>Ga0209941_1001173_pt1 | contig 20096 bp, 17 predicted proteins | sample ThiBiot_300_plan_FD_183945 | JGI IMG/M metagenome (GOLD analysis project Ga0209941, IMG submission 183945) | Wastewater bioreactor microbial communities from Cape Town, South Africa - Thiocy_solids_1 (SPAdes) | ecosystem: Engineered > Bioremediation > Thiocyanate > Unclassified | place: South... | reverse complement strand
CGGATGATTGGGCCGCACTTGTTGCTTCTGCACTAATTTTTTATAATGCTATTGTAATACTAAAGCCGGCATTATCAGAAATTATGGATAAAGCTCCTTCTAATGAAATCGTTGAGAAAGTAAAAGAAATAGCCGCTGCTGTTCCTATGGTACAAGGAATAGAAAAATGCTATGTAAGAAAGATGGGGTTTGATTATTATGTGGACATTCACATTGAGTTAGATGGCAAGTTAAGTGTTACAGAAGGCCATCGTATTGCACATTTGGTAAAAGATGCGCTGCTTGAAAGTAAGTTAAGAGTTACAAACGTTTTGGTTCATGTAGAACCTTTTCAAACAATTTGAATCCAATTTATAATAAGAAATCAGTTTCAAAAAAATCAACCAAACCAATTAGCACATGGAAGCTAAATTAATAACCTGTCAATTAACAAGCGCTGAATTGCAAAAATATAAATTAGAAGTGATTGCTCTTTTAAAAGAGAATATTTTAAAGAAAGAAGAATTAGATAACGGCTATCATTACACTTTTACAGGTTCTGATAAAACGCTCGATCAGGTAATAACTTTTATTAAGGCTGAAAGAAGATGTTGTAACTTCTTAACTTTTAATAATGTAATTGAAGACGATCAAAGCAACATCATTTTAAATATTACAGGTCCTGATGGAACAAAGGAGTTTATCAATACTGAAATGGAATTATAAAACGATACCTTCCCTGATTAAATTTCCCCTGATGTTAAATCAAAAAGCAAAATTCCCAAACAATCACCATTCAGGTCGCAAAATGACGCCTGAAAATAAAATACAGGTTGCCTATAAAACTGATATAAATAATACAGATCATAGTAAAATGGATCACAGTTCCATGCACCACCATGCAAATCCATCTATGGGAATGGAAGGCCACGACCATCATGCGATGATGATCAATGATTTTAAAAAGAGATTTTTTATCACACTGATCCTGACCATTCCAATTTTGTTGCTATCGCCTATGATTCAGCATTGGCTGGGTGTTGACTGGCAGTTTACCGGTTCGGGATATATTTTATTTGTACTATCAACCATTGTTTATTTATATGGCGGATGGCCTTTTTTAAAAGGCTGGTACCAGGAAATGAAATTCTGGAATCCCGGTATGATGACGCTGATTGGGTTCGCTATTTCCGTAGCGTATATTTATAGTTCTGCAACTGTATTTGGATTGGAAGGAATGGATTTCTTTTGGGAACTCGCCACGTTAATTCTTATCATGCTTCTGGGGCATTGGATAGAAATGAAATCTGTAGCAGGTGCATCAAAAGAATTAGAATTGTTGGTGCAATTGATGCCCGCCGATGCTCATTTGGTTTCCGGAAATGAGGTAATTGACGTAAAGACAGAAACGCTTAAAGAAAATGACATCATCCTCATCAAACCCGGCGAAAAAGTAGCCGCTGATGGCATCATCGAAGAGGGAGAAAGCTATCTGAATGAAAGTATGCTTACCGGGGAATCAAAGCCCGTGAAAAAATCAAAAGGTGATAACCTAATCGCAGGTTCTATAAACGGAAATGGTTCTATAAAAATAAGAGTGGCTCATGGTGCCAAAGACTCTTATCTATCGCAGGTAGTTAAACTGGTGAAGGATGCGCAGAATGCAAAATCGAACACGCAGTTGCTGGCCGATAAAGCGGCGCAATGGCTTACGGGCATTGCGATTCTTGCAGGGGTAGCCACTTTTATTTATTGGTATGTGGATGGAAAAACTTTGGCATTCGCTATGGAAAGAATGGTAACCGTGATTGTAATTTGTTGTCCGCATGCTTTAGGTTTGGCCGTGCCATTAGTAGTTGCCAAATCAACCGCTTTATCCGCAAAGAATGGCTTGCTGATAAAAAACAGAACTGCATTTGAAAACAGCAGAAAAATAACCACATTGGTTTTTGATAAAACAGGCACATTAACCATCGGAAAATTTGAAGTTTCAAAAGTGGTTTCCCTACAAAATGGCTTGTCAGAAAATGAACTGATACGTATTGCTTCCGCATTGGAACAAAACTCTGAACATCCGATTGCTACAGGCATCATGCAAAAAGTAAAAGATTTAAAAATTCAGGTTCCGGCTACGGAAAATTTTAATGCCATAACCGGCAAAGGCGTGGAAGCAATTGTAGAAGGCAAAAAAGTAAAAGTAGTAAGCCCCGGATTTTTGAAAGAGAATAATATTCCATTGCCTGCAAATTTTAAAACAGATGCAGCAGAAACAATTGTATTTGTAATCATTGATAATTCATTGGCAGGCTATATTGCTTTGTCAGATGAAATACGCCCTGAATCCCTGGAAGCAATTCAGGAATTAAAAAAGAACAACATCAAATCTATTTTGCTTACCGGCGACAATAAAAACGTTGCAGAAACAGTGAGTAAAGCTTTGGGTATGGATAGCTTTATCGCGGAAGTATTGCCACACCAAAAATTAGAAAAGATAAAAGAATTGCAAAGCAATGGTGAATTCGTTGCCATGACCGGAGATGGCGTAAATGATGCCCCTGCATTGGCACAAGCAGATATTGGCATAGCGGTTGGAAGCGGAAGTGACATTGCCGCAGAAACTGCCGGAATCATATTGGTAAACAGTAATCCAAAAGATATCGTTAACCTGATTTTATTTGGCAAAGCAACCTATCGAAAAATGGTCCAAAACCTAATGTGGGCAACAGGGTACAATGTTATTGCCTTGCCACTCGCAGCGGGAGTTTTGTACAACTATGGAATATTATTAAGCCCTGCTGCAGGTGCAGCATTGATGAGCGTTAGTACCATTGTGGTTGCAATAAACGCAAGCATGTTGAAAATAAAACAGTAATGAATATAAAATACGAGGTAATCCATGGAATTTGATTATATCAACCCTAATCGGTTTGTGGTGGATGTTTTATTCGGGTAATTTTGAAATAACGGCTTCTGCCGCCAACAACTTTACTACCCTTGGCGCTTTAGTAGTTACTTTTTCTGTAATAGCCATGGCGGAAGTAGAGCGGCAATTGCGGTTTATAAAACGTATTGAAATAAAAAACCGCATTTATATCTCACATTAGCCGAAGGAATAAAGGCTATTTTACAAAAATTAAAATCAATACCAATGGAAAAATTTGATGTGATTGTAATTGGAACAGGGTCGGGTAGTTTAGTTGCGAAACGTTGTGCTAAAGCAGGCAAAAAAACAGCCATCATAGATTCCCTTCCTTATGGAGGAACCTGCGCTTTAAGAGGATGCGATCCTAAAAAAGTACTGGTAGGCATAGCTCATATTTTAGCACTGAATAAACAATTGCAAGGAAAAGGCTTGTCCACTCCTGCCACAGCTTCATGGAAGGGTTTGATGAAATTCAAAAAAACCTTTACAGAACCGATACCAGGTAAAAGAGAAAATGCATTAAAAAGCACCGGCGTTACCACTTATCATGGCAGGGCACATTTTATTTCAGAGAATACACTCCAAATAAATGAAGATATTTTACATGCGGAAAAATTTGTTATTGCAAACGGCGCTAGACCACGAAAGCTTTCTATACCTGGAGAAGAATTATTAATTGACAGCACCGCATTTTTAGAACTGCAAGAATTGCCGGATGAAATTTTATTTGTGGGTGGCGGTTATATCGCTTTTGAATTTGCCCACATTGTTTCCAGCTTTGGAGTAAAAGCAACCATTGTTCATAGAGGCGAAGGTCCATTGGAGAACTTTGATGCCGATCTGGTTAAACTTTTACTGAAAGCAAGCGAAGCGGCAGGTATTAAGATCATTTTAAAAACCAACGTAAAAGGAATATCTAAAGAAAATGGCCGCCTTTTAATTCATGCCGAACAGGAAGGAAAAGAAAAAACATTTTCCACGCAGCTTGCAGTGCATTCTGCAGGAAGAACTGCGGATATAGATGATTTAAGTTTAGAGAAAGTAAATGTTTCTGTTGGCAAAAAGGGAGTAGAAGTAAATGAGTATATGCAAAGTGTTTCTAATCCTGATTTTTATGCTTGTGGCGATGCAAATGATAAAGGTCTCCCATTAACGCCTGTTGGCGGAAAAGAAGCGATTGTACTTGCCAGTAATTTATTAAAAGGCAATCATTTGAAGATTGATTATGGTTACATCCCTTCCAATGTATTCTCTCTTCCGCCTCTCGCCTCAGTGGGTTTGACAGAAGATGCGGCTAAAATTCAAAAATTAAATTATAAAGTAAATTATGAAGAAACCACCGGCTGGTTTGCTTCAAAGCGTTTGAACGAACCAATTACCGCTTTTAAAGTTTTGATTGATAACAAAACCGACCGGATATTAGGCGCTCATCTTTTAGGAAATAATGCTGAAGAAACCATAAATATTTTTGCGGTAGCCATGAATGCTGATCTAAAAGCAAGCCAATTGAAAAAAACAATTTTCTCTTATCCAACCAATGCTTCTGATATTGTTTATATGATATAAAGTAATGTCGTTTCTAAAAAAGGAGGCTGTTACTTTCAATTTACTTAACACTGAATAATGATTAGCTCTGTACTGCTGTAATTTCTCTAATAATCTGTTCTGAAGGTTGAGAAACACTTATTTCTAATGAAATTGTTGAGGTAAAGAAATAACAGGATCTGCTCCTTGGTAAAAGGCAGAGAAATGCCCATACAACTAAATAACCTTATTTAAGCATTTGCTTAAATAATTATTTCTGTTAACTTTGCCACATGGACAATAATACTTGCATCAGGCTATTTGCCGATGAGGAACAAATAAAAAATTGTAAAGCTATTCTGAAAATTGCTCAAAAGTCTTTTAATCAATTATCTAATATTCTGTCTTTGGCCGGAAATGAAGCGAGGTTAAAAATTCTTTATTTATTGGAAGAAGAAAAGGAATTATGCCCCTGCGACCTTTCCGATATTTTGGGAATGAGTGTTCCGGCTGTATCACAACATCTAAGGAAATTAAAAGACGGTAACATAGTTGAAACCAGGAAAGAAGGACAAACAATTTATTATTCCCTTACTAAAGAAAACCTGAAAATTTTAAAGCCTTTTTTCAGACATATTAATATACAAACTCAAAAACTGTCAACATTATGACACCTCTAAAATCAACTAACAAATTTACAAGTGCTGGTCTTGTTTCAGCGTTTGCAGCTTCTTTGTGTTGTATCACTCCTGTTATAGCTTTATTTGCAGGAACCAGCGGTATAGCAGCCACCTTTTCCTGGATAGAACCCGCAAGGCCTTACTTAATAGGTTTGTCAGTTGTGGCGTTAGCGTTTGCATGGTATCTCAAACTAAAGCCACAGCCTGCTGATGATTGCGGATGTCCTGCTGAGGCGAAACCGAAGTTGATACAATCAAAAACATTTCTCCTGATGGTAACCATTTTTGCAGCAATGATGATTGCGTTTCCATACTATTCAAAAATATTTTTTCCAAAGACTGAAAAGCAAATAGTGTTTGTTGAAAAATCAAATGTTCAATCGGCCGAATTTAAAATCCGTGGCATGACTTGTGAAGGCTGCACCGAAGAAGTAAAACACGAAGTCAATAAGTTGCAAGGAATTTTAAAGTCGGAAGCATCCTATCAAAATGCGAATGCAATGGTTCAGTTCGACAACTCAAAAACAAATATTGCTGAAATTACAAAGGCTATTAATTCAACCGGATATAAGGTAACTCAAACAAAATTAAAATAGATGAAAAGTACCATAACATTACAGTCAACCATTACCTGCCTCCATTGCAGTTTCCAAAAAGAAGAAACAATGCCTGTAGATGCCTGCCAGTATTTTTATAAATGCACAAACTGTGAAACAATTTTAAGACCGAAAAAAGGCGATTGTTGTGTATTCTGCAGCTATGGTACTGTAAAATGCCCTCCGATGCAAAACAACCGATTCGGTTGTGTATAAATAAATTTTTGAGAAAGTTTTATTAAAATCTATTGCATTCCAATTTAATTTTCATTTTATAAATCACATTATATACTTTTGCAAAACTTTGAAATTTATAATCTCCATATTAGCTCTTGTAACTTTAGTACTTAGCGTATTGCCATGTACAGATGCAAACGCCACGAATAACAAGGCGGAAACAGAAATAACAAATGCATCTCATCATCAGGATAGGCCGGTTAATGATGCCTGTTCACCTTTCTGCAGTTGTTCATGCTGTACAGGTTCTCCCATCCCACAATATATATCGAAAGTAATCCTTGTTAAACCTGAATTAATAAAGAGATATAATTCTGCTTATTCATCCTTTATTAAAGAGATTTCATTGTCTATCTGGCAACCCCCGCAATTGGCGTAATACTCTCTCCAAAAGCTTATTTTTTTATTTGCTTAAACAGGCACTCCTGTTTCATCTTTTTCACAATACGCCAATTTTGACCACAAAATTTAGTAAAAAGAAACGCAAAGTTTCTACACGGCCAAGGTTCAAGGTCATTAGAATTATTACTATAATCATCCTGTCCATTTTAAGCATAGGTGCAATCATAGCTATAGTTATAAGATACTGCCAGATGGTGACTAAATATTAATCTCTTTTAAAAAATGCTAAATAAGATCATTGATTTTTCTATAAAAAACAAATTGGTAATCGGGATTTTTACCATCGCCCTTATTATTTGGGGAGCGTGGAGCGCTTCAAAATTACCTATAGATGCTATACCCGATATTACGAATAACCAGGTTCAGATTATTACCGTTAGCCCTTCACTGGCAGCCCAGGAAGTGGAACAATTTATTTCTTTTCCTGTAGAACAAACCATGGCAACGATTCCTGAAATTGAGGAAGTGCGTTCTATTTCTCGTTTCGGCCTTTCAGTCGTTACGGTCATTTTTCATGATGATGCCGATATTTATTGGGCGCGCCAGCAAGTGTCAGAACGGATTACGGAGGCTAAAAATTCCATAGCACCCGGATTAGGGTTACCGGAAATGGCCCCTATTTCTACGGGATTAGGTGAAATATACCAATATGTAGTTCATGCCAAAAAAGGATATGAAGACAAATACAATGCAATGGACTTGCGCACCATTCAGGATTGGATTGTAAGAAGACAATTATTAGGAACCCCGGGCGTAGCTGAAGTAAACAGCTTTGGCGGGTATTTAAAGCAATACGAAATTGCTTTGAATATAGACAGGGTTAGAAGTTACAATATTTCCATATCGGACATATTTACTGCACTTGAAAACAATAACCAAAACACAGGCGGTTCTTACATTGATAAGAAACCGAATGCTTACTTCATAAGAAGTGAAGGATTGATTACTGATCTTGGAGATATTGAAAGGATCGTAGTGAAAAATACTGAAAGTGGTGTTCCGGTTACCATACGTGATATAGCAATAGTACGGTTTGGCGCTGCTAACCGCTATGGCGCCTTCACCCGCAATGATAAAGAAGCAGTGGGTGGAATTGTAATGTTATTAAAAGGAAGCAATGCGAGCGCAGTTGTAAACAGCGTTAAAGAAAAAATGGTTCAGATTAACAAATCGTTGCCGGAAGGAGTGGTAGTAGAACCATTCTTAGACAGAAGTGAATTTGTGGCAAGAGCGATAAGTACAGTAGAAAAAAATCTGTTGGAAGGAGCGCTGATCGTAATTTTTGTGCTGGTTGTTTTCCTTGGAAATGTACGATCAGGGTTGATAGTGGCTTCGGTAATTCCACTGGCCATGCTTTTTGCGATTTCACTCATGAAGGTATTTGGGGTAACCGGCAATTTAATGAGCCTTGGGGCCATAGATTTTGGATTAATTGTGGATGGCGCAGTAATTATTGTGGAAGCTACCATGCACCACATAGCAAGTCGAAAGGCAGGAAGACTTACCCAGGCAGAAATGGATGGTGAAGTAGGTGGTGCGTCAAAAAAAATGATGAATTCCGCTGCTTTCGGACAAATTATTATTCTGATTGTTTATTTGCCAATTCTTGCTTTAGTTGGAGTAGAAGGAAAGATGTTCAGGCCAATGGCTGAAACGGTTTCTTTTGCTATCCTGGGCGCTTTGATTTTATCGGTTACATATGTGCCAATGATAAGTTCTGTCTTTTTAAGCAAGAATATCAGCCATAAAAAGAATATTTCTGATAGGATGATGGCACGTGTACAGAAATGGTATGAGCCACTTATTAAAGGCGCGTTACGAATGAGAGGTTTAGTAGTAGGCATTGCAATTGGGCTTTTGGCTATTTCATTAGTCGTATTCTCTACGCTTGGCGGCGAATTTATACCCACATTGGATGAAGGGGATTTTGCTATCGAAACAAGGTTACTCACAGGTAGTTCATTAAATCAATCCATTGATAAAGTAACGCAGGCATCAGATATTTTAATGAAAAAATTTCCGGAGGTAAAAGAAGTGATTGGCAAAATAGGATCTTCAGAAATACCGACAGATCCTATGCCTATTGAAGCGGCGGATATTACCGTTGTACTAAAACCAAAAGCAGAATGGACAAGTGCCAAAAGCCGGGAAGAACTTGCGGAAATGATGCAGCGAAGTCTCGCTGTAATTCCGGGTGTTACTTTCGGGTTTTCACAACCAATCCAGTTGCGCTCTAATGAATTACTATCCGGTGTTAAACAGGATGTTGGTATTAAAATTTTCGGGGAAGACCTGCAGGTTCTGACAGAATTATCTAAGAAAATAGGCGCTATCGTCCCAACAGTAGAAGGTGCAGAAGATTTGTATCTGGAGCAGTTAACCGGCTTGCCACAAATTTCTATAAAGCTTAACCGGGATAAAATTGCGCAATACGGCTTGAATGTTTCAGACATTAACCAGGCAATTAATACCGCATTTGCAGGAGGTGTTGCAGGAACCGTATTTGAAGGAGAAAGGCGTTTTGATTTGGTAGTACGGTTGCAGGAAGCTGAACGCCAAAGTATAGAAGATGTAAAAAGACTTTTTGTAACTACCAAAGATGGAAAAAATATTCCACTGGAACAGGTTGCGGATGTAAGCTATCAATTAGGCCCCAATCAAATTCAAAGAGAAGATGCGAAGCGAAGAATTATTGTCGGCTTTAATGTAAGAGGCCGCGACATTGCCTCAGTGGTAAAAGAAATGCAGCAAAAAATTGATGCAAAAGTGAAAATGCCCACGGGATATTACATTACTTACGGAGGGCAGTTTAAAAACCTCGAAGAAGCCAATCAGCGGTTATCTGTTGCTGTTCCGGTAGCGCTAGGGTTGATTCTTTTATTATTATATTTTGCTTTTGGATCTATTAAACATTCGCTGCTAATTTTTACGGCCATTCCTTTATCTGCTATAGGCGGCATATTCGCTTTGTGGGTAAGAGGAATGCCTTTTAGTATTTCCGCAGGTATTGGATTCATTGCATTGTTTGGGGTAGCTGTGTTAAATGGAATTGTACTGGTCAGTGAGTTTAACCAGCTAAAAAAGCATGGCATGCGTGATCTTAACAGAATTATTCTTACTGGTACTTTAACAAGGCTACGTCCTGTATTGATGACCGCTACCGTTGCTTCATTAGGGTTTTTACCAATGGCATTATCACATGGTTCTGGAGCAGAGGTTCAAAAGCCTTTGGCTACAGTGGTAATAGGAGGTTTGATTACCGCCACCTTCCTAACCTTGATTGTATTACCGGTGCTTTATACCATGTTTGAAAAAATAAAGATAAGGAGAAGAAAAGCTACAATTCCTACCATCACAACTATACTGTTTTTGTTACTTGGCGGTATGAACTTTTCATACGCACAAAACGCGGTTAGCAACAAAGTGAATTTGCAGACAGCCGTAACCAATTCTTTAAACGCTAATCCAAATACAAGAGTAGGAAATTTGGGTGTTGAATATCAGCAAACGTTAAAAGGAAGTACAGGGAATATCGGCAAAACCAATATCAATCTTACGTACGGACAGTACAATAGCCCGATTCCCTATGACAATAATATCACGATTACTCAAAACATTCCAAATCCTGTTTATCTAAAAAGGCTAAAAGAGCTTGCTGATGCTTCTATTGAGGCAAGCCGTTCTCAACTGAAGATTTATCAGAGCCAGATAGCCTTTCAGGTAAAAAATGTTTATTACCAATTGCTTTACCGGAACGAACAGCGAAAGCTGGCGGATACTTTAATTGCACTATATAAACGCGTGTTAAGGGCTGCTGATGTGCGGTTTAATACGGGTGAAACGAATATTCTGGAAAAATACAATGCAAATACTCAATTGCAGGAAGCCATTGCTCAACAACAACAAGTAGAGGAATATATCAACAGTAATTTAAAGCTTTTGGGTAAATACATGAATGACACCACTATTTCTGGCATTGCGGATAGTGTTTTAAAAGAGAAAACAATATCGTTAAGTTTAGACAGTTCTATTTTGGGAAACAATCCCCAATTGCAATCATTGCGTAGCCAGATAGCAGTAGCTTCAAAAGAAATAAGGGTAGAGAAAGCCAGGCTTCTTCCTGATTTTAGTTTAGGATACTTTAATCAATCTTTAGTTGGCAATCATTCAAAAGACGGAGTAGAAAAATACTATGGAGTTGGTAAACGATTCCAGGGAGTTGAGATAGGAATTAGCATACCCATTTTTGCAAAGCCACAAAAAGCAAAAATACATGCCGCAGAAATAAATATGCAAATACGAGAAGCGGAAGTGGAGGCGTTTTATTTCAGCCTTTCGCAAAGAGGCACTGTGCTTCTTTCTGATTTAAGAAGGCTTCAGATTCAAATCGGCTATTTCCGCAAAACCGCTTTGCCGCAGGCAGAGTTACTTATCAATAAATCTCAAAGGGCATTTGAGGCAGGTGAAATTGATTATTATCAACTATCACAATCGCTGAACAATGCCAACAATGTACGCCGTCAATACATAGAAGTAATTAATCAATATAACTTAACCGCAATAGAACTGGAATTAATTTCTGGTCTTTAAAAAATATAATAAAATTTTAATAGCATGTATAAAATAGTTTATAAAAGTTTGTTTGCCATCACCCTATTATTTGCAGCCTGCACCGCCAAAAAAGCTGATGAGAAAACAGTTGTTGCAGAAACAAATGACCCTAATCTTGTTGAATTTTCACAAGACCAATACAATAATGCCGATGTTCAATTGGGTAAAGTTTCCATGACTAATTTGGGCAGCTACATAAAAGCTTCCGGCACCTTAGATGTGCCGCCTAATCAGTTCATAAGCATCACGTCTCCTTATGGTGGTACTATAAAAAGTACCCCTGTTATTGAAGGGAAATATTTAAGAAAGGGAGAAGTAATTGCTGTAATAGAAAATCCCGATTTTTTACAAATGCAGCAGGATTATTTGGAAAGCAGCAGCCAGTTGTCTTTTTTAAAGCAAGATCTATCGCGCCAGGAAGAACTGGTAAAGGAGAATATCGCAGCGCGAAAGTCATTACAAAGAGCAAGCAGTGAATATAAAAGCATGGTAGCCCGTGTAGAAGGTCTAAAATCAAAACTGCGGCTGGCAAATATTAATCCGGCAACTGTAAAGAGTGGCAACTTCACATCACGTGTGAGCATTCACGCTCCTATTAGCGGGTATATAACGCATGTTTATTCCAACGTCGGAAAATATGTGGGACCAAATGAAGTGCTTGCAGATATGGCCAATACAAAAAACATATTGGTAAAAGTAAAAGTTTTTGAAAAGGATCTGCCGCAGATAAAAATGGGACAAAAAATTCGATTTAAAGCAACTGGGGATAATGCGGAACGAATTGCGAAGATATTTTTGATAGGAAAAGATATTGATGCAGACAGAACTGTTCAGGTAAGTGGAAGGTTAATAAATCCTGTACCTTCTCTTATACCGGGCATGTTTATTAATGCGATCATTGAAATCGGAGCTTCTGAAACTACAGCCTTGCCTCAAGAGGCAATTGTGCAGGCAGGCGGCAAAAATTATATTTTTATTCTTGATGAAAATAAATCAAATGCAGAAGTTGTTGAAAATGCGAAAGAGGGAGATAGTGCCGCTGATAAACACATAAAATTCAAGAGAATTGAAGTAGGTGTTACTGTAACTGAAAATGGTTTTACAGGTGTGCAATTACCTTCCAATTTTAATATGGAAAGTAAAGTGGTTACCAAAGGTGCTTACGATTTACTTTCTAAAATGAACAATACTGAAGAAGAGGAATAGGTGATTGTTATTAAAATGAAAATAAATTTTAACCGCCAATTTTAAACATAGCAGAAATGAATATAGAAATTGAATTAATCATTATTCCCAAACTTATTGTAGCATTTGGTTTAGGATTATTCATTGGCTTAGACAGAGAAAGGCAGGGAAAAGACGCAGGTATAAGAACTTATGCAGCAGTTTGTTTAGGAGCAACCTTGTTTACTACAATTGCAGAGCATATTGGCGATGATGTTACTTCTGTTTCGCGAATAGTAGCAAACATCGTAACGGGCATTGGCTTTCTGGGAGCCGGCATTATTTACCGGAACAGTGATTCTAAGTCTTCACAAGGTTTAACTACGGCAGCTACTGTTTGGTGTACGGCTGCTGTGGGTGTGGCGATAGGGTTAGATATGTTTTTCATTGCTATCACTGCTTCCTTAATGATATATTTTCTGTTGTCGTTAGAACGTAGAAAATGGTACATGCAATGGAAGAATAAGATAAAAAACACAGATAATAATAATGATAAAAGTGATTAATAGCAGAGCGTTATTTTAAATTTCAACGATAACAGCTAAATCATTTTTGCTCGCTTAAATTTTAAAAAATGAAAAACCAGCAAAATAGGAATCACCGGGGCACAAACATAAAGACTCTTATCCAAAGCTTTTAGCTTGTGCCAGGGCCAAATGCAAACAATCTTGCCATGCACATCCTGGAGCGCAGCAAATGAAGCAGCCTTAATTGCATGTACCATTTGTAAATAGTGGTACATGCTTTTTACAACTTTTAGTCACTAAAAAAATCAATTAATTATGGTACAAGTTTTGGAAAATCACAAAATAATATAATGCTCGCAAGAGCAACTAGTACAGGAAGTGCCAATGAAAAAGATGAATAATTGATACGCTTTTAAATAAGAGAGGATATTAATAAAGTGAAATTTATTGAACATAAAGATTAATTTTTTTCACGCTTAAATATAATAACAATGGAACATCAACAAAGTGGTCATCGCTCAATCTTTTAATTGTAAAAAGCCCTTTTAAGTCTTGCACCACCTAAAATAAAATTTATGGAAGTAACATCGGCATCTTATCAAAATAAGGGAAAGCTTAAGCTGGTATTAGGCTTAACACTTTCTTATCTTGCTGCTGAAGTTATCGGAGGTATACTGACTAATAGCCTTGCATTGCTGGCAGATGCGGGACACATGCTTACGGATGTGGGAGGCCTGGCCTTTGCCTTATTTGCTATTAATATTGCTCAACGGAAAACTACTGAACAACGAACCTATGGGTATTATAGAGCAGAAATTTTGGCTGCTCTGGCAAATGCTATCATACTGATTTTCGTTTCAATTTATATTCTTTATGAGGCAGTAAAAAGATTTCAATCGCCACCTGAAGTGTCAAGCAAAAACATGCTTATTATAGCCGCGATTGGCCTGGTTGTAAATATTGCAGGTATGCTTATTCTTCGAAAAAGCTCTAAACAAAGCCTTAACATGAAAGGGGCCTATTTTGAAGTGTTATCTGATATGCTCACTTCAATTGGTGTAATTGCCGCGGCTATTATCATGCTTACCACAGGTTGGTATTATGCTGACCCAATTATATCTGCCGGTATCGGATTATTTATTTTACCAAGAACATGGATTTTATTAAAAGACGCTGTGGGTATATTACTTGAAGGCGTTCCCACTGATATAAAAATCGCTGAACTTAAAACGGCTATCACTCAAATTCCCGGAGTTTTAAGCACGCATGACTTACATGTATGGTCATTAACATCCGGGTTAAACGCATTAAGTGTTCATGTAGTTATTAATAAAGAAACAATTCCTGATGAAATATTAAAGCTCATTACGGATAACATAACAAGGGATTTTAAAATTGCGCATACCACGATTCAGATTGAAAGCGAAAATTATAATGAAACAATAAGTAATTTCTAATAACGGCTATTTTATGAAATTCTTTTACTACATAACAATGAGCTTAATTACTATTTGTATTGTAGTAAATATTTACAATCTTATACAGCCGGATTATCGTTCAATATTCTTTGCAGGTATAAATATAATATCGTCTATTGTTGCATTCATTTATTTATCAACTGTATTTATAAAACGAAAGGGGCTTTTAAAGAAATTGCATGACCAGTATGAGAAATTCTTCAGCAAAAATTAATCACTTTTTGAAAGCGTTTGTTACATAAATGCAATCGAAAATCATTCAACCCTTTTAATAAAAATTTTAATGATACAAGTTTTAGCAGAAACAAAAGAAAACATAATCGCAACAAGGGCCTATGGTAAGTTAACCGATGCTGATTATAAAAAATTATTGCCGATTATGACAAATGCTTTGAAAAAGTTTAAGAAGATTTGTTGGTATTTTGAAATAGTAAGTTTTGAAGAATACCAGATGCAAGCATTTTGGGATGATGTAAAATTTGATTTGCAACACATCGGATGTTATGAAAAAATAGTATTGGTCTGTGAAAAAAAATGGCATTATTTGATATTACGTTTAATAAGGCCTTTCATTAAGACAGAAATAAATTTCTTTGATTTAGATGAAAAGGATAAAGCCTTGTGTTGGATAAAAAATTGATTGCATTTTGAATAAACGTTGCTATAATTTTAAATGGGAAAGAAAAAGCCACATAGGAAAAAACAAAAAATAGCACCAGTAAAAAGTAAGCGGCCCCTTCGCTCTGCTGTACCTAAAAGAAATATGGCCCTAACAGTTATTCTGATTGTTCTTTTTCTGGTTTTGTTTGTTGCGTTATCGTTAATAGCGCACTATCTCTCTATGTTTTCAGTCAAAGACGTAAATCAGTAATTATAAAAAACCAAACAAAAGAAATTATCATGGAAAAAACCAGAATAGACCTGAATATTATTTTACCGGAAGTGCCCGATGAAAGGGATGAATGTGTTAACCGCATTATTGCATCCCTTCAATACAAAAGAGGTATTGATAAAGTGCATGTAATACCGGAAGATGGAAGCAAGAAAGCACAACTTTGCTTTCATTACGCCCCTTCAGCAATTTCCATACATAAAGTAGAGCAACTAGCAAGGAAGGCAGGGGCAGAAATAACAGAACAGTATGGCCATTTATTGATTGAAACAGCAGGTGTTCGCCACCCACGACATGCAAGAAGAATAGAAGCAAACATAAGAAGGCACAAAGGCGTTCAGAATGTTTCTGTTTCGGGTACAGGGTTTATCCAACTGGAGTTCAATAAAGAAGCCACTTCAGAGGAAACAATCATCCAGCAAATCAAAGAGGCAGGACTGAAAGTAAATAAGGTTGAAGACTTTCATTTGCACAAAGAAATTGCTGCACCAAAAGAGGAACGCAAGCATGAACACAAAGATAAAAAACATGACGACAACCCCGAGCATGCAACACACGACCATGAGCATTCTCACGGTGGTATTTTCGGAGAAAACACAGAACTAATTTTTGCCATTATTTGCGGTGCTTTGTTAGGTATTGGTTTCGGCTTATCATTCATCAAAGGCACATCTGAATATGTATCCATTGGTTTTTATATCGGCGCTTATTTCTTTGGAGGATTTTATACAACCAAAGAAGCCATTGAAGGAATCAGCAAAGGAGAATTTGAAATAGATTTTTTGATGTTGGTTGCAGCAATAGGCGCAGCCATTTTAGGCCATTGGGCAGAAGGCGCTTTATTACTTTTCCTGTTTAGCCTTGGCCATTCCCTGGAGCATTATGCAATGGAAAAAGCACGAAAATCTATTGCTGCCTTAACAGAATTAGCACCAAAAACAGCTCTGTTAAAAACAGGTGCAGAATTAAAAGAAGTAAAAATTGAAGAATTAAAACCCAGTGATGTAATTGTGGTTAAACCTAATTCAACGATTTCGGCAGATGGCATTGTAGTAAATGGCAGCAGCAGTGTGAACCAGGCACCTATTACAGGTGAAAGCGTTCCGGTTGAAAAAATGCCGGTTGAGAATACGAATACTGATATTGCTAATGCAGATAAACTGGATACAAAGTACAGAGTGTTTGCCGGTTCGATAAACGGGGGACAAGCATTGGAAATTAAAGTAAGTAAGATTTCCTCTGATTCTACCATTGCAAGATTGGTGCAAATGGTCAATGAAGCGCAAACCCAAAAATCGCCAACGCAAAATTTTACCGATAAACTGGAAAAATATTACGTGCCTGCAATCCTTATTTTGGTGATATTATTATTGTTCGTTTTCCTGGTTAGAGACGAAACTTTTAGCGAAAGTTTTTATCGGGCAATGTCAGTGTTAGTTGCTGCCAGCCCTTGTGCATTGGCAATTGCAACCCCAAGCGCAGTATTGAGCGGCGTGGCAAGAGCGGCAAGAGGCGGCGTATTAATAAAGGGTGGAAGGCCTTTGGAAGAATTAGGTTCTCTTAGTGCTATTGCTTTTGATAAAACCGGAACGCTCACAGAAGGCAAACCAAAATTAACCGGTGTATATCCACTTAATGGAATAACAGAAGAACAACTTTTGTCCATAATCATTTCTGTAGAAAAACTAAGCGACCATCCATTGGCAGCCGCCATCGTAAAAGGGGGAATGGAAAAATTAAAAAAGGAAGTTCCCGCAGCAAGAAATGTTGAGGCAATAACAGGGCGTGGTGTAAAAGCGGAATATGAAAATACCACGATTCATATTGGTAATAAAGAATTGCTTGCAGAAAAAAAAAGTGAGGTTTCTGATGAAATAAAAGCCAAAGTGGAAGATTTTGAAAAAGCCGGAAACACCACCATGCTGGTGCAACAGGATGAAAAACTGGTTGGCATTATTACACTTATGGATACCCAGAGGGAAGATGCAAAAGAAACATTAGCCCAACTAAAGAAACTGGGAATCAAAAAGATGATTATGCTAACCGGCGATAATCAAAAAGTAGCTGAATCCATTGCCAAAGAAATAGGAATAACTGAAGCCTTAGGCAGTTTAATGCCTGAGCAAAAAGTAGAAGCGATTGAAAAATTAGCAAGGGAAGGTAAAGTAGCAATGGTAGGCGATGGTGTAAACGATGCACCTGCTATGGCAAAAAGTACGGTAGGTATAGCAATGGGTGCCGCGGGCTCTGATGTAGCTTTGGAAACGGCAGACATAGCATTAATGGCAGATAAGTTATCCAATCTTCCTTTTGCTATTGGTTTAAGTAAGAAAGCGAGCAGCATTATCAAGCAAAACTTATTCATTAGCCTGGGAATGGTGGTAATATTGATACCGCTAACTGTTTTAGGATATGCCACTATTGGGCCAGCGGTAATTGGCCATGAAGGGTCTACATTGGTGGTGGTGTTTAATGCTTTGAGATTGCTGGGTTATCGAAAATAGTTTTAATAAACAATGATATAAACAATGATAAATCCAGATCCAAATCATATTCATAGTTATGATGCACAAGGAAGAATGACTTGTTGCTCAGAGGAAGAAAAAATTTATACAAAAGCAAATGTCACAGATTTGTTGAATGAGACTAAAGAAGATAATAATAAAATTAAAAAACCTTCTTCCAATGAAGAAAGAACGAATACCTGGAAGCCCTATTTTCCTGCAATAATAAGTTTTGTAATACTTATTATTGGAATTGTCTTAGATTATTATTTCAAGCCTCGTTTCTTCACAGGATATGTTCGTCTGATATGGTACTTTATGGCTTACTTGCCTGTGGGTTTACCGGTAATGAAAGAGGCTGTTGAATCAATCAGGAAAGGTGCATTCTTTTCAGAATTTTTTCTAATGAGTATAGCAACTCTTGGCGCATTTGCTATTAAACAATATCCCGAAGGCGTTGCTGTAATGTTATTCTATGCCGTTGGAGAGCTTTTTCAAACAGCAGCCGTAAGAAAGGCCAAACGGAGTATTAAAGCGTTATTAGATGTACGGCCTGATATAGTAACAATAATTAGAAACGGAGGAATAAAATCAGTTTCACCTTCTGAAGTTTCAATAGGTGAAACGATACAGGTAAAGCCAGGGGAAAAAGTTGCTTTGGATGGAGAATTAATTTCAGAAATGTCATCTTTCAATACTTCTGCACTAACAGGCGAAAGCAAACCCGACACGAAACGCAAAGGAGAAAAAGTGTTGGCAGGAATGATAAATCTTAACACTGTTGCCGACATAAAAGTTACTGCGCTTTTCAAAGACAGTAAACTTTCCAGAATTTTAGAAATGGTACAAGATGCAACAGCGCGCAAGTCACCTACCCAACTTTTTATTACAAAGTTTGCCAAAGTCTATACACCTATTGTTGTGTATTTAGCAATCGCAATAGTAATCGTTCCTTACTTTTTTGTAAGCGGTTATATCTTCAGCAATTGGTTATACAGAGCTTTAATATTTCTGGTTATCTCTTGTCCTTGCGCATTAGTTATTTCCATTCCCCTTGGATATTTTGGTGGAATAGGTTTGGCGTCGCGAAACGGAATTTTATTTAAGGGAAGTAATTTTTTAGATGCCATCACTCTTGTAAATACAGTTGTGATGGACAAAACAGGAACACTTACCAAAGGTGTTTTTGAGGTGCAGAAAGTTATTGCACAAAATATAGATGAAAAAGAACTACTTAAATACGTTGCAGCATTGGAAAGTAAATCTACACATCCTGTTGCTACTGCTATTGTACAATATGCTGGTAATATTTTTCAAAATCTTAAAATAGAAAATGTAGAAGAAATTCCGGGACTTGGAATGAAAGGAAAAATTGATGGCATTGAAGTGCTTGCCGGAAATCAAAAGTTACTTGATAAATTTAAAATCAAAAACAACTTTGATTCAGAAAATATTACTGATACCATTGTTTTAGTAGCTATCAATAACCAATACAGCGGTTACATTACCATTGCTGATGAAATAAAGGAAGATGCCAAACAGGCTGTTGAGCAATTGCATCAACTGAAAATAAAAACGGTGATGCTATCAGGCGACAAGCAAAGTGTGGTAGATAAGGTTGCAAAAGAATTAACGATTGACGAAGCTTATGGAGATTTGTTTCCGGAAAATAAAGTTGAAAAAGTTGAACAATTTAAAAAACAAAATCTGAAAGTTGCATTTGCAGGAGATGGCGTAAATGATGCGCCAGTAATAGCTTTGGCTGATGTGGGAATAGCCATGGGTGGATTAGGAAGCGATGCGGCAATAGAAATAGCTGATATAGTTATTCAAAACGACCAGCCTTCAAAAATTCCTACTGCTATTCGGATTGGAAAAGAAACGCGTAAAGTTGTTTGGCAAAATATCTCTTTGGCGTTTGGAGTAAAATTAATCGTTTTGGTGCTTGGTGCGGGAGGCTTAGCTACATTATGGGAAGCAGTGTTTGCAGACGTGGGAGTAGCGCTATTGGCTATATTAAATGCTGTAAGGATCCAGAGGATGAAAATATGATGGATTAATAAGAGATTTGTGCACATGTATATTTTTTATAAAATAACATGGTTATTAGGAGCAACACATTCAATACTGTCGTAGCCGGTTCTGATGTAGCCTTTAGAAACAGCAAATATTGATTTGGAGAAAAGTAAATTCCTACTGCTGTTTCATGACGTAATCCAGCCTTTCTCCGTTCTCATGTCTATGATTTCATTAAGCAGCAACCAGTGGCGAAATGAATTTGCATCATCAGGTGTAAAATGGATAATCCTTCCATCTTTCAGCATAATGGTAAAAAAATCTGAGGCAGCTAAAAACTTAGATAATTCTGAGGCTGGATGGTCAAATCCCGGATAACGGCTGTTTGCGCTCATAACGCTTGATTTTAGGTTTACACATTAGCCATTGCTGCCCGTAAAAAATAAGCGCAGGCAACAGCTTACCGCACTGAGGTCTTAGGAACCGGTAACGAATAAGTGCGCCCACGCCGTAGCATGAGCGTTTTCCACTTATGTCCCGTTACCTTCGAAAGTTCCTAAGTT
>Ga0209941_1001164_pt1 | contig 20328 bp, 7 predicted proteins | sample ThiBiot_300_plan_FD_183945 | JGI IMG/M metagenome (GOLD analysis project Ga0209941, IMG submission 183945) | Wastewater bioreactor microbial communities from Cape Town, South Africa - Thiocy_solids_1 (SPAdes) | ecosystem: Engineered > Bioremediation > Thiocyanate > Unclassified | place: South... | reverse complement strand
CCCCCCCCCTCCCCTCCCGAGGCCGCGCCGAAACGACGCGGCCGCCCCTCCGGCAAGCGGAGCGACTCGGAGTTCGTCCAGGTGACGGCGTACGTCCACAAGCGGACCCATCGCGACGTGAAGATCGCCCTCCTCAAGTCCGACGGGGACCGCGACTTCAGCGAACTGGTCGAGGACCTGCTGGCCGCCTGGCTGAAATCCCAAGAATGAGTTTTCGCGTACCCGAAATTCCGGAACGCCAAACGTCCGAACCACCAAAAATCCAAATACCCGGAATTTCGGGTACGCGAAAACCCGAATCTTCGGTGGACGCTCCACCGTTCGGTCCCGCGTGACCTCCACGCCGCGCCGCCCTTGCCCGACCCTCGCCGACGGAACGGCGAGGCGGCGAGGCGGCGAGGCGCCGTCGAGTCGAGGGCGGCGAGGCGCCGAAACACCAAGGGCGGCGCGGCGGGGATCGACGTTCCCGGCCGGCCGCCCTTGGGTACGTGGCGCCGCGGGGCCGCGGCGGGAGGCCGATCATGAGCGAAGTCAGCCAGGAGGCGGGGAGGTCCCCCGCCAGCGAGGCGAAGCGGCGAAACGCCAAGCCTCCGGGTGGCGCGAGGCGGAAGGCCGAGAAGACTCAACGCCTCCAACTGCACCTGGGTGAGAACACGGTGAAACGCCTCGGCGTCCACTGCTCCCTGGTGGGAAGGAACCAAAGCAGGGAGGCGGAACGCATCCTGCTGCGGTATCTCTCCCGCGACGGGAAGGGCCGCGAGCTGTTCGACCAGCCCGACGACGATCCCGACGATGAATAGGATCGACCGCGCATTTTGCCTGTCTCCACCAAATTCCGGAAGATGGCCCGAAAGGGTAAAATGCGCGCCCATTCCCCGCCTCGAACGCCCCCCTCGGCCGGGGCGGGGGAGGGGAGGGGGGGAAGGGGACCGTCGCGACGGCGGGACCGAATCGGAATACCGAGGGAGGGCGGGCCGACTCCGGCCCGCGGCCGGGTCGCCACGCATCTCCGGACGAAGGGACGCGCGTCGCCATGTTCGAGGTCGAACGCCGAACCTACGAAACGCACCTCCCGGAGCTGCTGGGCTCCGTCGGGAAGTTCGTCCCCGTCCTCGACGAGAGGATCGACGGCCCGTTCGACGCCTACGAGGCCGCGCTGGACGCCGGATACCAGAAGCACGGCGTCCGGCCGTTCCTGGTGAAGCGGGTCAGCGCCGTCGAGCCCGTCCAGTACTTCTCCCGAGACCTCGCCTGATGGGCCGCGTCGTCGGCGTCGTCGGCGGCCCGGGGCCGCTGATCGACGTCAAGGTGATGCCGCCCGCGGTCCAGGTCGAGGCGTTCAAGGCGGCCGGACTCCCCTACGGCCGACCGAGGATCCTGAAGGGCCTGATCGACACCGGCGCGAACTGCTCGGCGATCGACCGGGAAATCGCCGAGGACCTGAAGCTGACCTCCCACGGCTTCACCCTGATCCACACCCCGTCGACCGGGGCGGCCTACGTGGAGCGGCTCCAGTACGCGGCGTGCCTGATCGTCGGCGAGGGCCGGACGGACGCCCTGGTCCTGACGCCGCCGGCGGTCGAATCCGATTTCTCGACCCGAGCGTTCCAGGTCCTCGCGGGCCGCGACGTCCTCGAATCGCGCGCGTTCGCCCACGACGGGCCGACCGGCCGGTTCGGACCGTCCCGGGGCGCCGACCGCCGGCCGCCGCCGGTCGACGGTCGACGACCGCCCCCGCCGGACGGGTCGGGCGGGGGCTCACGCCCGGCCCCGCAGGATGGCGGCCTCCGCCCTCCTCGCGGCGCGGTTGCCGTCGCCGGCCGCCGGGAACCAACGCCTGCCCGCGTCGGGGGCCCGCGTCGCGGCGGCCAGCGACCGAACCATGAGGCCGACCTCCCGAACGACCCCCGAACCGGCGGGCGTGGAACGCCAAGGGCGGGGCGGGGGAGGGACGACGACCGTCGTGCCGGGGGAACGTCCGGAAGCCCTCGGAGCCGCGGCCGTCGCCTTGGTCGACTCGTATCCCATCGCGGGAACGTGCCCCCTCTCGGCAAGCTCGACTCCCCTCGGATCCCTGGGCGCATTCCCACCGGCCTTGTCCGATGGCGCGGCCGACGAATCGGCGAACGGGGACGAAACCGCCATCGCCGCTTCCACGGAGCGGCCGGCTTGGCGGGGCAGCGGCGGTTCCGGGGTGGGTTGACCACGTCTTACAGCGTCCATGCAGGCTCGTAGATAGGCGGCGACCTCCGGTCCCGAGCAAACCTGCGTGGCGGCGTCTTCCGATTCCCCGAGGGAAGAACGATCCGCGTCTGAAAGCTCCTTCTGAAAGGGTCTCTGAATACTGGCGGCGCGAGAATGAGCCACCCCAGGGGGCGGAAGCGAGCCACCCCCGGTTCGGGAATGAGCCACCGTCGTTTGTACAGCGGATCGGGAATGAGCCACCCCGGGCGCGAAGGGAACGACCGCCGATCGGACCCGACCGCCGGCCACGAGTTCGCGGCGGGCTAGCCCCGCGGTCTCCAGCTCGGCCAGCAACCGTTTCACGGTCGCGCGGGACCGGCCGATCCTCGCGCCCATCGAGCGGTTCGTGAGGGCGCAGGCCCCGCCCTTCCGGGCCGCGTCGAGCAGGACGGCGTGTAGCAACTTGGCCGATTGGCTGACCTCGCGGGACGCGGCCGTCTCGCAGGGGAGGGGCCGGAACTGATAGGCGATCCGGGGCGAGGCATGGACGGGGGACTTGACTTCCGAGCGGATCGGGTCCATGATGGAATTACCTTTTGAGATTCTCTGCCCGGCGCGGTGCGCTAACACCGCCCGGGCCTTTTTCGTTTCGAAGACTTGAGGATTCTCGCGCGCGATCGGCGAGGAATCCAGGCTTGCGCCCCTCCAATTCCAAGCCCGCCGGTCGCGCCGCCCGCGCAACCCGACCGGGTTGTGGCTTTTGCGCGCGTGGCGCGGCCCTTGGACCGGCATCGCGTCGCGCCAAACCCAGTTCCCACCGGCTTCTCGGCCGTGGCTGGGACATGCCCCCCCACCCCCCTCTTATACATTGCGCGACTCGATCCTGAACGTGTAGGATGCGTATCGCGGCAATTCCGACCCCGCATCCTCCCAACTGTATCCGTATCGCCCGCAGTGCCAGAGCCTGAACGACGTATCCGCCATGGGAGTGACGCCGATCTGCTCCAGCCGGCGACTGAACGACCAATCCTCGCCGAGATAATGAAAGCCTTCCTCCGGATGAGGGACGATCATCGGCAGGAAGAACGGATAGACGCCGCGTCCCCACTTCGTGTTGCACAACGGTAGGCCCAGTTCCTCCACCATCTTCAGGAGGACGTCCGAGCGGATTCGCAAAAATCCCGTCGCCGCGTATCGCAGCGGATAGCGCGGCGGCGCGGAGGGGCCGAAGACGATCTCATCGACGCCCAGGGCGAACTCGCAGGCCAGTTGTCGGCGACCCTTTTTGGCGTAGACGCCCGCGACTACCGAATCGGGGGCCGCAAGCAGGCGGAATGCATCTCTTGGGGCGAAACCGATGTCCGCGTCGATGAACAGGATCGACTCGGCGCCATCGTGCAACGCTTCGGAAGCCATCTCGCTTCGCGCCAGGTCGATCTGCGAACAGCCGATCCGCCGCATCACCCGCACCCCGGCCTTCTCCATCTCATTCAAGCCTCGCTCGCAGTCCGGATCGATGCCGTTCAGGTGCGGCACCAGGACGACGCTCTTTGATACGTCGAATCCCTCGTTCATGACAGATCACACCTCCGTTCGTCGGATTAAAAAACTATACTACAATGATATAATTATTTAATAATTCGATTCGGAGACCCGCTGAATCGGGAAGTCTGAATATTTCTTCTGTGCATGGTTGACACGGTCCCTGCGGGGGAGTTTAATCGCCGTCGTTCGTGGCGGCAAACTAGGTCGCACCGCATCAATGTCGTGCATGGCGGAGCCGGTCCCACTCTCTCGGGGCTCATGCGTCGCCGCGTTCTCGACGAACGCCGTCGCATTTCGGGCTCGGATTCAGCGGAACCTCTCGGCTCCCCATACGGATCGCGCTGCATTCGCAAGGATCGTTCGGCGGGACGATGAACGTTCCACGCCCTGATGAGCCAGCCGGATCGACGGACTGATCGCCATCGACCAAGGCATTGCGCCTTAGGCCGATCGCGTCGCGCCCGGCCATGAACGCCTTTCGCGCCGACACCCGGTTAGGACTCCGAGAGCAGACACCATGGCTAAGGACCGCGCGCCCTCCCGTCGTCGTCGGAAGTATGCCTTCCTGCCGGAGTACCAGGCCCTCGAGGACCGGCGGTTGCTGAGTTTGAACCTCAGCATCATCCCGCAACTTCCGGCGGAATCCCGCGTCGGCACGGACGTCCGCGACCTGGCGTCGTTCAGCTTTACCACCGGATCGGCCTCCGATTACACAGGGTCCATCAGCTGGGGCGACGGATCGTCCACCGACGCGAGGATCGTCGAAGGACCGGGGGGGACGGCCCACGTACTCGGCGGCCATACGTTCCTCGACGCCGGCTCCGACATCGTCTCGGTGACCGTTCAAGGCCACGGCGAGACGGCGTCGGCCTCGACCACGATCCAGGTCTCCGGATCGGGCTCGTCGTCGGGCTCCGGCTCCGGCTCCGGCTCCGGTTCGGGCTCCGGCTCCGGCTCCGGCTCCGGCTCCGGTTCGGGCTCCGGCTCGGGCGGTGGAGGTATCACGCTCAAGGGGATCGTCTCCGCCCCGGCGTCGGGCCAAGCGGCCAACGCGACGGTCGCCTTGATCTCCGGGGCTTCGTCGAGCACGGCCTCCAGCTTCAGCGGCACCGTCGCGTGGGGGGACGGGACGTCGAGTGGCGTGGTCGTCGTCGCCTCGCCGACCGGGAACGGGCAGTTCCTCGTCACCGCCGAGCACGCTTATGCGGCCGTCGGCACGTACACGACCACGATCACGATCAACGGAGGCGTCTACACCGTGACGGGGAAGGCGGTCGTCGCGGCCCCGACCTTCACGGCGACGTCGGCCGCGGTGACCGCGACGGCGGGACAGCCGTGGAGCGGGACGGTCGCCACCGTGTCGGCCTCGTCCGCCGACGTCGTTGGCGGCAACCTCATCGCGACGATCGACTGGGGCGACGGCAGGATCACGGCCGGGATGATCGCGGCCAACGCGTCGTCCGGCTTCGACGTCGTCGGCACGAACGTGTATGCGACTTCGGGATCGTTCCCCGTCTCGGTCACGGTCTCCGACGTTTCTGGGGCCGTGGCCCGGTCGGGTGGCGCCGCGGCGATCGCCGGCGCGCCGATGGCGGCCTACGGCCAGCCCTTGTCGCCGGCCGCCGGGGCCAACTTCTCCGGGCTGGTGGCGACGGTGATCAACGCCAGGCCCAACGCCCAGGCGTCGCAGCTGACCGCGACGATCGACTGGGGCGACGGGACGACGACGACCGGCACCGTGTCCGCCGACCAGGCCGGGGGCGGCAAGTTCAGCGTCTCGGGCTCGAAGAAATACTCGAAGGCTGGGACGTACACCGTCACGGTCCAAGTCTCCGACCAGTCGGGCGGCCAGGCGACGGCGACTTCCTCCGCGGTCGTCGTCGGGGCCGCGTTGACGGCGACGGGCAAGAACGTCTCCGCGGTCGAGGGGGCCGCGTTCTCGGGCGTCGTGGCGTCCTTCTCGGTCCCGAACACGTCGGCTTCGGCGGACGACTTCACCGCCACGATCTGGTGGGGGGACGGCGTCGCCACGACGGGCGTGGTGACGGGATCCGGCGGCGGCCAGTTCAACATCGCCGGCGACCACGTTTACGCGGCTTACGGCGTTTACCCCATCGGCGTGCAGATCTCCGACCAGGGCGGCGCCGGCGCGGTCGGCCAGGGCAAGGCGACCGTCGCCGACGCTCCCCTGACCGTCACCGGGCGCGCCGTCTCCGCCGCGGAAGGGACGGCGTTCGACGGACTGGTGGCCACTTTCGTGGACGCCAACCCGTCGTCGGATGCGAGCCAGTTCAAGGCGGTCGTCACCTGGGGGGACGGCCAGGTCTCGCTCGGGCGGGTCGTCGCGGACCCGGCCGGCGCGGGACTGTTCAAGGTTCTGGGGTCGAACCTCTACACGGCCTCCGGAAACTTTGCGACGTCCGTCCAGGTCACGGGGATCGGCGGGGCCACGGCCTCGGGGGCCGGTTCCGCGACCGTGTCGGCCTCGGCGATCACCGTGGCCCTCCCGGCGATCTACGCCACCAGGAACCAGGCGTTCAACGGCGTCGTCGCGACCTTCACGAGGCCGGGGGCCTACGCGGCGTCCGGTTTCACCGCGACGATCACCTGGGGCGACGGCACGAGCTCCGCGGGCACGATCGCGCCGACGGGCGAGGCCGGCCGGTACGCCGTCTCGGGGACCCGCACCTACGCCGCGGTCGGGTCGTACACGGCTACGGTCACGGTCACGGCGGTCGCCGGCGGGGCGACGGCCTCGGCGTCGGGGACCGCCGCCGTCTCCAACACGTCTGCGACCGCGGCCGCCATCGCCGCGACCGCGGGAGCCTCCTGGTCGGGCACGGCCGCCACGTTCTCCACGACCGAGCTCTCGCTGACCGCCTCCTCCTTCACGGCCACGATCTTCTGGGGGGACGGGACGAGTTCGGCCGGCGTGGTCGCGTCGAACGGGAGCGGCGGCCAGTTCAAGGTCGCCGGCACGCACGTCTACGCGGCCGCTGGCGCCTACGCCGCGTCCATCCTCGTCGCCGACCCGGCCGGCCGGGCCGCGGCGGCCTCGACGACTTCGGTCGTCTCCGACGCGGCGATCGCGGCCACTCCGGTCACCCCCGCGGCGACCGAGGGGATCGCCTTCAGCGGCACGGTGGCGACGTTCACGGGCGGGAACGCCCAGGCGACGGCCGAATACTTCGGCGCGACGATCCTCTGGGGCGACGGCACGACGTCCGTGGGCGTCGTCTCGGCCACGGCGACGCCGGGCCAGTTCAAGGTCACCGGCACGCACACCTACGACCGGTGGGGGTCGTACGCGGCCAAGGTGCAGGTGATCGGCAAGGGGGGCGCGAGCTCGACGGTCTCGATGACCGCAGCGGTCGCCAAGGCCCCGCTCGCGGTCCAGGCCGTCCCGGTCAGCGCGCTGGCGGGGGCGTCGTTCAGCGGCCTGGTCGCCACGTTCACCAGGGCCCCGGCCCGCCTGGCGAGCGAGTTCACCGCGACGATCAACTGGGGGGACGGGACCAACTCGCCGGGCGCGATCGCGGCCTCGCCCGAAGGCGGCCCCTTCCGCGTGAACGCGACGCACACCTACGCCTCCGCCGGCTCGTACACGATCACCGTCCAGGTCCTGGACGCCGACGGCACCTCCAAGACGTCGACCGCCGCGGCCCGCGCGGCGAACATCGCGGGCAGCGTCCTCGCGACCTATCCCATCGTCGGGACGGCCTTCACTGGGGCGGTCGCGACCTTCCGCGGCCCCGGCGCCTCGGTCGCCGGCACGACGGCGACCATCACCTGGGGCGACGGCTCGACCTCGGCCGGTACGATCACCGCTGACGCCGCCGCCCCTGGGGTCTTCTACGTCTCCGGCTCGAGATCCTACGCGACGACTGGGCAGAAGTCCGTGACCGTCAGGATCACGAACTCGGCCGGTTGGATCGACCTGTTCGGCGTCGCGACCGTCCAGGCGGCCCCGCTCACGGCCTCCCCCGTCTCGTTCAACGCCAAGGCCGGGACCTCCTTCAGCGGCTTGGTCGCGAACTTCCGGGGCGGCTCGGGCACGATCACCGGCGTCACGGCGACGATCGAATGGGGCGACGGATCGACCTCCGCGGGCACCGTCGCAGGTCCGGCGTCGGCCGGGGGTCCGAATCGGGTCTCCGGCGTCCACACCTACGCATCGACGGGGACCTACAACGTCACGGTGACCGTCACGCAGCCGGACGGCACCTCGGTCGCGACGGCGACGGCGATCAAGGTCGCCAACATGGCGACGACCGGCGCGACGATCGCTCCGGCCGAAGGCGTCGCGTTCAACGGGGTCGTCGCCTCCTTCACCAACGCCGGCAGCCCGCTGACCCCGGCGAATTACCGGGCGATCATCGACTGGGGCGACGGCGTGGTCACGTCGGGCACCCTGGCCAACAACCCCGCCGGCGGCGGCAAGATCGACGTCAAAGGCGTCAACGCCTACACCTCGCCGGGCCAGCGGACGGTCAAGGTCCAGGTCGTCGATCCGACGGGGCAGGTGACGACGATCTACGCGACCGCGAACGTGTCCGCCGCCGTCGTGACGGCCGCGGGCAGGCCCGTGACGGCGACCCGCGGCGCGACGTTCACGGGAGCCGTGACCGCCTTCACGAGCACCAACCCCCGGCCCGACCTCACGGGCTTCGACGCCACGATCACGTGGGGCGACGGGTCCACCTCGGCCGGCGAGATCATGGCCGACCCCTCCGAGGCCGGCAAATATCTGGTGATGGGGACGCACCTCTACGCGACCAACGGGACGTTCCCCGTGTCGGTCTCCGTGACGAGGCGAGGCGGCTCCACGGTCGGCGCAACCACCACGGCGACCGTGGCCGCCGCGGCCGTGTCCGTCAGCTTCGTGGGGGTGCAGGCGAAGGCCGGGACGTCCTTCTCGGGGCCGGTGGCGACCTTCGCGGGATGGCCGGGCGCGACGGCCGCCGGCTTCACGGCGACGATCGAATGGGGCGACGGCTCCACCACGGCGGGGGTCGTCGTCGCGCCGTCGGCGGCCGGGGCGCCCTTCAAGATCACCGGAGTCCACACCTACACGACCTCGGGCGTCTTCCCCGTCAAGGTCACGGTCGGGGGCGCGGCGCAGGGCGGGGTCACGGGCGAGGCCAACGTCGCCAGCGTGACGGCGGCGGCGGCCAACCCGACCGCCGTGGTCGGGGCGGCGTTCAGCGGGACCGTCGCGACGTTCGGCGCGTCGTCCGGAGCCGCGGTCTCGGATTTCCAGGCGATCGTCGAGTGGGGCGACGGGAGCTCGAGCCCCGGGGCCGTCATGGTGGCCGGCGCGGGATTCGCCGTCTCCGGCTCGCACGCCTATTCGACCGTCGGGTCCTATCCCGTCTCCGTCAGGATCTTCCAGTCGTCCGGTGCGAGTGTGAGGGTCGACGGCGTCGCGACCGTCGTCGCCGCCCCCCTCGTAATGGTCGCGACCCCGGCCACCGCGACCATCGGCCAGGCCTTCAACGGCGCCGTGGCGACGTTCACGGGAGGGTCGGGGTTTCTCGCGGGCGTCACCGCGTCGATCAACTGGGGCAACGGAGTCACGACGACCGGGGTCGTGTCGGGGCCCACCACCCCGGGCGGCCCGAACACCGTCTCCGGCGCGTACACCTACGCCTCCGTCGGCTCCTACACCGTCACCGTGACGGTCGTCGACTCGGTCGCCGGCGTGACGCGGACGATCGCCGGCGCGGCGAGCGTGTCGACCGTCAAGGCCGTCGGCGCGACGATGTACGACGCGACCGAAGGATCGGCCGCCTCGGGGACCGTCGCCACGTTCACCACGACCAACGGCTCGCTCACCGCCTCGAGCTTCACCGCCACCATCGATTGGGGCGACGGCATAACGACGACCGGGACCGTGGCGACGAATTACTACGGGGGCGGATTCGCCGTCTCCGGCTCGCACGCCTACGCCCGGGCTGGGACCTACAAGCCGAAGGTGCGGATCGTCGAGCCCGGAGGCTACGCCGCCGTGGCGTCGGGGTCGGTGAGGGTCGTCAACGCCTCCACGAGCCTCTACGGCTCCTACGTGTCGGCGGCCCCGGGCGTCGTGTTCTCGGGGACCATCGCCACGCTTAACGACTCCAACGCCCTCTCGACGGCGGACGAATATGCGGCGAGCGTCGCGTGGAGCGACGGCGTCACGACCGCGGGGGCCGTCGTGAGGGACGCCGCGACGCCGGGCCGCTTCTTCATCAAGACGTCGCGCGTCTTCGAACTCGCCGGCAGCTACTCGGCTTCCGTCACGGTGGTCGACTCGGCGGGCGTCGAGACCAAGGGCACCGGGTCGGCCAGCGTGACCGCCGCGCCGACCTCGGTCGCCGTCCTGCCAGTCAAGGCAACGGCGGGCTCGACCTTCGGCGGCCTGGTGGCCCGCATAACGGCACCCGCCACGACCTCCCCTTCGTCCTTGGCGGTCACCATAAACTGGGGGGACGGCCAGTCTTCGGCCGGGATCGTGGTCGCCCCGTCGAACCTAGGCGGTTCGTTTCTCGTGACCGGCGAGCACGTCTACGCCTCCAACGGCTCTTATGGCGTGAGCGTATCCGTCGTAGGACCCGCCGGAACGGTCTCCGGATCGGGTACGGCGACGGTCTCGAGCCTGTCCGTGGCCGCCGAGGCCGTGTCGGCGACCGCCGGGACCGGGTTCAGCGGGGTGGTCGCCAGCTTCGTGGACTCAAACCCGTCGGCCACCTCATCGAGCATCACCGCGACCATCGACTGGGGCGACGGCCAAACCTCGACGGGGCGGGTCGTGCCCAATCCCGCGTCGCCCGGCGTCTTCGACATCGTCGGCGACCATATCTACGCCCGATTCGGCGCCTACACGACGTCGGTCACCGTCACGGACAACATCGGCGCGGGGACCGGCGGAGGGACCGCGACCGTCGGCGACTCCCCCGTCACCGCGTATGGGTTCTCGCTCTCCGCCGTCGAGGGGGCGTCAGCGTCGGCGACGGTGGCGACGTTCCGGACGCTCGCATCGGGCGCGACCGCCGCCGATTTCGCCGCCGCCATCGACTGGGGCGACGGCACGATCTCGGCCGGATCCATCGCCCCCAGCTCGGGCGGCGGCGGGTACTTCGACGTGACGGCGGCGCACGCCTACCGCGCGGCGGGCATGAAGCCCGTCTCCGTGACGATCCTCTCGGTGGGTGGGTCGCAGGCGGTCGCGACGTCGTCCATGGTCGTCGCCGACGCCCCGATCGCGCTCGCGGCCTCGAACATCACGCCGACGGAAGGGGCGGGCTTTTCGGGCGTCGTGGCGACCTTCGTGGACGCCAACCCATTCGCGGTGGCCGCGGACTTCACGGCGACCATCGACTGGGGCGACGGCACGAGCAGCGCCGGCAAGGTCGCCGGCGACGCCGCGAACGGCTTCACCGTCACGGGGGCCCAGACCTACCGCGTCGCCGGGACGTTCCCGGTCGCCGTCCAGATCACGGGGGTCGATGGCGGCGCGACCTCGGCCCGCTCGTCCGCCGTGGTCGCCGACGCCCCCCTCTACCAGGGCACGCTGACGGCGGCCCCGAAAGCCACCGAGGGCCAGCAGTTCTCGTCGGTCGTGGCGACGTTCACCGACGCGAATCCCTACGGGGCCGCGACGTCCTTCTCCGCGACCATCAACTGGGGGGATGGGACGACCTCGAGCGGGACCGTATCGGCCAATTCGGGGGGAGGCTTCGACGCGTCCGGCAAGCACACCTACACCCGCGCCGGGTATTACTCGATCAACGTCCAGATCGCCAGCGACGGCGGCGGATCGCTGACGTCGACCACGACCATCCAAGTGGCCGACGCCCCATTGACCGCCGTGGAGCAGACCCTCAAGTCGATCCAGGGGTCCGCGTTCAGCGGCGTCGTGGCCGGATTCGTCGATGACGACCCGAACGGGACGGCGTCGCGGTTCACCGCGACGATCGACTGGGGCGACGGTCAAACCTCGAGCGGGACGATCACGCCCGACTCGAATCGACTCGGCGGGTTCAACGTCGCCGGGACGCACACGTACGCCTACGCCACCTCCTTCCCGGTCACGGTGACCGTCACGAGCGTCGACGGGCAGATGGTGCAAGTGAAGAGCGGCATGACGGTGTCGTCCTCGAACGCCGTCGCGAACGTCGTGCTCCAGAGCGCCGCGGGGGCCGTCAACGTCGGCATGAACGGCTCGGGGAACACCAACACGTCCTCGTTCGACCTGGGCGTGGGCAGCTTCGTGCCGCTCGTCCTGTCGTCCACGAACGGATCGATCGGGTCGGGATCCGGCTCCGCGTACGCGGGCGGTAGCCTCATGGTCACGGCGGGAGCCGCGGCCCCGGTCAGCAAGGCCTATTCGCAGGTCTTCAAGATCCACCAGGTCGGGGCGGGGTACGTCCTGGACCAGGTCGTCACGGTCGCCTTCAGCCAGGTCGTCACGGGGAGCAGCTTTTCCCAGACCTTCACGCTCACGACGTGGTCCCACTATCATCAGGCGCAGACCGCGTCCATGGGCGGTTACGCCATGTCGTCGATGTACGACGAAACCGTGACGACCACCGACGTCATGCGGTCGGCGGGCACGTTCACGGTCGTCGGCGGCAAGGCGTCGATCTCCGGAACCTACACCACCACCGAATCGACCAGTTCCAGCTGGATTCTGTCCCAGTCCTCAGGCGGCGGAGCCGTCGGCATCGGCGTCGGCGGCATGGCAAGCAGCTTCTACATGGCCAGCGGCACGAATGCGACGTCCTCGAGCGACTCCGGCGGCTACTCGATCACGGACGCGACGGCGTCCGTGACCGGGGCCTCGACGGCCAGCCAGTCGACGACCTCGACCTACAGCTCGACCCGCAACGGCTCGCTGATGGCGGCGGGCGGGATCAGCGTGACGAACCTCGCGACGACGTCCGGCACGGCGTCCCAGGGCTTTACCTCCTCCAGTTTCTACGCGAGTTCCGGCGCGAGTTCCACCGTCGCCGGGACGGCTTCGGCGACGCTCGGCGGGAGCAACCGGGCCACGACGCTCGCCATCCAGACCGGCGACGGCTACGGCATGTCGACTGGGTCGGCCAACGCGTCGTACTCGGGCGGCAGCGTCGCCACCTTCGCCCAGATGGCGGGCGTCTCGACGTCGTCGACGTCTTCCAACCTGTCCATCAATTCCTCCGGCTCGTCGAACGTCATGCTCTCCGGCCCATTCTCGCAGGGGAACGCCGGCGGGTCGTTCACGTACTCGGGGAGCACGTCCGAGTCCAGCTCGGTCAAGGTGACGGATTCCGCGACGTCGACGGCCGGCGTGACGAGGGGCAACACCCTCGCGACCTTCACCTCGAACGAGTCGACCTCGTCGTCGTTCGCGTCGATGGGCTCCTACTCGACCGGCTCCGGTTCGGGCATGTTCTCCAACTCGTCGTCGGAACGGAACTCCACCGGGACCCAGGGGATGGAGAACACCGTCACCGTCAACGGGGCGAAGTACGTCTCCGGGTCCTATTCGTCGTCGAGCGACCAGGCGTATACGTCCGCGATCAGCGTGGACGGCATGTACGCCAACCCCGGTAGTTCGGGGACCTTCAGCCAGACGTCCTTCAGCATGGGGACGTCGTCCGAATCATCATCCGGAGGATACTCGTCCAGCCCGAACTCCTACAGCGATAACGGCGCGAGCGCCTCGATCAGCACCGACTCGTCCACCGGGACGTATTCGGAGAGCGGCACGTCGACCTCGTCGTCGACCGACGGCTACGGCTTCACGATCAACGTCGTCAACTTCAGCCAGAACTCGGGAGGATCCTCCAGCTCGACGACCCTCGAGTCCTCGAACTTCAGTTCGAGCAACGCTGGATTCGCCAGCTTCGGGACCACTTCAACCTCATACGAGGGAAACTCCTCGTCCGACTCGACCAGCGACGGGACGACCGTCATCTCCAACGGGATGGGCGGGAGCGAGAACATCGAGTTCCAATCGACCAGCTCGGGCGGGGGCTCGTACTCGGGTTCCGAGACCGCCTCGTTTTCCGCGAGCCCCGACGGCTCGTCCGTCTCGGGCGGCTACAGTCAGGAATCCTCCGGCGGAGGAACGTCCACCTACACGTCCACCGATCGGTACTCGACGGTCCCCGTCGGATCCTCGATGGGCTCGGGATATTCCAGCACCAGCGGCGGGACGTATACGTACGCATCGACGACGTTCTCGACCTACGCCGATTCGTCCCAGGGCTCCTTCGACGACTCGGGCGAGTCCGGATCCTACGCGTCCGACTCGAGCTCGAACGGCGTCGTCGTCACGTCCGACGTCGGCGCGAGCACCACCACGAGCCCGACCTCCGGCTCGACCTCCCGATACTCGTCCGACTCCACCCAGAAGAGCGCCGGGACGAGTTCGACGACCGGATCGTACATCGACTCGGCGACGTTTGGGACGACCGAAACGACCCAGGCCCAGAACGGCGTCCAGACCTCGTCGAGCTCGTCTTCGAGCTGGAACTACGGGATCGTGATCGACGGCTCGGTCTGGATCGGCGGCGGGGCGAGCACTTCAAAGAGCGACTCCTCCACCACGGCCTCGAGCTCGTCCCAAAACACGACGAACTTCAGCCCGGCGGGGAGCGACGGCAGCTATTCCTCCAACCAGGAACAACTCTCGACGACGAACAGCAGTGGCGGCGGCGTCAGCGGCTGGTTCGGCGCATCCCAAAAACAGACGTCGAAGACCAGCGACTCCCAGGCCAGCGAGACTTACGTTACCAACCAGGACTCCGGGACGTTCAACAACGCGGGGTCGACCGGCCAGTCTTCGTTCAAGTCTCAGAACTCCACCACGAGCAACTCGTCGAATTCCGTGACCTACACGCAGGGCTCGTTGAGCGGAAACAGGACGCGCACCTCGTCCGGATCAACGGGAACGACCGCCAACCAGACTTCGTCCTACTCCCCGGGCTCGTCGAACATCACCTTCAATCGCGTCGAGACGTCGAATTCCGGGGCGACGGACAAGGGCTCGGAGATAACGTCGGGTACGAACACGAACACGTACACCTGGGACGAGTGGAGTTCGTCCTTCGGGACGACGAAGATCTCGGGGACCACGATCGGCGGGACGACCAACCAGACGAGGGACGTCTCGACCGTCGGCGAGAGCAACGGCACGTACAGCGAAAAGGACGAGCCCTCCGCCGGGGCGGGCGCGGGCGAGACCAGGAATTCGAGTTGGAACGCGAAAGACTACAACAAGACGAGCACCTCCACCAAGGAGAAGTCCACGTTCGGGACGTCGAACAGCCCGATCGACTACAATACTTCGGTTCGCAATTCGTCCACCCAGAGCTACACGTACACCAGCACCAACACCACCAGTTCAAACTCAAGCGGCTCCATGTCCGCGTCGAGTTCCAGTAGTAGTTCCTCCGAGAGCCTGACGTACTCGACGAGCCGGGATTCGACCACGACGTCGTCCGGGGGCCAGGGCAAGACCGCCACGTCGACGACGACATTCGAGAATTCCAAGTCCCTGGAGCAGAAGACCGCCCAGACGAGCTCGTACTCGACTTCCCTGACGCAAGGCGCCTCGACGTCGATCTCGGCCTCGAATCGATCCCAGAGCCAGGTCTTCAATTACAGCTACAGCGATTCGGGGACGAGCGGCGGGGCGAGCGGGGCGGGGCCGGTCCAGTGGACGATCTCGGGGTCGAGGAACGAGACCATTTCGCAGAGCGCGACCGCGAGCGTCAGCTCGTCCCAGAGTTTGGAATACACCACCACCATGCCTGGTCCGTTCGATTGGAACACGGGAACCTACACGGCCATCACGGTTACGAATTCCGAGCAGTTGACAAGTTCGAACACCTACAGCGGCCAGAGGGTCGAAAAGCTGGATGGAGCTTTCGGCAAGGAGACGCAGACGGTCGAATCAAACTCCAGTTCGACCGGTTCCACATTTAGAGGTAACTTCACCGGCGGGTTGTATAGCACCACGCGCACGGAGAGCGAATCCAATTCCAACAGCACGTCGACGTACAGTCTGGAATCCCACAGCGGGACCGTCTCGGGGGGCGGGACGACCACCGGGAACACCTGGATCAACGGCGTGCTCCAGCCTGGCTCGGGGACTCATCCGCTGGGGCCCTGGAGCTTCCCGTTGTCGAACGGGTACGTGGTGGACACGGGAGCCAGCTCGACCTCCATGGGGGGCGGCGGAATCCCCTGGCTTGAGCGGCTAGGGTTGGGGACGAATCCGGCGGCCGCGTTCATATTCGGCGCGGCTCAGGGGGCGGCCAACACCGTCAACGGCGTCGTGGGCGGCGGCGACTGGAGCCGCGGCATGTTCGTATACGAGAGCGACGGCGCCCACAGCCTGAGCAAGAACCTCGGCGGCGCGGCGGCCACGACGTTGGGGTCGATCATGTTGGTGGGGGTCGCCCCGGCGAGCCTCGTGGCGAAGATCGGCTGCATCACCAACAACACGGCCTTCAAGGTCGTCGGGGTGGGGATGGGGGCGATGGGGTCGGCGGCCGAGATGGGGCAGTTCGCCCAGGCCGTCTCGAACGGCGACGGCTACGGGGCCGTCGAGCACGGCATGAAGGCGTTGATGGGGCTCCTGGACACCGCCTCCGCCTTCGGACAAGCCTGCTTCGCCGCCGGCACGCCGATCCTGACCGACGAGGGCTGGAAGCCGATCGAGGACGTCCGTCGCGGCGACCGGGTCCTCTCCGCCCCCGAGGACGATCCGGAGGCCGCGTCCGAATACCGGCTCGTCGAGGAGACATTCCAGAGGTACTCCCCGGTCATGGAGGTCCGCGTCGGCGGCCGGACCATACTCACGACCGCCGAGCACCCGTTCTGGGTCCATGGGGAGGGATGGAGGCAGGCCCAGCAACTCAAGACCGGCGACCCGTTGCGGACGCACGACGGGCGTCTGCTCCCGGTCGAGGAGGCGGGCCCGTCCCGCGAGCCCACGCCGGTTTACAACATGCGCGTCGCCGAGTACCATACCTACTTCGTCGGCAATCCCGAGTGGGGGTTCAGCGTCTGGGCGCACAACGCCTCGTACTACAATTCGAAGTTCCGGGTTAATTCAGTCGCAGAAACCAAGGCTCTGCGACGCGAATTCAATAGTACAGCAAAGCGTGCGTTCATCAAAAACTGGACTTCCTCTCAACAAGCGAAGCGAATGTTTTCGACACAGGAGCTCGCGCACATCGCCAAGACCGGCGTTCTTCCGAACGGTGCCAACCTGGTCGTGCATCACATCACGCCTCTCTATCGGGGTGGAACGAACGACTTCAGCAATCTGCGCGTCATGCGTCATTCGTTTCATCACAAATTCAGGGACATTCTGCACAACTACCCAATCGGACAGAACCCTTACGGCATGTGACGTGGAGAGATTCAAATGAGCGACGTTGATGAGGTCTTCGATCGGCTGACGCAGGCGAACGAGTTGATGTTCCATAATGGACATGTCACGGATGAGGAAATCCGTCAGCTGACCGACGCAACCGGTTGCACGCTTCCGCAGGACTATCTCGCGTTCTTGAAGCGATTCGGTTACGCCGTATGGGAGGGGCATGCGATCTACGGTGTTTACGATTTCGGGAATGACAAGATACCCGCTTCCTTCGACTACTCCGCAACCCTCGCGACCCAAGACGCGCGTAAGCTCTGTTCCAAGGAGCCGTACCCACGCATGAATGACTCGTTGGTCCTGGAGATGGACGGAATGGGGGGGTATTTCATCCTGCTATCAACAGCCGCGGGCGAAGACGACGCTGTCCTGTGGGTGAACTACGAGGACGAGTGGGTCGTCACGGACAGTTGGGATTCATTCACAGCCTTTCTTGATCATCAACTTGCCGCCGTGTGATCCAGCCGATGAGAGCGACGGTGCCCACAGCCCGAGCAAGAACCTCGGCGGCGCGGCGGCCACGACGTTGGGGTCGATCATGTGTTGGTGGGGACCGCCCCGACGACCGCGTCGGCGGCCGGACTGTCCTCACGACCAGCCGCTCGTGCTTCAAGCGGGTGCTCCCAGCCAAGGTGTCATGGAACGCCATCATCGTCTTGAGACGTTCAGGCGAAACCTCCAGGTCAGTCCATGACAAACGTTGAGGCGGAAACGCTCGTTGGCCGAATCGATCCGGACTCCCCGCCCCCGGCCCTTGTTCTGAACGACCAGGGGGTCCATCTCGGGAGAGCCGGCCGTATCGAGGAAGCGATCGGTTGCTTCCGCCGAGCGTTGGAACTGACCCCGGAGTTCCCGGAGGCCCACAACAACCTGGCCATCAACCTCGCCGTCCAGGGATGCGTCGAGGAAGCCGTCGCCAGTTACCAAGAAGCCATCCGCCTCAGGCCCGACTACCCCGAGGCCCACAACAACCTCGGCATCACCTTGGCGCGCTCCGGTCGGATCGAGGAGGCCGTCGCCCAGTTCGAACGAGCCGTGGCGTGCAAGGCCGACTACCCCGAGGCCCACAACAACCTGGCCAACGCCCTCAGGAATCAAGGACGGATCGACGAGGCCGTCTCCCAGTATCGCGCGGCCCTGGAACTGCGGCCTCGCTACCCCGAGGCCCACAACAACCTGGCCAACGCCCTGGCCGAGTTGGGTCGCGACGAGGAGGCCCTGGGCCATTACGAGGAGGCGATCCGACTCAATCCGAGATACGCGGAGGCCCACAACAACCTGGCCAACGCCCTGGCCACGCTCGGCGGGAGCGACGAGGCCGAGCAAGGCTACCACCGCGCCCTCTGGCACAACCCGGATTACGCCGAGGCCCACAACAACCTCGGGAACAACCTCGCCGAGAAGGGCCGGCTGGCCGAGGCGGTCGCTTGCTACCGCCAAGCGCTGTCGCTGAACCCCGAGTACGCCGAAGCCTGGAACAACCTGGGGATCAGCCTGAACAAGCAGGGCAAGCACGGCGAGGCCGAAGACGCCTACGCCGAGGCGCTCCGCTTTAAGCCCGATTATCCCGACGCCCATCTGAACCGCGCCCTGGGATGGTTGGCCTCGGGGAATTTCGAGCAGGGGTGGGCCGAGTACGAATGGCGATGGGAGTGCCCCGGAATCAATCGCGCCCCCTTCCCCCAACCCGCGTGGGCGGGGGAGTCGCTCAAGGGCCGGACGATCGTGCTCTATTACGAGCAGGGCCTGGGGGACACGCTCCAGTTCGTCCGCTACGCCCCCCTCGTGAAGCGGCGGGGCGGCACGGTGGTGGTCGACTGCCAGCCCCAACTGGCGTCGCTCCTGTCGAGGTGCCCCGGGATCGACCGGCTCGTCCCTCGCGGCGAGCCCCTCCCCGAGTTCCACGTCCACTGCGCCCTGATGAGCCTGCCGCGGATCTTTCACACGACCCTCGCGGACGTCCCCTCGCGCGTCCCCTACCTGTACGCCGATCCCCGGCTGGTCGCCCAGTGGCGGCGGCGCCTGGAGCCCGTCCAGGGGTTCCGGATCGGCGTCAACTGGCAGGGCAGCAAGCATTACAAGGGGGACCGCCACCGCTCGTTCGCCATCGACCACTTCGCCGCCCTCGCCGAGGTCCCAGGCGCCAAGCTGGTCAGCCTCCAAAAGGGCCCAGCCGAATCGCAACTCGCCGCGTTCTCCGAGAAACACGAGGTCCTCTCCTTCGGCGACGAACTCGACGAGGGCAAGGGCGCCTTCGAGGACACGGCGGCCGTCATGATGAACCTCGACCTGGTCGTCACCTCCGACACCTCGATCGCCCACCTCGCCGGAGGCCTCGGAGTTCCGGTCTGGATCCCGCTGTCGTGGTCCGCCGACTGGCGATGGCTGGAGCATCGCGAGGACTGCCCCTGGTACCCCACGATGCGGCTCTTCCGCCAGGTCCACCCCGGCGACTGGCCCGAGGTCTTCCGGCGCATGGCGGACAACGTCCGCGACATCGCCTCCAAGCCCGTCGACCGCAATCCCTTCGTGGTCGAGACCTCGGCCGGCGAACTCCTCGACAAGATCACCATCCTGGAGATCAAGGCCGAGCGGATCGCCGACGATGCCAAGCTCCGCCACGTCCAGGCCGAGCTCGCCGTCCTGAGGGCCGTGGCCGATATGGAATTAACCCCCGGAGGCGAGCTGACCTCGCTGACCGCCGAACTCAGGCTCCTGAACGAACGGCTCTGGGATTCCGTGGACGCGATCCACGCCTGCGAGGCGAGCGGCGATTTCGGCGACGAGTTCATCCGGCTGGCTCGCTCGATCTACCTGGACAACGACCTCCGCGCCGAAGCCAAGCGCAAGATCAACGAGCTCCTAGATTCGCCATTAGTAGAAATAAAGCATTACTCTATACAATCAAAATTGACATATTAAAAATTATTGATTTATCAATCAGTCAAGTCGCCGTTTCGCCGTCGTCACGAAGATCGCGTCATCGAGTCGATGCGGGGCGCCGCCGAGGCGCGGTCGAGGACGCGCTTGACCTGGGCGGCGTTCCAGGGCCGGCCGCGGCGGGTCGAGTGGCCCAGGGCGTCGAGCCGCGCGGCGACCGCCCGCAGCGACAGGCCCTCGGCCCGCATCCCCCGCATCGCCCCGACCAGGTGCGCGTAGGCCGCGACCGCCGCCGCCGACCG
>Ga0209941_1001163_pt1 | contig 20331 bp, 16 predicted proteins | sample ThiBiot_300_plan_FD_183945 | JGI IMG/M metagenome (GOLD analysis project Ga0209941, IMG submission 183945) | Wastewater bioreactor microbial communities from Cape Town, South Africa - Thiocy_solids_1 (SPAdes) | ecosystem: Engineered > Bioremediation > Thiocyanate > Unclassified | place: South... | reverse complement strand
TTCTGGAAGAGGCATTTTTCAAAATCCTCTTTAGTTCCTGAAGGCTTTCTTTTACGATTATTTCTTTTGCTTTTGCCATAAAGCAAAGATATGGAACATTAGACTATTTATGAAATATACTTAGTATAATCTAAATATTCATTCATCCTTTCAGCTCCGACAATTATTCTATTATCTCTTCTTATGTTCACAATTACTTCTGTTTTTTTTATTAGAATATTGACATTGGATTTAGTGCATTACTCGTTTATTCAAAGTTCTAACTATCGTATTATCTCTTTTCTTTGAAATTAACATCAAACCCAAAAAAGTGATTAATCCATTTAAGATAATAAGTTCGAAACTAAACTTATACCCCCAAAGCCACGTGGTAGAATTCTTATCAAGTATCCAACAAATTACAGGAGATAGTAAGCAAATAAATGGAACCCATCTATCCCTTACATAATTCTTAGTCAAAATTCCAAACATAAATATTCCTAAAAGGGGGCCATAGGTAAAAGTGGCTACCATAAATATTGCCTTTACGACAGATTCACTAATAAGATACTTGAAAAGTATAACAACCAATAAAAAAACCAGTGAAAAAATAACATGTACAATCTTTCTTTTTTGTTGCGAATTAGATACTTGATCATTCTGTGATCTATCTTTACCCATTCCCAAAAAGTCTATACAAAAAGATGTTGTAAGTGCTGTCAAAGCAGAGTCGGTGGTAGCGAATGTCGCAGCAGTTAATCCTAAAATGAATACAATTGCCCCTATTGCGCCAAGATGATTGAAGGCGATTTCGGGGAATATAAAGTCTGATCGATTTGGAATAGGTATATTCTGATTCTTAGCATATATATAAAGTAACGCACCTACGGACAAAAAGAAAATATTTACAAATACAAATGCTCCGGTAAACCAAAACATATTTTTCTTTGATTCAGAAAGATTTTTGCAGCTTAAATTTTTCTGCATTAGATCCTGATCAATACCTGTCATAGCAACCGTAACCCCAATTCCACCGACGAAGTATTTAATAAAGTGATGAGTATTTCCCGTAAAATTTTCTACAAAGAAAACCTTCGAATAGTGGCTGTTAAAAACGGCGTCGGCTAATCCACCAAGAGTCAAATTCATTCTTTCGCCAATTATAAAAATTGTAATTATAACCGAGGCCAGCAGAAATATTGTCTGAAGAGAATCAGTAATAATTATTGTTTTAAGCCCCCCCCTGAACGTATATGTCCAAATTAACAATAATGACGCAGCTACAGTAACCCAAAAAGGAACTCCAAATGAATCAAGAATAAAATGTTGAAGTACTAATACCACAAGAAAAAGTCTGAAAGAGGAACCCAAAACTCTGGATATCAGAAAGAAAAACGCCCCTGTTTTATATGACCAAAAGCCAAACCGTTTTTCAAGGTATCCATAAATTGATATGAGATTCAGCCGGTAGTATATTGGGAGAAGGATAGTCGCGATAATAATATATCCGAAAATGTTGCCAATTACAAATTGAAAATACGCAAATCCATCAGTTCCAACAGTTCCTGGAACAGAAATGAATGTTACCCCCGAAACAGTTGTTCCAATCATCCCAACAGCGACTAAGTACCATTTTGAGCTTCTATTGGCAATAAAAAAATCATTGTTACCCGAAGACTTTTTGGTAGTAAAATATGCGATAATAAGTAGAATAACAAAATATCCTAAAACAAAGAAAAGGAGTACACTTGGGGCCATTTCGAACTCTGGTATTAATTATTTTAATCCGATATAATTTCGACAACACTTACACCATAGGATGGTAAATTAAAACTTAGGGTAATTTTCCCATTTTGATATCTGTGTACCAATCTTCTACCTTTTGAGTTAATTAAATAAATTTTTCCGCTTTCCTTCAATCCGTATGATTTGGTATCAAAAGCCATTTTAACAGGGAATATTGTAGTATCTATACTTGCTAATGCGATACCTATGTTATCATTAACTGCTTTCCATGCTGAAGTGTAGAGTAGGGGTACTTTTTCTTTAAAAGATGTAACCCTGTCCCTCTGTCCAGCATAAATTGAAAGTTTGGAAATTTGTATTTCTTTTTCCGGTATATCTATTTGGGGAGGTCTTACAAATTCACCGTATAATAAATATTTCAATGCACTGTATCTGACTTTTGTAAGATTGATGAGATAGTCAATTTCGCGCTTTCTTGAGGTAGATAGAAAGTCGTGGTAATTTGCAATTGTCGGTTGCATTCCCCATACAAAAGATCTGGCCTGTTCCATTAGAAATTGTTCATTAAACTTAGAATCCAATACCTGCTCAGGAGATTTAGGTGCAAATTTTTTCGGCCATAATTCATCGTATGGAGGTGTAACAAGCGATGAGTAACTACCAAAAGTCACCCCAAATTGATGATATACTATTTGAAATAAAGGAATCGTTACAGAACTACCGATGCCAGCGTATCTTTCTCGACTCACTTGCAGTGTAAGAAAAGCGTTCAAATACGGCAACCAATTCTCCCCGCACCCTTCCCCAGCTAACACACTATTTTGACCTGAAAAGTTATTCCTTCTAATCTTATCAGTAAGTTCACCAAATCCCTTAACCCAGTAATTACCTCCACCTTTAGGATGTACATGATTAGAATCATAACACATAAAACTCAGGCATGCCTGGTCCATATATATACCTCCTGCATTATATTTATTTAATGCTTCATCAGCTAATGACGAATATTTATTTCTCCAAAAACTAGTGGCCATACACATCGGTGTTAAGGAGTGGTTTGTAAAAATGTTGAATACATGAGGTTCCATTTTTTCACGTATATTTTTGACGGCAAAAATTGAAGCATGCTCACTTTGAAAACTTGATGTCGATGTACCCCATTGAAAAGAGTTCATATACAAAATTGAATTTATACCCTCTTTTTCAGACTTCTTTAAAGCAGTTTTGAACGATTCTTCACCTTCTCTGGGCGGGAAATATTCAGGAAATCCATCGTCATATGCACAACCATGCCACCAATGCCATAACACGTTAATAGGTAACCCAATTCTTTTTTTCAAATCTTCAGCGGGTGATAGAACATTTTCAGACTTACCGCGATTCCAAACCCAGAGAGCTGTTTGATCAATCCATGTTTTCTCTGTCTTATTCAAAAATCTACTTTGTTTGCACCAACCTTGTTTGACTGCCCAATCTCTATAAATTAATGCCGCAGAAATCCAGTCTCCTTGATAAAAACCAATAACAGCATTATAGGGCATATGATAGCTATGTAATGCTGAATCGAAAGAAGGATAATTATTTATTTGGTAAGCCAAATTCCGGGAACTATCTACTTTTAAGGAAAACTGTTTGAAATACCCCAAAGTATCGTCGGCCGAAAAATAAAAGCCATGTTTTTGCTGATTTTCAATGGCAATAAACTGCATTGAGAGAGGTCCTGGATAATTCCATGAATATTTCTTCTCCGGGACGAAATTCAATCCCATCTCACCACGGGGATTTTTAATCAATTCACCCATCCAAACCGGTACTGCAAGATTTTCTTCGCCATATTCCTTAATACCTTCTAACTTGGGAAATATAACCCTTCCGATTTTTTTCTGATTAATTCCATCAACAGAAATATGCCACTTAGTCATTGGATTATTTGGTTCCACCAAAACGTCCACTTCAACAACTAAAGAATTATTCGAAAAATTCCTAAAATTGCTCCACTCCAAACGCAAATGACCGCTATTGATCTTAAAATAACGAAAAGTATTGGATTCCTTTATGCTCAGCACATTATTTTGTGAAGGATCTCCCAACAATATTTCCCATATTGAGTATTGATTAGAATTGCTACAAACCATGCATTCATTTGAATTACCCACTCTTTTAATTTCATGTAAAGCTCCTGTCACTGCATCAAAAGAAACCTCAATATGATTATTACCTATCCTTATATAATCATTTTCATTTGCAGAATGATAATTATTTTTAGCAAATAAACAATAAGGGTAAAATATTGCAATAAAGATGAAACCCTTTATTATCCATTTATATTGTCTTGCTTTTTTTATTTTCATTTCTAGTATTTTGGTTATTCATTTAATCTTTAAAATCAGGATAAAGCAAATATTTTTTTCTTATTAATTTAAACCTTTCAAGTCCAGGTTGCCAGCTCTTCCTAATCTGATCTTCACTCCATCCATTTTCTATTTCTTTTCTTAACTCATCACTGCCAGCCAACTTATCAAAATGGGGATTGAAAAAATTTGATTTATCCGGGAACAGCTCATATGCTTTCAAAATCCATCTCAATTGCACCTGCTTGTTCATTTTTTGCAGTGCTTCATTTGCATTCGACGCAACTAAAAATCCGTAGCACGTTACATTTTTCAATTTTGGATTTATAGCTCCCTGCATATCTATCGGAACAAAAGAATATAGTGAATCTGGGAATGCCGGAGAGCCAAAAAGTTGGAATGGGAACTTTGTACCCCTACCTACACTACATGCAGTGCCCTCAAAAAAACATAATGACGGGTATAAATAAACGGCGGCCATATTGTGCAAATTGGGGGAAGGTTTAATTGGAAGTTCATATAGACTGTCGTGTGAATAGTTTAGACACTTAATTACTGTTAGATCAGGATTCAGATTTCTATTGTCCAACCAATGCTCTCCAATAAGCATTTTAGCATATTCACCAATCGTCATTCCATAAACAATGGGAACCGGCTGCATTCCAACTAAGGATTTAAAATTTTTATCCAAAATCGGTCCATCTATATAAAATCCAATTGGGTTCGGTCTGTCCAAAATAATAATAGGTTTATGATTTTCTGCTGCTGCCTCCATAAAATATTCCATAGAGGCCAGATTAGTATAATATCTTACCCCAACATCCTGGAGGTCATAAAGCATAATATCCACGTTTTCTAATTCTTTAGGTAATGGTTTAAATCGCTTCCCATATAAGGAGATTACCGGGATATTTCTGCTGGAATACTTACTATCGGATATTGTAGCTCCAGCATTGGCAGTCCCAAGGAAACCATGCTCCGGAACAAAAATCTTAACGATATCAACTCCCCTTTTTAGGAGGGTATCCACTATTTGAACTCCATTCAACACAGCAGATTGGTTGGTTAAAATGGCTACTCTTTTATCCTTTAACAACGGTAGATATTCATTCATTCTGGCTGCGCCAACACTTATGCGATTTTGATAATTAGAATTACTATCAATATTTCCTCCGAGGATAATCTGGGGAAAAACGAAGGTCAAAATTAGAAGACCTAAGCGGGTTCTTTTTAACATCTTAAATTAATTAATTAGTTTAAAAAAATCAGGTTCTACTGTATGTTAAAATAATGCCTCAAAAAGGGTTCTTTTAATATCCAGGATTTTGGTCACTCTGGGAAATCTCAGGATTAGCATCAATCTCTTGCTGAGGTATAGGCCAAAGTAAAAAATCGGGGTTTAAAGTAATTCCCTTATTTTTTAATACAAATTCAGCGGCCTTACCAGTTCGTTTTAAATCTGGCCAACGTTTAGCTTCCATATAAAGTTCATATCCTCTTTCTTGAATTACAGAATCTCTGAAACTTTCCTGAGTCCATCCAGACGATGGGTAATCAACAGGAGATGGTTCATTCGAGGGATAACCATAACCCCTTCTTTTAATCTGATTTAAATATTCTATTGCCTGAGTACTAGGTCCGTTATTTGCCATATCATCAGCCTCAGCATAAATCAACAATATATCTGCAAACCTCATAAAGGGATAATCGTTGGCAAACCCATCCCTTCCGGTTGCACCTGGATCTCTAAATTTACTGCACAACATAGGTGTTGAAGATGGGAGCTGATGAGTCAATCCCGTAGCAGGGTCAATATAAGTGGTGAAAAGATCATACTGTTTTCTAAAGTCGTTATTATTCCAACTCGTAATAAACGGGTTATTTGGCAGTTGATAAACCACATAATTTCCAAATGGAGCGAATTGACTACTCGTCCAAAGCAAATTCAGTGGCCACTCCCAACCCTGTCCATTTACATGATTAAATTTCAAATAAAAAATCTCCTCGGTTGAACCATTTGCTGAAGGTCCAAAGACGTTATCAAAATCATCTGGCTTTTGGACCCCTACCAGGGAAAATTTACCTGACTGAATCACTTGCAAAGCCTCATCCCGAGATGAATTCCAATCTTCCGTAAACAAGTAAACTAATGAGAGGAAAGACTTCGCAGCTAAAACCGTGGGGCGCCCTTGCTGTGCTGGTGTTTCAGGAAGATCTTGTTCAGCATCTTTTAAATCGTTGACTATTGCCTTATATACGTCCCCCACCGGCATCCTTTTAGTTTCCGTGTGTACCGTACTGAGATAAATTGGTAATGCTCCATAATTAATCACAAGATGAAAATAACTAAAAGCTCTTAAGAACTTTGCTTCCGCAATTAATGCTTTGCTGGTAGTTGGGTCAATATCATTAATTTTGGGAATCTCTTCTATTGCAATATTTGCATAATTTATAGCTTGATACAAACCATTCCAAACAGTGGCTGTTCTCGAAATATTTACCTGGTCCAATAACTGATAACTTCCCGCCGGTCTTGTAGAACCCCTGCCATAAGCATAGTCAGCAGGAATATCTACTAATTGCATATATTGCCTCTGAAAAACACCATTACCGCGTATGGGATTGTAAATCGCATTAATGGCACCCTGCGCATCTTGCAGTGTTTTATAAAATGTGCTGGTAGAAAGTTCAGTTTGGGGAGTTTCCTGCAAAAATTTCTTACAAGATTCGGTACTTAATAGGATGAAAAATGATATTAAGTATAATATGATCTTTTTCATATCTGTTTTTTTGTATTGTAATGAATTATTAACGACAGTGTTATATTTATTTGAAACTAATATTTACTCCAAGAAGAAACGTTCTCGCATCCGGATATCCCATCATGTCTATCCCTTTATTTATTCCCGTTCCAAATGTATTGTTAAGAGGAGTGAATAATGGGTAGTCAGTTATTGTAAATAAGTTTTGACACGCTAAATAAATATTCATTTGGTCAATTATCTTTCCGTTAAAAAATCTCCCTTTGGGTGAATAAGCAATTTGAAGATTTTGCAATCTTATGTAAGAACCACTTTTGATATACCTGTCCGAACCCTGATACCTGGTTTGGGAACTAACTACCGGATATTCTGCTTTAGGATTCGGTTTGTCTGCCACCCAAAAATTATTCAATACTTCCTTAAGCTGATTTTCACCAAAATAAAATCCGTTCGCAATACTTGATAAATTATAAGCTAGTATATCGTTCCCCTGAGATCCATTAACTATGAAGGACAATGTAACTTGTCCATAGGTAAGACTGGAATTAAGTCCGAAGAGATACTTTGGATTAGGATTTCCTATAACAGTTCTATCATTTGAATTGATAGTACCATCATTGTTTCGATCCTGATAAATTATGTGCCCGTTCTCATCCAACCCTTTTTCTACCAATCCAAAAAAGACCCCTATCGGTTGTCCCACAGCTACCATATTCATTGCTGGAAGTGCACTGCCCATTGACCTTCCAAATAATGGAGCGTTGGCATACAGAGATAAAACTTTATTCCTGTTCAGAGTAAATGTGCCTCCAATATCCCATCGGATATTATCAGAATTTATCGCCTTTACATTTAACCCAAATTCAAAGCCTTTATTTTGTAAGCTTCCAATGTTTGCTGATTGTGATGAATATCCTGATGACGGTGGTACTGGTATAGAAGCCAGCAAATCTCTCGTCTTTTTATAATAATAATCCAGGGTTGCTGATAAACGATTTCCAAGAAACGACACATCAAGTCCAACATCAATTCCACTTGTAGTTTCCCAACGTAAATCCGGATTTGGTTCATTGGATCCCGGTGCAAATCCAATATAAAGATCTTTATCAAATACAGTAGGAATTGCTGACAACAATGAGAGTGATTGATATGGCGATATTGCCGTGTTTCCGGAATTACCCCAACTAGCGCGTAATTTCAGGTCACCGATTGCACTTCTTAAATTATCCCAAAAACCTTGTTCACTAATCCTCCATGCGAAAGATACAGAGGGGAAGGTTCCCCATTTATTTGACTCACCAAACACAGATGAGCCGTCTGCACGAATACTCGCAGTCAAAATATATAGACTCTTGTAGCCATAGGTCGCTCTACCAATCCATGAAAGCAGATTTACTTTACTATGGGTTGTCGTTGGGATAACTGGAGTTGTCCCTGATTGTAAACTGTTATTTTGCAAAATATCGTTAGGAAAATCTGAAGCTGAGGCAACTACTCCCTGTAAATTAGTCTGTTCGAGAGTCATACCGCCCAAAATTGTTAAGTTTCCATTACTACCTATATTGTTTTTATAGGTAAGTAAATTTTCGTTCACCCAATGGGTATTTTCTCCATAAGAAACTGATCCTATGCCACTTGCACTTTGTTGAAATATCCTGGGAGAATAATAGCTGACCTTCGAAACGTCATATTTCAATCCAATAGATTCGTGAAGCGTAAGATGTGGAACAATTTTCCCCTCCAAAATAATGTTGGAAAGAAATGAATTTGTTGTGTGTACGTTTTTCGTTTCCAAGGCCATAGCAACAGGGTTTTCCAGAATATCAGGGCTGAAAGGATATGCCCTAACCATTGTATAAGAACCATCTTTATTTTTAACAGGTAAAGTTGGCGGAGCAACAAGCGCCCCACTTAATACACCAAGACCACGTTCACTATTATCACTATTTAACATATTACTCCGTGTAGTACTGAAATTTCCATTATAACTTAATTTCCAGTCCTTCACTATTTCATTTGAAAGATTAGCCAATAGTTGAGCTTGATGATAATATGATCCAATTATAATTCCTTTCTGGCCCAAATAATTTCCTGAAATATTATAAGTATTTCTGATCCCACCTCCCGAAATATTCAAACTGTGATTCTGAATCGCCGAAGTGCGGAAAATTTCATCCTGCCAATTATTACCATTTCCTAAAGTATCAATTTGGGCTTGACCAAAATAAGGGGCAATACCATCATTCTTGGCTCTTTCATTTGCCAGCTCAGCAAATTCCCTGGCATTTAACATAGAAAGTTTTTTAGTTACATTCTGAAGCCCATAATATCCATCATACGTTATTTTAGTAGCTCCCTGAGTCCCGTTCTTAGTTTGAATAAGTACAACTCCGTTTGATCCTCTCGCCCCGTAAATTGCTGTTGCCGAAACGTCTTTCAGCACTACAATTGATTTAATACTATTAGGATTGATATTATTCAGAGGGCCATTGTATGGAAACCCATCTACAACAAATAAAGGTGAGGTCCCACCTAATACAGAATTGTCTCCTCTAATAAGCACATTAAAAGTATTACCCGGTTCACCGGAATTTTGAAGGGTTTGGGTACCTGCTGCCAGTCCGGTAAGTGCTTCTAACGGATTTACTATTGCTTGTTTACTTACATCGTCCCCACTAACATTGCTAATGGCACCAGTCAGATCTTCTTTCTTCTGGGTTCCATATCCCACAACAATAATATTTCCTAAAGACTTATCCCTAAGCAATAATGTAATTTTCAAATTACTGGTTTCCCTAATGGTAACTTCTTTGGTCTCGTACCCGACAAATGAAATCTCAAGTATCTTTCCAATTGAAGCTTCGATACTGAAATTACCTGAAATATCCGTTTGGGTACCGGTTTTAGCTCCCTTTACAATAATGGATGCTCCGCTGATAGGGGAACCATCCTGAGACTGGACTACTCCGGTAACAATTTTCTGCTGTGCAGAAAGCATTTGACTAAAGTTCAACAAAAAAAGTACTAATAGTCCTTTTACTACTATTTTCATATTAAATTTTTAGTGATGATAGAATCTGTTATATTAAAAAACAACATATAATGTACAATCTGAAAATATCTTTTGCCTCTTTGAGGCTCTGGTAAAAAAAATCCCATGATAGCTGTTGATTAAGTTTTCACTTTAAAATCAAATCACACGAATTCCCGCATTTTTATAAGGTTGAAAAATAAAATTGTCAGGGTTCGCTTCCGTTATCAGCACATCTATCTTATCTACTCCGCAAATGGTAATGGGTTGCCTTGAATTTATTTTTTCCGATATCGTCAGGCAAACCAATTTCCGCGAAGCTTCTATCATTGCTTTTTTTATCTGCACTATTTCCCAATCCAGTTCTGATATTCCGTCTTCCATACTGATGGCATTAATTCCCATAAAACATATATCTGCTTTCAATTCCTTTATTTTGGAAATGGCTTCCGGGCCTACCGTTATCCTTGATGTTTTATTTACCTTGTCTCCAATAGCAATTACATCGAGAAGCGGGTGTTTGCAATATTCAATCAGTACCGGAAGGCTTCCGGAAATAAAGGTGGCAGCTAAATCATTTGGTAATTCTTTGGCCATCTCTATTACAGTTGTTCCTCCGCCTGAAAGTACAAACATGTTCTTCTGTACCAGTCCAACAGCCTTCTTTGCAATTAATTTCTTTTGCGTATATGCGTAAACATCATTGCCGGATCTGCTGCCATTCTGAAAAGGAAGGGAAATAGCCCCGCCACGTATTTTGATGACTTTTCCTGTGTCAGACAACTCCTGTAAATCCCTGCGAATGGTGTCATTACTCACATGTAACTGTTCGGTGAGGTCATTCAGCAGGACTTTGTTATGCAGATTTACCTGGTGGATGATGAAATCGTGGCGGTCAATTTTTTGCATACTTGGCAAGATCGTAGATCAAATATAACCAAATAATATGTTAAAAACCGCAAAACCTGCAAAAAAAGTGAAAAAGAATTTACAATCAACTATAAAAACGACCGGAATTCATATATAATCAAATGTATCTACAGAACAAGTACATCCTTGCACTATCCGGGAAATGTGCGATAGCGAATTGGTCTATTTTGTGGAAGAATCTTTATAATTCTGGGGATATATCTTCTCCAGCTCGGTTACCCTGACAACTGCTGCAGCCGGTTATTTTAGAAATGAATACCGACTGACAGATATGAAATATTGAAAACAGTAATCCAGAAAAAATCCGGTAGAATTTGGGTGCATGGATCACAACTGCCTTGTTATTGAGGAAACTTACACCTCAATGAGAACCTTACTACATAATCCTATTAATTTTTTCCTTCCATTCATCTTCAAATACCACCTGAAACTTAAAACTTTTGTCAGGAAATTCGTCAAATAACTCCTTCCATGTCTTTTTTGCTCCCAATTCATTGCAAAGGTCAAATACACTTTTCTTATAGCGTGTGTCATCATTTTCTTTCATATGGACACCCTTTGTTTCCAATACATAGACGGTATCATAATCATCTTTTTTTTCTTTGCTGATTTTAGCAGCAACAAAATCAGGGTAGATCTTATTTCGTTGCCAGGCCTGGATATGAAAGTCTTTTCTTGCCCGGTTGCGGTACCACCAAAGCAATTGTTCTTGTTCGTCCAAATAAATTGCGACTGCTTTTTCCGTTTCGTTTAAATCTTCATCGGGGACATAATCAAACAAAGATTTTTGAACAGGTGAATTGTCTGAACGCACCAACTGCCTGTTGCTTTTTACTTTGATATGGGTTGGTATCAAATGATGCCCTTTATCCTGGAGCAGGAAGAAAAATAACTTTTTCTGATCAAGCAGATTTCTGAAAACTTCTTCTGCCAAACGGTTTTTCTCTTTATCCAAAATCCTTTTCAACTCTTCAATGATAAAAACAAAGTTGGCTGTAATGATTTCCTTATCATATTTCTTTGCAAGTAATCGCAGCGCTTGCCTTCCCAGGTCAAAAGCAATCCAGGGATTAGGTACTATATCGCTTAACTGTCTTGCCAAAAAGGCTTCGTCAATTTCAAGTGTGCCCCGGGTTTCCAGCCTTCCTGTTTCCTGTAATAATTCTTTTTCTTCTTTGCTTAACCCTAAAGTAAGTTCCTGTTCTTTCGTTTGTGTGCCACTTAATGTTTTATCGGCTATTTCTTTTAAGTCAATTTTATTCCAGTCAATTCCATCCAATATATCAGCTTCAAAAATAACATCCCGCCAGCTTTCTTTTTCCTGTACCACAAATTTGGGCAGGTATATTTTTCCTTCAAATTTTTTAAACCCCGGACGATAAGTTAAGTCCCGTTCCTTTAAATTCGGTACGCCACCGATCGCTTCATCACTTACCAAACGTCCCGCAATATCCCCTAATCCTTCGTTTTCCAATCCATTTTTTATTTCGCCTACCAGGGCTGCCGCATTGGGCTTGTATGTATAAATATAGCACTCGTCCAATTCTTTTACCAGAGTTTTTCGTGCATTGGGCTGCCGCAAAATTCTGCCTACCAGCTGTGTTATGCCGGTTGCAGATTGCGGATTGGTAAGAATGGTTAGGATGTATGCAAAAGAGCAATCCCACCCCTCCTGTAAGGCCTGTTTGGTAATGATGTAACGTATTTCACAATCTTTGGCAAAAAGATCAATTCCTTCAATGTCGTCCTTTTCACTGCTTTTTATAGCGATTTGTTTTTCCGGGACGCCACACTTTTTTATCAAAAATTCCTTCGCATCTTCTGCGTGGATAAAATCAGTTCCACGTTGGTCTCTACCAGTGCGTTCCACCTGTATTAAACAAATCGGACGAATGTATTCGCCGGTATTTTGTTCATAATCTTTCGCGTTCTTCTCTAATTGATTTCGTTTTTCAAAAGCGGCAAGCATGGTATCTCTCCAATCTAAACTTGCTTTATTGGTAAGATGAATATCTAACTTTATCATTTCTTCTTCGTGCAGCTCCCGCCCGGTAATTTTTACCAGCTCATTGCTGTTGGGTGGCGGTGTTGCCGATAGTTCAAGAATAAAAGAGGGATTGAAATTCCGGATTGTATTTCTTGCCAGTACGCCATAGGCTCTGTGCCCTTCATCAATTATCACCAGGGGCCTCAACACTTTCAACGTATTGCCTAAGGAGGTTTTGATTTGGCGTTGAAATATTTCATTCGCTTCACCAAAGTAATCAAGGTTGGGTATATGTTTCAGCAACTCATTTTGTGCCGGGTAGTTATCTTCTGCTGGAAAAAATTCAGTAAAACCGCCCGCATCCCGAAATACTTTCAGTGTTTCTTTGTTTTGCCTGTTTGCAGAAGGGAGCATGAGTAACAAAATCACTAAGTTTTCTTCTACATCCAGACGGTTAAATAGTTCTGTTTTCTCTTTTATCAAAGTTCTGCCGCCGCTTGAAATATCTAAAACCTGGCGGTAAGGGTGTTCCCTGTTTTTGAGGGCCGAAATAGTTTGACGGTATATTTGTGTGGTCGGTACAATCCACAACACAGGTCCTGTTTGTTTTTTGAGATACGACTTTTGAATAAGGTCAATACTATGGCATGCCAGAAATGTTTTACCGCCGCCGGTAGGTACTTTTAAATATATATCAGGTAAAGGCTCCTGTAAACCGTTTGTTTTGTTGTGATAAATAGTTCTGTTTGTTGCCTGTGAAAAAGCCCTTTTCGGAAAATCGTAATCCCTTGCCACGTCGGGGTCAATCTCTAAAGCATTTGTGTATTTGGCTTTAAAGGCGTTCAAAGCACTCAGATAATCTTTGAGTGTGTTTAATACTTTTTCCTGGTAGTTCTTTAGTTTCATTGTTTCGTTTTCTTTTTGGCCTCTTTTTCAATTTTCTTTACATCACTTTCTAATTTTCGTTGCACTTTCTTTACATCTTCCGATGGCGGCAATGTTTCTGGTCTTACACCTCTTTCCAACAGTATTTTTCTTACTGCCTTATTGTTTTCAATATGTTCATTTGAAATGGATTGTTCGCCTTTTAAATCTTTCTCTACTACATTATGGCTGGTTAGTTCTGTAGCAAAGTCTTTTGCTTTTATAGTAAGGGTCGGAAGGAAATCGGCTAAAGGCCTGTTATCAGGTATGGCAAGTTTGCGTTTCATATCGCCGGTAGAAAATCCGCCAAACAATGCTTTATCTCCCTGCGAACGGATGATGGCAAACCCCTTTTCATCTAACCCCCTTTCATAAATAATCCCGGAAAGCTTTTTTTCACTTTTAGTCAATTTTCCTCTTGCTGAAACCCTGTCCACATCGAGTAGTCGCTGCTCAATAATTTCCTGTTTTCTTGTCTGCACTGCAAAATAGGTTTGGGCAAAGGCTATTTCACTTTTTCCCGGATCGCCATTTTGCGCTATCAGGTAACAGGCGTACCGGGTAAGGGCAAAATCATCAATTTCTCTTTGTGCACCCTTGGCCAAAGCTATCATTTTGTTGGTTTCAACGAAATGATCAGAAACGACTATTCCGGCATTCTCACAGGCGTTTTTGGCCTTTTCTATTACTTTTAAGAAGTTACGCCAATCAGAATAATGGAATATTTGCTGCAATTCTCTTGCACTCCAGCATTCTATACCTTTATATTCATAACAAATGCTTTCAAACAGCTCAAACAGAGCCTGTATCTGTTCTTTCTTCATATTCAATTCTTATTTTCCGCAACATCTTTTGTATTGTTTTCCGCTGCCACAAGGACAGGGGGCATTTCTTGAAGGCGGCATTTTAAATTTTGTCCTCTCTACCGTTTCGTCCCTTAATAATTTTTCAACATCACTTATGTCTTCATTTTCATCAGGCTCTATTCCTACAATAACCTTCCATCCCTTTTGCTCGCACAACCTATATATTTCTATCGCCTTTTTTTCTGTATGTACCCTTACTACGGCTGGGTTGGCCTTTGTGCCTGATTTGCTCACTTTTATATTATTTTTGCATCCTATATATTTCATACGGCAACTGGCAAAAATCAATTCTGTGTTCCAGCAAAGTATAATCGTCCACATATTTTGCCGGAGCGAAAACCAAACGCGGCTTGCCTTTGAATTTTGGAAAATTACGTACTCCATCCAATGTCAGCGCATTTTGCTTTAACCAGTCAATGTCCGGCTCATACAGCATGTACAATTCATAGTTTTCTGTTTCGCCGATGAAGTTTGTTTTCCGATTTATTTTCTTTTCGTTAAACTCCTGACCTGTGGCAGTGTAGAAAATATACTTTGCTAATTCTTCATATCCAGGCAGGCTTTTCCCGGTTAAAATACTCTCCATTTCAATACTATCGCCTAATTCAAAATAGCTGAAAGTGCCGCCGGTTCCTTTCTTCAAGCTTTCGTTTCTTGCTGTTTCAACGCCTTTGATAACTCTGCGCACCCTTTCGGCTGTTATGGTATTGGCATAGTCTTCCTGTTCTATCAAAATAAATTTTCGGTTGCCTCCGTCTTCTTTATTCAATTCTAAAACGGCATGAGCGGTAGTGCCTGAACCTGCGAAGCTGTCAAGGATAATGTCGCTTTCACCGACTGAAAGTTCAATAATTCTCTTGATGAGGGCAACGGGCTTTGGTGTATCAAAAGGGAGATCAACTTCATCAAACAGTTGCTTTAATTCTTGCTTCGCCTGTTGATTATGCCCAACTTCTGTATGCAGCCAAATAGAAACTGGAACAATACCGCCTTGGACTTCCGATAGGAATTTCTTTAACCGAGGAACATTTCCGCCATTTTCACCAAACCAAACTCTATTATCATTAACTAACTTCTGAAAGTTTTCCTTTGAAGTAAACCAACATCTTCCCTTTGTTGGCATAATCTTTTTCCCTATTGGTGTAACTATTTCGTAATCATATTCTGCAGAGTATGTCTTAACGGTCATATCGCTTGAAGTCCAAACACCTCTGGGGTCGTCATCAGGATTTGAATAGCGACTGTCTTGTTCTTTGCTTCTAGATAATAGATTTCTCTTCCAACCGAATTGTTGCTCCCCATCATTTTTACTTTTTGCATAGCAAACAACGAAATCGTGGTTATCTGAAAAATATTTTGCATCATTTTGAGGTGAAAACTTTTTCTGCCAAATAATATTCTGAATAAAATTTTGCTCTCCAAATATTTCATCTAATAAATTTCTTAGCCGGTGCTGTTCATTATCATCAATAGAAATAAAAATCACCCCATCTTCATTCAGCAATTCTCGCAACAGTTTTAGACGTGGCATCATCATGCAAAGCCACTTATCGTGGCGTGTCATATCTTCTTTGTCCACCACATTGCCCAGCCATTCCTTAATCATCGGACTATTTACGTTATCGTTGTAAACCCAATTTTCGTTTCCAGTGTTGTAAGGCGGGTCTATGTAGATACACTTTACTTTACCTGCATAAGTAGGAAGCAAAGCCTTCAACGCTTTCAAGTTGTCGCCTTGTATGATCAGATTATCGTGCAAAGAAACTTTTTTCGTCAGACTCAAATCCTTCTTTGGCACCAATTGATGGTATTTCACCGCCAGGTGGTGGTTTTGAACGAATGTTTTTCCTTTGAAATTTAAAATAGGCATAGGCCATAAGTGTTAAGTCGTAAGAAATTAGTTGTGAATGTAAAGTTGTAAGGGATAAAGCTGGTAAATAAAATTTGTTACTATTAAGCCAATAAGAACAAGAAGGCAAACTGCCTTATCACTTATACCTTTTACCGTTTTACTTAAACTTTTCGTCTTACGACCATCCAAAGATTTAATCAACCCCCGAATGATTTTAGAAATTTCATCCCCTTTTTCAAGGAGCGATTCTTTTTGTAAGGTTGTGATATATTGTAATTTTTCTGCTAAATGTAACATTGATTTTACCTCACTGCACGAAGAAATTGCAATGTAAAGAAATCGGGAGAAATCAGCATCGCTGCCTCTGTCAAATCCTTCGGCTATGTTATTGGAAACAGAAACAACAGCACGACAAATTTGGTCTCTAAAGCCAAAATCTTTGGAATGTACAAATACAGCATATATCCCGACTGCAAAGGCCTGAGACTTCTGCCAAGCGATAATATCTTCAAATTTTTGTATGGCCATATTCGTTTTTTTAGGTGTAATGGCTATAAGTGATAAGGCTTAAGGCCTGAGTTACTTATTCCTTATGCCTTCTTACTTACGCCTATTATATTTTACTTTCTCTTCCGCCACCTGCAATGCTTTCAATGCTACATCTTCATCTTCTACCTCATACACCAACTTATCACTAAGCCAGGCTATCAGTAAGTCATCTTCTTTCACCTTAAAATACTCAGCCAATTTTACCACCTGCTCTCTGGTTGCTTTGCGTTGTTGGCGTTCTATTTTACTTAATATGGCCTGGTCAATATCAAGATATGCGGCAACGGTACGCAAGGGCAATTTCCTGCCCTCTCTCAATTTTCTGATCGTATCGCCTAAGCTGTCCATTTTGAACGATTTTATTTTGACAGATAATGTCAAATATATGGATGCTATTTTATTTAGCAAAATTTAAATTGCTTAAGTTTTCAACGGATGTTGATAATTGTTTTCAGGCCTGGGATAAGAATGTGATTTCAATTCCACCACATTACCTATCTGCTACCCCGATTCAAGAAGATTCTTTGTTAGTATTGAGAAAGAATGCGTTATTCTGGTTCGAAAAGTATATCTCGTAAACTTTGTCCCTTCGGGCTTATTAATAATATTTATGGTCCAAATAACAAGTTCTTTCTGAATATTGAAATTAAATTCATGGGCAAGAGATGGTTTTTCAAATTATTTATGTGCTTCAATGCGCCTATAATTACCCGTTTCCTGTTTACGTCTTTAAAAACAATTGTTTCCAGTTTTGCTGTCTTGCGGTAAAAGGAGTAATCCTTAAGATTGCCAATACTGTTTCTTCTTAATACTTCTTCCAAAACAATTTCAAGCAGCAGATGCCCTTTCTATAGAATCAATTCCACGCCAGTCTTTGAATCAAGATGGGCCCAGCCTGCCCATTCCAGTAAGAAGTCGAGGTCTTTTCTTGAATTCCAGCCATTTTGTTCTGTTTTCAGTTTCATCTTTTCATGTTTGTATAGTCAATAATTAAGAGACCTTTGGTAAAGTGCACAACGCTTACCAACAACACTACCCTCTATCCATCGTGACTTCTCCCGCAATAGAAAATTAAAAAAGATATGTGAATACCGGCTTTATTGACAATTGCATTTGAGGTTGTCTGTTTGCTATTCAGAAAGGTCATTATTAAAGGTATCAACGCTTTTCATAAATTCTGCCTGCTTAAAAAACATAGACGCGAAAGAATATGCCCGTTGAAAATCCTTCTCATTTTTTTCAATAAAAATGATTTTCCCATTTTGCAGATCTGCATAGAAACCATTTTTCTTTAAGGCATTTATTTGAGATATCCATTTATCAAAATCTCATTTCTGATCACATGTCAATTTCCAATTCCCTTCAAATAAACAAAAAGCAATGGCCCATACTGCAAATGGGTTCGCTGCATTTTTTACAGCATCAAAAAAAGAATAGCCTGGCATATACAGATGGAATAGAAAATCAGAGCTACATTCATCCGAAAAAGAATCAAAATATTCTTTTATAAAATTGTGTTTTGGAGGATGCTCTCTGAACATTTGTTTTTTTATTTTCTCATCCAAAGGAAAGCCGGCTTTTTCGGACAGCATGATTACCATATATTTTATTAACTCCTCCATACTTAGAATGAGTAATGAAATCGCTTCGTTGTAAGATTTTGTCTCGGCGAGGATCAATGCTGATTCTTTTAGCGATTGTGCTTTAGTATAAATGACGTCGTATGTTCTTTATTAATTTTCATGTTTTATTCTTTTCGGCCAAAAGAAATAATAAGATGGCTAAACAAAAAGGACAGTTTTAAAAGCTTGATTCATAATGTATATACTACCCCCTATTTTTTAGACCACTTTTGATCATTTCTTAGTTGGTTTTTCATGCGGCTTTTAAATATAATTCTGAGGGTTTGCATCTGCCGATTCCCTGATGCGCTTTATAGTGGTACTTATCCAGCCATTGCTTAATTCCTGTATACAAACTAATTCCATCTTCTGCAGGAAATAGATGTATATACTGGTATTTAATGCTGCGCCAGAATCGCTCGATATAAACATTATCCAAGGCTCTTCCTTTACCATCCATGCTGATTGTAATCTGTTGTTCTTTCAGATATTCCACATACTGCCTGCAGGTGAATTGAATTCCCTGATCACTCTTTATTATTTCAGCTTTGCCATGTTGTTTGATCGCAGTTTTAACTACTTCCAGACAGTTTGCTGCATCAAGGCTGTTACTCAATCCCCATCCCACAATATAACGGCTGTACACATCTATGATGGCTGTCAGGTACATAAAACCCCGGGCCATCGGTACGTAGGTAATATCTATTTCCCATACCTGGTTACAATGATCTATCTTTAATCCTCTCAACAAATACGGATATACATACTCATTATTCCTCCACCGAGTCAGATGACGGCGAGGGTAGATGGGTCTTATGTTTGCAACACGCATCAGTCTGCGTACACGCTCATATCCTGCTGTTATACCTTTGTCTTTGAGCATAGACTGCATCGTTAATATTCCGGAGGTGGGCTCTTCCAAAATATGTTTATCCATTATTTGCATGATCTCAAGATTTTCAGGGCTTTCACCTTTGGCCTGGTAATAAATACCTGAACGGTTAATATCCAGTAACTCACATTGACGACGTACGCTCAGATTATCGTTCTTATCAATGAGTAATCGCTGGTCTACAGCATTCCCAATTTGTTTAAGCTTTTTTTTTAAAAGTCTCGTTCCATCTGCAGCTCTCCGATTTTTGCATAGAGCTTGCTGATATCAACTTCAGGTTCAGTGGCAGATGCCGGTCGTTTCTGGTCAAATACCTGAGCAGATTTCTCCAGAAATTCCTGCTTCCATTGAGAAATTTGGTTGGGGTGAAGATCATACTTCACCGCCAATCCTGAAAGCGTTTCCCGCTCCCGTAAGGCTTCAATGGCAACTTTTGCCTTGAAGGCTGCATCAAATTTTCTTCGTGTTTGTTTCATAATTTCACTTGTTTAAAGTTATCGTTTTTTCAACTTAACAAGTGGTCTGATTTTGTAGAGGTATTATACTTCTCTTTGGTTTTTTTATCGGACACTTATAGTGGCTGCATTGATTTACATTGATCCACTTGAGATCATTTGCAGCCCAATTTAAGATACATTTAAAGCGCTGGATATGTTTCCCGACTCCGTTGCCTTTACATGGATCATGGTCCTTGATCGGGTGTGTCCGGATATAATGTTCAAAATCGGTTGCAAACTCGCCGTCAACCTGTGATAAAAAAATATCACCTGATTCAAATTTATGGGAAAGAAACAGGTGCAAATATTTTATTGTGGTTTTGTAATTTTTAAACCCGCCGTC
>Ga0209941_1001162_pt1 | contig 20342 bp, 17 predicted proteins | sample ThiBiot_300_plan_FD_183945 | JGI IMG/M metagenome (GOLD analysis project Ga0209941, IMG submission 183945) | Wastewater bioreactor microbial communities from Cape Town, South Africa - Thiocy_solids_1 (SPAdes) | ecosystem: Engineered > Bioremediation > Thiocyanate > Unclassified | place: South... | reverse complement strand
GCGTCCTGTACATGGCCGCATGGAGCGTCGTCCGCCACCAGCCCGACTTCAAGGCCCGCTACGCCGCACTGCGGATGCGGGGCAAGTGCGCCAAGGTCGCGCTGGTGGCCTGCATGCGCGTCCTCCTTATCCGTCTCAACGCCATGCTCCGCGACGGTTCGGAATGGAGAACCCTACCGGCTTGAGGAAAGACAGTTGCTCCTACGGTTGAGCGGGACTGCCCTGTAGCGCAGCGCGCAGCGCGCTGACCCGTTCGATGAGTTGTTCCGGCGCGTACGGCCGCGCATTGGCCGCGCCCCAGACCGGGCGTGGCCAGGCGATGTCGTCGGTGTAGCGGGCGATGACGTGGACGTGCAGCTGCGGCACCTGGTTGCCGAGCGCGGCCACGTTGAGCTTGTGCGGCTTGAACAGCGCCTTCAGCGCGCGCGCCGCGGCGTCGATATCGGCGCTGAGCTGGGTGCGTTGCGCCGGGGTCAGGTCGATGATCTCCACCGCGCCCGCCAGCTTCGGCACCAGCACCAGCCACGGATGGTTGGCATCGTCCATCAGCCGGACCTCGCAGACCGACAGGTCGCAGACCGGGGCGGTGTCGTCGGCCAGCTGCGGATGCAGTTCGTAGCGCGTGGCGGGCTGGGGAGGGGTCATGGCGTCCTCGGCTCAGTAGGCCGGGCGCAGCGCCCGGCGGAACAGGCCCAGCGTCCGCTCCAGTGCAAGCTCCGCACTGGGCCGGTGGAAGTCGTCGCGCTGGTCGCAGTTGAAGCCGTGTCCGGCGGGATACACGTGGATTTCCGCCTCGGGATGGCGCTGGCGGTGCAGCTCGACGTCGGTCTGCGGGATGCTGGGGTCGTGCTCGCCGAAGTGGAACATCATCGGCGCGTCCAGCTGCTCGTCGAGGAACGGCACGGTGCGCGCGCCGTAGTAGCTGACCGCCGGCAGCGACAGCCGGGTGTTGGCCAGGTAGGCTGCGGTGCCGCCCCAGCAGTAACCAACAACGCCGACCTTGCCGTATTCCTGCAGTTGCGCAGCGGCGGCGCGGATGTCCTCCAGCGCGCGCGGGAAGCCGAGCCGTTCGACCAGCTCTCGGCCGCGCTCCACGCCTTCCGGGTCGTAGCCCAGCTGGACGTCGTGTTCGAAGTGGTCGAACAGCGCCGGTGCCATCGCCACGTAGCCGTGCTCGGCGAAGGTGGTGCAGACCGCGCGGATGTGCTTGTTGACGCCGAAGATTTCCTGCACCACCACCAGAGCACCGCGCGGCGGGACGTGCGGTTTCGCGAGCCAGGCGCGGATGCGGCCGCTCGGGGTTTCCAGGGACATCCACTCGCTCATGGGGTTGGCTCCGTCCGCTTGCCGCGATAGTACGCCTGTGGGGGCGGGCCGCCAGCCCCCCGCCGGTATACTACGCGGCCCGCGGCGGACCCCCCGCCGGCCTGCGCCTACGATGTCCATGCCCCAAGCTCCCGCCTCCGCCAATCCCAAAGTCGGCTTCGTCAGCCTCGGCTGCCCCAAGGCGCTGGTGGACTCCGAGCGCATCCTCACCCAGCTGCGGGGGGAGGGCTACGACCTGGTGCAGGCCTACGACGACGCCGACGTGGTGGTGGTCAACACCTGCGGTTTCATCGATTCCGCGGTGGCCGAATCACTGGACGCGATCGGCGAGGCGATGGCGGAGAACGGCAAGGTCATCGTCACCGGCTGCCTGGGCAAGCGCGCCGACGTGATCCGCGAAGCGCATCCGGGCGTGCTGTCGATCAGCGGCCCGCAGGACTACGCCAGCGTGATGGACGCGGTGCACGCGGCAGTGCCGCCGACGCACAACCCCTTCGTGGACCTGCTGCCGGACTACGGCCTCAAGCTCACGCCCAAGCACTACGCTTACCTGAAGATTTCCGAAGGCTGCAACCACCGCTGCAGCTTCTGCATCATCCCGTCGATGCGCGGCGACCTGGTCTCGCGCCCGGTCGACGAGGTGCTGCGCGAGGCCGAGAAGCTGGTGCGCGGCGGGGTCAAGGAGCTGCTGGTGGTCTCGCAGGACACCAGCGCCTACGGCGTCGACCTGAAGTACGCGCCGCGACTGTGGGGCAACAATGTCTACGAGACGCGGATGAAGGCGCTGTGCGAGGGCCTGTCCACGCTGGGCGTGTGGACGCGCCTGCACTACGTGTATCCGTACCCGCACGTCGACGACGTGATCCCGCTGATGGCCGAGGGCAAGGTGCTGCCGTACCTCGACATCCCGTTCCAGCACGCCAGCCCGCGCATCCTCAGGCTGATGAAGCGGCCTGGCGCGGTGGACAAGACGCTGGAGCGCATCCAGCGCTGGCGCGCGATCTGCCCGGACCTCACCCTGCGCAGCACCTTCATCGTCGGCTTCCCCGGCGAGACCGATGCCGAGTTCGAGGAGCTGCTGGATTTCCTCGACGAGGCGCAGCTGGACCGCGTGGGCGCGTTCGCCTATTCGCCGGTCACCGGCGCCAAGGCCAACGAGCTGCCGGACCCCGTGCCGGAAGCGGTGAAGCAGGAGCGGCTGGCCCGCTTCATGGAGCGGCAGGCGGCGATTTCCGAAGCGCGCCTGGCGGCAAAGGTCGGCACCGTGCAGCGCTGCCTGGTGGATGCGATCGACGGCGAGCTCGCCATCGCCCGTTCGATGGCCGATGCGCCGGAGATCGACGGCCTGGTGCAGATCCAGGACGGCCGCGAAGCCGGCCTGGTGCCGGGCGAGTTCGTCAACGTGCGGATCATGGGCAGCGACGAGCACGACTTGTACGGGGAAGTCGAGTACAACGACTGAGCCGCGGCATACTCCCGGCGTCCCCGCCGAGGAGTGCCCGATGTCGCCGTCGCATCTGTTCAGTCGCCTGGCCAAGTGGGCCTCGCGCGCAGCCGGCCGCCCGCTTGGATTCGCGCTGGCCGTGCTGGTGGTGCTGGCCTGGATCCTCACCGGGCCGCTGTTCGGTTTCAGCGACACCTGGCAGCTGGTGATCAACACCGGCACCACCATCGTCACCTTCCTGATGGTGTTCCTGATCCAGAACTCGCAGAACCGCGATACCGAGGCGATCCAGCTCAAGCTGGACGAGCTGATTCGCGCCACCCGTGGCGCCCACAACGCGCTGCTGGACCTGGAAGAGCTGGAGGAGCGCGAGCTGGATGTGTTCCGCGCCCGTTACGTCGCGCTGGCCCGAAGTGCGCGGAAGCTCGGCGGCGAGGAAACCGACCGCGGCACCCCGGAAGTCAACGACCCGCGCTGAACGCCCCTGCAGCAGGCGCGTGGCTCAGACGTCCAGCTGCATCCCCGGCCGCGCCAGCACCGCCTGCACGCCGTGGGCCTCGTGGATCTCGCCGGCCAGCGCCTCGCGCGCAAGGTCCTCGCCGTGCACCAGCGCTACCGGCGGCGGCGTGCTGAAACCGGCGTACCAGTCCAGCAGGCCGTGCTGGTCGGCGTGCGCGGACAGTCCGCCCACCGTGTGCCGGTGGGCATTCACGCGCACGTCGTAGCCGTGGATGCGCACCCAGCGCGCGCCGTCCACCAGCCGCCGGCCGATGGTGCCCTCGGCCTGGAAGCCGACGAACACCATCCGCGTCTGCCGCTTGGGCAGGCACTGGCGCATGTGGTGGAGGATGCGGCCGCCGCTGGCCATGCCGTTGCCGGCGATGATGATCGCGCCGCCGTGGATGCGGTTGATCGCCATTGATTCCTCGGCGGTTTCGGTGACGCGCAGGTTGGGCAGGCGGAACGGATTGGGCGTGCCGCGCCACACCTCGCGCGCTTCGGCGTCGAACAGGGCGTGGTGGCGGTCGTACACCTGCACCACCTTCGAAGCCATCGGGCTGTCGAGGAAAATCCGCCAGCGCGACATGTCCCAGTCGTTCCAGTGGCGGGCGAACCAGTACAGCAGCTCCTGCGTGCGGCCCACCGCGAACGCCGGGATCAGCACGTTGCCGCCGTCGCGCCAGGCAGCTTCGAAGATCTCGCCCAGCTCGCGCACGGTTTCGTCGCGCTCGCGGTGGTTGCGGTTGCCGTAGGTGGATTCCAGCAGCAGCAGGTCGGCTTCGGCGATCTGCACGGGATCGCGCAGGATCGGCGCGTTGCGCATGCCGAGGTCGCCGGAGAACACCAGCTTCCTGCCGTCGGCCCACAGCTCGACGATGCTGGACCCGAGGATGTGGCCGGCATCGCGGAAGGCGACCTCGATGCCGGGGAACAGTTCGGTACGCGTCGCGTAGGGCAGGGGGCGCAGCTGCGAGAGCGCGCCGCGCACGTCCTCGCGGGTATACAGCGGCATCGCCTTCGGCTGGCCCGGCTTGCGCTTGCGGTTGCTGCGCTCGGCGTCGTTTTCCTGCAGCGTGGCCGAATCCATCAGCATGATCGGCAGCAGGTCGACGGTGGCTGCCTGCGCGTAGATCGGGCCGTCGAAGCCGGACAGGGTCAGCCGCGGGACGCGGCCGACGTGGTCGATGTGGCCATGGCTCAGGATCAGCGCATCGATGCTGGCGGGGTCGAACGGGAACGGCGCGAAGTTGCGTTCGTCGGCTTCCGGGCTGCCCTGGACCAGCCCGCAGTCGATCAGGATGCGCCGGCCGGCGGCTTCAACCAGATGCATCGAGCCAGTGACTTCACCGGCTGCTCCGTGGAAATGCACGCGCATGCGCTTGTCCGTTCCGTTGCGTTGCCGCAGGTTAACCCAGCAACCCCCACTTCCGGCAGATGGCGATGCGCGCGCGGGTGCGGCAATGTATGCCGCCTGCAAAACGGGAAACCACCCATGCGTCTGCTTTCCATCGCCTGTGCGCTCGCACTGGGCACCGCGGCTTCCGCCGCCCCGGCCGCCACGCCCGCCCCGGCCGCGGCCGCCGTCCCCGGCAGCGAGGCCATCGCCAGCAAAACTTTGGCCAACGGGCTGAAGATCATCGTCTGGCCGGACCACGACATCCCCAACGCCAACTACTACACCTTCTACAAGGTCGGCAGCCGCAACGAGCGCGCCGGCATCACCGGCCTCGCGCACTTCTTCGAACACATGATGTTCAACGGCACCACCCGCCGCGCGCCGGGCGAATTCGACCGCACCATGGAGGCGGCCGGCGGCAGCAACAACGCCAGCACCAGCAACGACCTGACCATCTATACGGACTGGTTCCCGTCCAGCGCGCTGGAGGCGATCTTCGACCTCGAAGGCGACCGCATGGCCAACCTGTCGTTCGACCCCAAGGTGGTGGAAAGCGAGCGCGGCGTGGTCTACAGCGAGCGCCGCTCCAGCGTCGACAACGACAGCATGGGCACGCTGATGGAGCAGATGCAGGCCACCGCCTACGTCGCGCATCCCTACCAGATCCCCACCATCGGCTGGCCCAGCGACATCGAGCGCTGGAAGACCGAGGACCTCAAGCAGTTCTTCAAGACCTACTACGCGCCCAACAACGCGGTGCTGGTGGTGGCGGGCGATGTCGAGCCGGCGCAGGTCTTCGCGCTGGCCGACAGGTACCTGGCCGCGCTGCCGCGGCAGCCGGAACCGACCCCGGTCACCACGGTGGAGCCGGAGCAGCTGGGCGAGCGTCGCATCACCGTGGAGCGCGGCGATGCACAGTCGCCCATCCTGGCCTACGCCTTCCACAGCGGCATCGGCGCCGGCAGCAAGGACTATCCGGCGCTGGAACTTTTGACCACCATCCTGGCGCAGGGCCAGTCCTCGCGCCTGCACCAGCGGCTGGTCGAGCGCGAACAGGTGGCGGTGGATGCCGGTGCGTTCGCCGAGGCCGGTTTCGACCCGGGCCTGCTGTGGGTCTACGCGATGCTGCCGCCCGGCGGCGACCTGGCGAAGGCCGAGGCGCTGCTGGACGAGGAACTGGCGAAGATCGCCCGCGACGGCGTGACCGCCGCCGAGCTGGACAAGGCGCGCAACCTGAAGTTGTCCGCGTTCTGGCGCGGCATGGCCACCATCAACGGCAAGGCGCGCGCACTGGGCACCGCCGAGGTGTTCGAGGGCGACTACCGCAAGGCCTTCGACGAACCCGCCGCCTTCGAGGCCGTCACCGCCGCCCAGGTGCAGGCGCTGGCCGCAAGGATCCTGCGCAGGCAGAACCGCACCACCGGCCTGCTGCAACCCGTCGCCGCGCCCGCGGCCAACAAGGAGGGCGTTTGATGAGCGGCCTGCGTTTCGTGTTCGCGGCGCTGGCCGCATTCGCCTTCGGCAGCGCCACGGCTGCTGCCGACATCAAGCTGCCGGACTACCAGGCCGTCCGGCTGGACAACGGCGCCACCCTGCTGCTGACCCCACGCAAGGACGTGCCGATGGTCGCGGCTACCGTGCTGGTGCGCGGCGGTGCGCTGGCCGACCCGGCCGGCAAGGAGGGTACCGCCGGCCTGCTGGCGGAGATGCTGTCCAAGGGCGCGGGCAGCCGCGATGCGCTGGCCTTCGCGCAGGCGGTGGATGGCGCCGGCGGCAACCTCGACTTCGGCAGTTCCAGCGAGGCGCTCACCGCCAACGCGCAGTTCCTGTCGAAGGACACCGGGCTCATGCTGTCGCTGCTGGCCGATGCGCTGCTGCGTCCGGCGATGGCGCCGGCCGAGTTCGACAAGCTGCGCAAGCGCGCCATCGACGGGATCGCGAGCGCCAAGGATTCCGACCCGCGCCGGCTGATCGGCCTGTATGCCAGCGGCTGGTTGTTCCGCGGGCATCCCTATGGGCGTCCGGCCGGTGGCGACGAAACCAGCTTGGCCACCGTTACCCTGGACGACCTGCAGGCGTTCCGTCGCCAGCAGATGGGGGGTGACCGCCTGATCATCTCGATCGCCGGCGACTTCGATCCTGCCGCCGTGACCGCGCAGGTGAGGCAGGCGTTCGGCGGCTGGGCCAAGGCGGAAGGCGCATTGCCGCAGGTCGCGGCGAAGGCCCGGGAAAGCGGTCGCCGTGTCCTGCTGGTCGACAAGCCCGGCGCCACCCAGACCTATTTCTCGCTGGGCAACGTCGGCAGCCAGCGCAGCGACCCGGCCCGTGCCGCGCAGGATCTGGTGCAGACCGCGTTCGGTGGTCGCTTCACCTCGATGCTCAATACCGAGCTGCGGGTGAAGTCCGGCCTGACCTACGGCGCCAGCGCGCAGCTGCCGCGCCCGCGCCACCCGGGTGCCGCCCAGATCACCAGCTTCACCAAGACCGATTCCACCAAGGCCGCGATCGACCTGGCCATCGCCACCCTCGACCGCCTGCACAAGGACGGGCTGGACGCCGCCACCCTGCAGTCGGCCAGGAACTACATCGCCGGACAGTTCGCGCCGAGCATGGAAACCGCGCCGCAGTTGGCCAGCGCCATCGCCTGGCTGGCCCTGTACGGCGACGGCCGCGACTACATCGACGGCTACCTCGGGCAGGTGGCCGCCGCCACGCCGGCGCAGGTGGCAGAGGCGCGCGCGGTGTTCCCGGCCAGTGGCGACCTGGTGATCGTGGCGATCGGCGATGCGGCGAAGATCCGCACGGTGATGCAGGGTTACGGCCCGGTCACCGAGATGAAACTGACCGATCCGCGCTTTTCACCCTGAACGCGGGGCGGTGCCGGTGGTCATGACCTCCGGCACCCTCCCGCGCGCCGGGCAGCCGATACAGTCCGAAGACGCGGCCAGGTGCCGCGTCTTTTTTTCATTCCCGCCTCGCCGGAGCCGCCTGCCGTGAACACCCCGAAGTCCCTGCTGCTGTCCCTCGCCATCGCCACGGCGCTGGGCGCCTGCCAGAAACCGGCCGAACCGGCCGCCAACGCCGGCGCGGGCGACGCCAAGGCCGATCCGGCCGCCTACACCCTGGACGAATCCAAGCTCCCGCCGGTCAACCGCTTCCTGCCCGGCGACCTGGATCCGGCGAAGAACGCCTGCGCCGACTTCGGCGGCTACGTCAACGGCAAGTGGCTGGCCGCCAACGCGATCCCGGGCGACCGCACCAGCTGGGGTGCGTTCGAAATGCTGGACGAACGGTCGCAGGCGGTGCAGCGCCAGCTGGCCGAACAGGCCGCGGCCAGGGCCAACGCCAGCGGCATCGACAAGATCGTCGGTGATTTCTGGGCCGCCGGCATGGATGCGGCGAAGATCAACGCGCAGGGCATCGCGCCGCTGCAGTCGCGGCTGGACGCGATCGCCGCGCTCGACAGCCAGGACAAGATCGCCGATTACCTGCGCAGCAGCGCCGCCAAGGGCGAGAACGTGCTGTTCGGCTTCGGCCCCGAAGCGGACTTCAACGACCCGTCGATGAACATCGCCTATGCCGCCCAGGGCGGCCTGGGCCTGCCGGATCGCGGTTACTACTTCGACAAGGACAAGGCCGACAAGCTTGCCGCCTACCAGGCCCACATCGCCAAGGTGCTGGAGCTTTCCGGCGTCGAGGCTGCAGATGCCGCGGCCCAGGCCAAGGACGTGGTGGCCTTCGAAACCCGGCTGGCCAAGGTGTCCAAGTCCAGCGAGGAGATGTCGCGCGACGTCTCGCTGTACTACAACCCGGTCAGCCCGGCCGACGCCGACAAGCTGACCCCCAACTTCCCGTGGACGAAGTTCTTCGAGGCCCAGGGCATCGCGGCGCCGAAGATGTTCTCGCTGGCCATCCCCGCCTTCCACCAGGAGGTCAGCAAGATGCTGGCCGAGGTACCGGCCGCGCAGTGGCAGAGCTACCTGCGCTTCCATACCGTGGACGGCGCCTCGCCGTACCTGGCCGACGCGTTCGCCAACGAGCACTTCAACTTCTACGGCAAGGCCATGCGCGGCCAGAAGGAGATCAAGGAGCGCGGCAAGCGCGTGCTCGACACCCTCAACAGCAGCGCCGGCGAGGCGCTGGGGCAGATCTACGTCAAGGTCGCGTTCTCGCCGGAAGCCAAGGCGCGCATGCAGGAGCTGGTGAAGAACCTGTCGGAGGCGCTCAAGGTGCGGATCGGCGGGCTGGCCTGGATGGGTGATGCGACCAAGGCCAAGGCGATGGAGAAGTGGGCGAGCTTCACGCCCAAGATCGGCTACCCGGACAAGTGGCGCGACTGGAGCGGGCTGGCCACCAGCCGCGACAGCTATATCGGCAACGTGCTGGCGGCCAATGCCTTCAATTACCAGTGGATGCTGGGCAAGGTCGGCAAGCCGGTGGACCGGACCGAGTGGGGCATGAGCCCGCAGACGGTCAACGCCTATTACAACCCGCTGCAGAACGAGATCGTGTTCCCGGCCGCCATCCTGCAGCCGCCGTTCTTCGATCCGGCGGCGGACGACGCGCTCAACTACGGTGGCATCGGCGCGGTGATCGGCCACGAGATGACCCACGGCTATGACGACCAGGGCAGCCGCTTCGGCGCCACCGGCAAGTTCGAGAACTGGTGGAGCCCGGAGGATGCCAAGGGCTTCTCCAGCCGTACCGACAAGCTGATCGCGCAGTTCAACAGCTACCTGGCCGGCCCCGGCCAGTACGTCAACGGCAAGCTGACCCTGGGCGAGAACATCGCCGACCTGGGCGGCCTGGCCACCGCCTACGACGCCATGCGCAAGGCCACCGAAGGCAAGGACGACCCGAAGGCCGACGGCCTGAGTCGCGACCAGCGCTTCTTCCTGAACTGGGGCACGGTGTGGCGCCGCAACTTCACCCCGGAAGAGCTGAAGGTCCGGCTGACCACCGACCCGCATGCGCCGGCCAACTTCCGCGCCATCGGTGCACCGTCCAACCTGCCGGCCTTCGCCAGCGCGTTCGGCTGCAAGGCGGGCGATGCGATGGTGCGCGCGGACGGCCAGCAGGTGGTGATCTGGTAACGCCTGACGGCGCGTCTAGCCGATAAATCCCGCCGGAATGCGCATGCATCCGGCGGCACCGCCGGCTGGGCGGGACGCCGCGCGGGTGGTAGTGTCGCGCGCCAATACCATTGCACCCACTGCGGGCGGAGAACGGCGTGACGGATTTGCTGCGGAACATGCGCCTGCGCACCGGCGGCGAGGGCCCCTGGTGGCGGCCGCTTGTGTCCACGGAAGCGCTGGCCGCGCTGGCCAGCGCCTGGTTCGTGCTTGTCCTCAACGGTCCGCTGTGGGATGCCGTGCGGGCCGGCAGCGGTTCCCTGCGGGTGCTGCTGTCGCTGGGCGTGGCGGTGTTCGCGCTGCAGGCGCTGCTGTTCGGGCTGCTGTGCTGGGGCAGGCTGGCGCGGCCGCTGCTGGCCCTGCTGCTGGTGGTGAGTGCGTTCGCCCACTGGTACATGACCCGCTACGCGGTGGTGCTGGATCCGGAAATGATCCGCAACGTGCTGGCAACCGACGTGGCCGAAAGCCGCGAGCTGGTATCGGTACGGATGCTCCTGCATGCGCTGCTGCTGGGCGTGCTGCCGGCCGTGGCGGTGCTGCTGACCCGCCCGCTGCCGGCACGCGGCTGGCGGCGCGGGTTGCTGCGCCGTGCCGGCTTCCTGCTAGCGATGGCGCTGCTGGCCGGCGGTGCACTGGCTGCATCCTCGCAGGGTGTGTTCTCGCTGATGCGCAGCGATCCCGCGTTGCGCTACCGGATCACCCCGGGCAACTACATCGTTTCGCTGGTGCGGGTGTTGAAGCCCTCGAAGGCGAGGGGGCCGGTGCAGGTGGTCGGCGCCGATGCGCACCGGCCGCCCGCGGCGCTGGCACGCAAGCCGCGGCTGCTGGTGCTGGTGGTCGGCGAAACGGTGCGCGGCGACCATTGGGGACTGAACGGCTACGCCCGCCAGACCACGCCGGAGCTGGCGGCGCGCGGGGTGGTCAATTTCCCCGACGTCACCGCCTGCGGCACCAGCACCGAAGTGTCGCTGCCCTGCATGTTCTCCCCGTTCGGGCGCGAGCGTTACGACCGCGACGCCATCCGCGGACACGAATCGCTGCTCGACGTCGCCGCCCGCGCTGGCGTGGGCGTGCTCTGGCGCGACAACCAGTCGGGTTGCAAGGGGATCTGCGTGCGCCAGCGCTCGGAGACGATGGGGCCGTCCGACGACGCCGCGCTGTGCGCGGACGGACGCTGTTTCGACGAGATCCTGCTGGCCGGCCTGCAGGCCCGGATCGATGCCGTCCCGGGCGATGCACTGATCGTGCTGCACATGCTGGGCAACCACGGGCCCAACTACTTCGAACGCTATCCGCCGCAGTTCGAACGCTGGACGCCAGTCTGCCGCACCGCGGAGCTGGGGCGCTGCACGCAGCAGGAAATCATCAATGCCTACGATAACGCGATCCTCTATTCGGATGCGGTGCTGGGCCGGTTGATCGACCTGCTGGCGCAACAGCAGGGCCACGACGCGGCGATGCTGTACCTGTCCGACCACGGCGAATCGCTGGGCGAATACGGGCTGTTCCTGCACGGTGCGCCGCACGCCATCGCGCCGAAGCCCCAGCTGCACGTGCCGATGACGCTGTGGATGTCGCCCGGTTTCGTTGCCGGCGAGCGGCTGGACGCCGCCTGCCTGCGCGACGCGGCGAAGCGTCCGGCCAGCCACGACCACCTGTTCTCGACCGTGCTGGGGGTGTTCGACGTGCGGACGTCCGTGTACCGCCGCGAGCGCGACCTGCTGGCCGATTGCCGGGCGCGCTGAGGCGCGCTTCAAGCAACACGCCGGCTTGCCGCTGACATGCGGCAAAGGGCGGATCTGGCCACGCGGCCATCCGCCTGATGCTGCCGTCGCGGCGTTCGATCCGGCCGCAGCGGTGAACCGTTGGAACAGTGCCGGGGCCTGCTGTCGCCAAGGCTCGCACGTGCCGGCCAGAGCCGGGTTGGGGGCCGGCCGCAACCGTGATCGCCATCGCTGTTCAGGCGGATGGCGCTCAACTCCGCAGGTCGGGCGCCCTTATCCGGGGCGAGGCCATACGGCTGCGTCTGGATAACGGATGCGGCCGGGTCGATGTGACCGGACCTCCCCCACAGCCAGAACAAGGGCATGCCCATGCAACTCAAAAAACAATGGATCGCACTGGCGATCGGCCTTGCGCTCGCGCAGGGCGTACAGGCGCAGGATGGCGACGACCGCTTCAAGCTGAGCGGCTTCGGCACGCTGGGCGTCGCCCATTCCAGCGAAGACAAGGCCGACGTGACCTCGGACTTCCAGACCGACCGCGGCGTCGGTGCCAGCGATGCCACTTCCGGCAGGCTGGACTCGCGGGTCGGCGTGCAGTTCAACGCCAACTTCACTGACAACTTCACCGGCGTGGTGCAGGCCGTCAGCGAGTACGCGGTGACCAAGTCGTACCGCCCGGAGCTCACCCTGGCGCACGTCAAGTACCGCTTCTCGTCCGCTTTCAGCGCCCGCCTCGGACGCATTTCGGCGCCGCTGTACATGCTGTCCGAGTACCAGCGCGTCGGCTACGCGATGCCGTGGGCGCGCCCGCCGCAGGAGGTCTACAACTACCTGCTGCCGATGGATGGCATCGAGGGGCAGTACAACATCACCGCCGGTGAAACCGTCATCGGCATCCAGGGCTTCTATGGCCGCATCGACTCCGAAAAGGCCGACGTCAACGCGATGCGCGGGATGGCGGTGACGGTCGACAAGGGCGCGTCAAGTTTCCGCGTCAGCCACATCCTCGGCCGCGTGCAGTACGTCACCGCCGACATCGACGCGCTGTTCAACACCTACCGCAACCTGCCGATCCCGGCGCTGGCGGCGGCGGCGCGGCTCGACCCGCGCGACATGGACGGCAGCTTCAGCGGCATCGGCTACAGCTACGACCCGGGCGACTGGTTCCTGCGCAGCGAAATCATCCGCGCCGACTACGCGCCGTCGATCAGCGGCAAGACCACTTCCGGCTACGCGAGCGTGGGCTATCGCCACGGCAGCCTGACGCCGTCGTTCACGGTCGCCCACGTGGACGTGCGCGGTCAGGAGATGCCGGGAGCGCTGGATCCGTTCGGTCTGCTCAATGGCGCGGTGGCCAGCAACAGCGGCGACCGTCACAGCTACTCCGCCGCGCTGCGCTGGGACGTGCGCGACAACGTCGCCATCAAGTTCCAAGCCAGCCGCGTGGAAAACCACGCCGGGTCGTTCGGTGGCCTGGACAACCTGCAGCCGGGCTTCCAGCCGGGCCGCGGCTACAACCTGCTGTCGGCCTCCGTCGACTTCGTCTTCTGAGGTGAGCCCATGACTATTACTTTCAAGCGGCGCATGCTCCTGCTCGCCGCGCTGTTGACGGCCACCTCGGTGGCGCAGGCCGGCGTGGTGGTGGTGATGTCGTCGAAAAGCGACGTGTCCTCCCTGAGCAAGGCGCAGGTGGCACAGATCTTCATGGCCAAGACCGACGCCCTGCCCAACGGGCGGGTCGCCAAACCGGTCGATCAGGCGGAAGGGTCGGCCGTGCGCAACGAGTTCTACGACAAGGTGGCCGACAAGTCCGCCGCGCAGATGAAGGCGTACTGGTCGCAGCTGACCTTCACCGGTAAGGCGCAGCCGCCACGCAAGGTCTCGGGCGATGCGGCGGTCAAGGCTGCGCTGGGCGAGAACCCGGCGGCGATCGGCTACATCAGCGATGGTGCCGTCGATGGCAGCGTCAGGTGGTGTTCAAGCCCTGATCCCGACGGATCGATCCCGGGCAAGCCTGAGCCCGCGTCGCGACCAGCGACGCGGGCTTTTTCATGCCAGCAGCCGCTTCACCTTGCGCAGCGCCGCGACGAACGCGTCGATTTCCTCGTGCGTGTTGTAGAACGCAAGCGAAGCGCGGCAGGTGGTGCCCACGCCCAGCCACTGCAGCAGCGGGTGCGCGCAGTGCTGGCCGGAGCGCACCGCGACGCCTTCGAGATCCAGCAGGGTGGCGAGGTCGTGCGAATGCGTGCACTCGATGGCAAAGCTGATCACCGCGGCCTTGTGCGCGGCAGTGCCATACAGGCGCAGGCCGTCGATCTTGAGCAGTTCTTCGGTGGCGTGCGCCAGCAGCGCCTGTTCGCGCGCGGCGATATTGGCCATCCCGATGGAGGCCAGGTAGTCGCAGGCCGCCCCCAGGCCGACGTGGCCGGCGATATTGGGCGTGCCCGCCTCGAACTTGTGCGGGCCTTCGTTGAACACGGTGCCGTCGAAACGCACTTCCCGGATCATCTCGCCGCCGCCGAGGAACGGCGGCATCGCATCGATGTGCTCACGCCGCGCCCACAGCGCACCGGTGCCGGTGGGCCCACTCATCTTGTGGCCGGTGACCGCGTAGAAGTCGCAACCGATGGCGGGAATATCCACCGGCATGTGCGGCGCGGCCTGCGAGCCGTCGACCACCGTCGTGATCCCGCGCTTGCGCGCCTCGCGGCAGATGTCGGCAACCGGGTTGATGGTGCCCAGCACGTTACTGACGTGGGCCAGCGCCAGCAGCTTCACCTCGGGCGTCATCGCCGCGGACAGCGCATCGAGGTCGAGGCTGCCGTCCGGCAGCAGTTCCGCCACCTTGATGGTCGCGCCGGTGCGCTGGGCGATGAGCTGCCAGGGCACGATGTTGGCGTGGTGCTCCATCCGGGTGACGAGGATGGCATCGCCCGCCTTCAGCTGCGGCAGGCCCCACGAATACGCCACCAGGTTGATGGCGAAGGTGGTGCCGCTGCACAGGATCAGCTCGTCGGTGCGCACGTTGAGGAAGCGCGCCAGCTTGCCGCGTGCGCCTTCATAGGCCTCGGTGGCCTCGCTGCCGAGTGCGTGCACCGCGCGGCTGACGTTGGCATTGTGGCGGCGGTAGAAGTCGTCGGTGGCGGCGATCACCGCCTCGGGCTTCTGCCCGGTATTGGCCGCATCGAAATAGATCAGCGGTTTGCCGTGGACCTGCCGCTGCAGCAGAGGGAAGTCCCTGCGCACGGCCGCCCAGTCGATCGCCGATACCGTTTCCATGTTCACGCGCCCAGCCTCGCCAGGGCGCGACCCAGCGCGGCGTCGGCCAGCACGCGGCTGGGGCCGTCGCCGATGGCGTTGACCACCTCGCGGCAGAACGCGCCGGTCAGCAGCGCGCGCGCCTGCACCTCCGGCAATCCGCGCGAGCGCAGGTAGAACAGAGCGGTGGGGTCGAGCTGGCCGACCGTGGCGCCGTGCGCGGCCTTGACCTCGTCGGCGTGGATCACCAGCACCGGCTGGGTGTCGATCTCCGCCTCGTTGGACAGCAGCAGGTTCTTGTTGGACAGGTCGGCCTCGGTGCCGTCGGCGCCGGGGTGGATGGTGATGCCGCCGTGGAAGACCGCGCGCCCGCGCTGGCCGGCCAAGCCGCGCCAGGTCAGGCTGCAGCGGCTGTCGCGGGCAAGGTGTTCGATGCCGAGGCGGGTATCCGCGTGGCGGCGGCCGTCGGCCAGCAGCACGCCATCGGCCTGCAACGTGGCGCCATCGCCCTCCAGCCGTACGTTGAGTTCGTGCCGCGACAGTGCCGCGCCCAGCTCCAGGTCGGTGCGCGCATAGCCGGCGTCGCGCGCCAGCACCGCGTCGGTGCGGGCGAACAGGCTGGCGCGCGCGGCGGCATCCTGCACGCGCACGTGCGACAGGCGTGCGCCGTCGGCCACGTGTGCATGCAGCAGCGCATTGCCGAGGTGGGCATGCTCGCCCGCAGCCAGTTCATGTTCCACCAGTTGCAGCGCCGCGCCTTCGCGCAGCTCGATGAAATGCCGCAGGTGCCAGGCCGCATCGCCGCCGTCCTGCGGCGCGCCGACATGGACGATGTGCAGGGGGGATTCGACCTGCACCCCGGCGTCGACGCGGACCACCACGCCTTCGCGCGCCAGCGCGGCGTTGAGGCGGGCGAAGGGTTCGTCGATGCGCTGGTAGCGGCGTTCGAGGAAATGGACTGCGCGCGGATCATCGCCTTGCAGCAGCCGCGACAGCGGGCCGACTTCGATGCCGACGGGCAGCGCCGACACATCGCTCAAGACTGCATCGAAATGACCATTGACGAAGACGATGCGTGGTGCGGGAATCGCGGCCAGCAGCGTGGGATCGATAGCCACCGCCGCGGCCTGCGCGAAGCTGCGGCGTTCCAGCTGGCGCAGCGAGGTGTATTTCCAGCTTTCCGCGCGCTGCGGCAGGCCGTCGCGCAGCACCTCGTCCAGCAGCGCGCGGCGGGTGGCGTCGCCCTCGAAGCCAGCGGCCAGCGAGTCGAGCAGGGCGCCCATCAGGCGGCCTCCGGCGCCAGCCGGTTCCTGATCCAGTCGTAGCCGTGTTCTTCCAGTTGCAGTGCCAGCTCCGGGCCGCCGCTCTCGACGATGCGGCCATTGGCCAGCACGTGCACCACGTCCGGCTTGATGTAGTCGAGCAGGCGCTGGTAGTGGGTGATGACGAGGAAGGCGCGTTCGTTTGATCGCTGCGCGTTGACGCCGTCGGCCACCGCCTTCAGCGCATCGATGTCGAGGCCGGAGTCGGTTTCGTCGAGGATCGCCAGCTTCGGCTCCAGCAGCGCCATCTGGAAGATCTCGTTGCGCTTCTTCTCGCCGCCGGAAAATCCTTCGTTGACGCCGCGATGCAGCAGCTCGTCCTTCAGGTGCAGCACCGCGAGTTTCTCCCGCACCTTCTTGAGGAACTGCATCGAGTCGAGTTCTTCCTGCCCGCGCGCCTTGCGCTGGGCGTTGAACGCCGCGCGCAGGAAGTAGGTGTTGTTCACGCCGGGGATTTCCACCGGGTACTGGAAGGCCAGGAACACGCCGGCGGCGGCGCGCTCCTCGGGCTCCAGCTCCAACAGCGGCTTGCCGTCGAACTCGATCGTGCCGGCGGTGACCTCGTAGCCGTCGCGGCCGGCCAGGATGTTGCCCAGCGTGGACTTGCCGGCGCCGTTCGGGCCCATGATGGCGTGCACTTCACCTGCCGCAACAGAGAGCGAGAGCCCCTTGAGGATTTCCTTGCCCGCAACGGTGGCGTGGAGGTCGGTGATCTTGAGCATGTGCGTTTCCAATAGGTTCTTTCGAGTCCATCCCCTGCGGGGGGAGGGAGAAAATCAGCCGACCGCGCCTTCCAGCGTCACGTCCAGCAGTTTCTTGGCTTCCACGGCGAATTCCATCGGCAGTTCGCGGAACACTTGCTTGCAGAAGCCGTCGACGATCATCGACACCGCGTCCTCCTGGCCGATGCCGCGGCTGCGGCAGTAGAACAGCTGGTCGTCGCTGATCTTCGAGGTGGTCGCCTCGTGTTCGACGGTGGCGCTGGGGTTCTTCACCTCGATGTAGGGGAAGGTGTGCGCGCCGCAGGTCTTGCCGATCAGCAGGCTGTCGCACTGGGTGTGGTTGCGCGCGCCGTCGGCGCCGGCGGCGACCTTCACCAGTCCGCGGTAGGTGTTCTGGCCGCGTCCCGCGCTGATGCCCTTGCTGACGATCTTCGACTTGGTGCGCTTGCCGATGTGCACCATCTTGGTGCCGGTATCGGCCTGCTGGTAATGGTGGGTGAGCGCCACGCTGTGGAACTCGCCGGTGGAGTCGTCGCCGGTGAGGATGCAGCTGGGGTACTTCCAGGTGATCGCGCTGCCGGTCTCCACCTGCGTCCACGTCACCTTGCTGCGCGCGCCGCGGCATTCGGCCCGCTTGGTGACGAAGTTGTAGATGCCGCCGACGCCGTTCTCGTCGCCGGGGTACCAGTTCTGCACGGTGGAATACTTGATCTCGGCATCTTCCAGCGCCACCAGCTCCACCACCGCGGCGTGCAGCTGGTTCTCGTCGCGCATCGGCGCGGTGCAGCCCTCGAGGTAGGACACGTGGCCCTTGTCCTCGCAGATGATCAGGGTGCGCTCGAACTGGCCGGTGTGGCCGGCGTTGATGCGGAAGTAGGTGCTCAGCTCCATCGGGCAGCGCACGCCCTTGGGGATGTAGACGAAACTGCCGTCGGAGAACACCGCCGAATTGAGCGCGGCGAAGTAGTTGTCGCCCACCGGCACCACGGTGCCGAGGTACTTCTTCACCAGTTCCGGGTGGTTGAGGATGGCGTCGCTCATGGAGGTGAAGATCACCCCGACCGCGGCCAGTTCCTTCTTGAAGGTGGTGCCGACGCTGACCGAGTCGAACACCGCGTCCACCGCCACCCCGGCCAGCTTGGCGCGCTCGTGCAGCGGCACGCCCAGCTTGTCGTAGGTGTCCAGCAGTTCCTTCGGCACCTCGTCCAGTGATTTGTACTTCGGGCCCTTGGGCGCGCTGTAGTAGCTCAGCGCCTGCAGGTCGATCGGGCCGATCTGCAGCTTCGCCCAATCGGGCTGGCGCATGGTCAGGAAGTGGCGGTAGGCCTCCAGCCGCCACTGGGTCATCCATTCCGGCTCGTGCTTCTTGGCCGAAAGCGCGCGGATGATGTCCTCCGACAGACCCGGCGGCAGCGAATCGGTTTCGATGTCGGTGATGAAGCCGGCGTCGTATTTGCGCCCCAGCTGGGCGTGGATCTCGGCGTTCTGCGGTTCGTTCATGGGGGTGTTCCTCAGACCTGCGCCAGGCGGGCGGGGATGCGCCCGCGCGCGGGTCGTTGCGGTGGTTCCAGCATCTGCGCCAGCGAGATGTTGCCCAGCGCTTCGGCCACCACGTCGTTGATGCGGCGCCAGTTGGCCTGCACGCCGCAGCTGTGCGCGATCCCGCACTGGCCGCTGGGCACGCTGCACTCGGTCATGCCCAGCGGGCCTTCCATCGCCTCGACGATCTCGACCAGGCTGATCGCAGCGGCCGGGCGGGCAAGCCGGTAGCCTCCATTGGCGCCTCGGAAACCCGCCACCAGCCCGGCGGCGGCCAGCGGCTTGAGCACCTTAGCCACGGTGGGCGCTTCCAGTCCGGCACGCTCGGCCAGTTCCGGCGCGCTCATCACCGCATCCGGCCGGGCGGCGAGCACGGTCAGGACGACGGTGGCGTAGTCGGTCAGCCGGGTGACGCGGAGCATGGCGGGACAGGGCAGGGGAATCTGGACTGAAATTGTACGTTTTAGGGCCGCTGCCGCCAAGTTTCAGCGCCTGACCTGCATCAAGACCCGTTCGATCCAGGCCTGGACCGCATCGGTATAGCTAGACGGCTGGCCCAGGCTGTCGTTGATCTCCGAATGCGACAGCGCTTCCGGCAGCACCTGCATCGGTACCTGCAAGCTGGCAGCGCGGCCGGCGAACTTGTGGGCTTCGGCGCAGGGTGCGGTGGGGAAGCGCCGGGTGCTGGAACAGACCAGCAGCATCGGCAGCGCGCTGCGTTCAAGCTGCTGTTGCGGCGAAACCGATGCCCAGTAGGCGGGGTCGGTGCCGAACGCATCGCGGTAGAGCTGCGGCAGGCGTGGCTGGCCCATCAGCGCGGGGACATCCAGCGCGCCGCTGTCCAGCGACACCACGCCGAGCGGGTGATGCGCGCCGGCTTGCCGCAGCAGGCCTTGGGGATTGCTGCCCAACAGCGCCACCAGGTGCGCGCCGGCGGAATGGCCCATCAGGATCGTCTTCGCCGGATCGGCGGACCACTCGCGGGCGCGCCGCTGCACCGAAGCCAGCGCGGCGGCGACGTCGCCGGCTTGCACGAGCGGATCCGCATCGGGTTCCATCCGGTAGTTGGCGGACACGAATACGAAGCCGCGCTGCAGCCAGTACGCCGCCTTGTTGCCGACGACGTTGGACATGCGTTTGTCGCCCCGGCGCCAGCCGCCGCCGTGGACCATGAACAGGATCGGCGCATCCGGCCGCGCATGAGCGGGCAGGTAGACGTCGTAGCGCTGCCTTGGATCCGGGCCGTAGGCGATGTCGCGTTCGACGCGCACACCCGGCGGCAGTGGCGCGCGTTCGCCATGCCCGGCGGCTTCGGTTTGCGGCTGCATCCGCTGCAGGATGCGATCGCGAAGTCGCTGCTTCGCCGGTGGCGCCGCTGCGGCGGCCGTGGCGACCAGGCAGAGTGCAAGCAGGCCGGTCGGGATCGGGGAGCGCTGGGTCATGTCTGGCATTCCTGCGTTTGTGACACAGCGGCAACGCATCGACGCCATCGGCGGTTGACGCGGGTGGCGCGCAGCCTCCTCGGGTGACAGCTGTCAGCCGCGATGGCTGACGACGTTCCCTGCCGCCGGCAACACGGCTGCGGAAAATGGGCGGCGTCCAATCCGGACGCAGGAGAGCCCCATGCAGACCCAGACCCGATCCCGCACGGCATTCGCCGACCAGCTGCAGGCCAGCGTGGGAGAACTGATGGAACGCGCGGCCCGCGCCGCCCCCGGTCCGGAGCGGTCGCGGCTGTTGCGCTGGCTGCTGGTGGGCGGCGCCCTCTTCCTGCTCTGGCGGATGGGGCGCGGTGCGAAAAAGCTGTTCTGGACGCTGTTCGGCATCGGCATGGCGCTGTACTGGAGCGGCGCCGCCGGCTGGCTGCTGCGCTGAGCAGGGCTCAGCCGGCGGGTGGCGGCAGGACCAGCTGCAGGTAGGGCGGTGCCGGCCTCTGCCCTGGCGGCAGGAACCCGGGCGCCTTGGTCCCGGCCGGGCC
>Ga0209941_1001161_pt1 | contig 20344 bp, 14 predicted proteins | sample ThiBiot_300_plan_FD_183945 | JGI IMG/M metagenome (GOLD analysis project Ga0209941, IMG submission 183945) | Wastewater bioreactor microbial communities from Cape Town, South Africa - Thiocy_solids_1 (SPAdes) | ecosystem: Engineered > Bioremediation > Thiocyanate > Unclassified | place: South... | reverse complement strand
GAGGAATTCTTCAACGAGGTCGGCGGGATCAAGTCGGTCGAAACCTTCGTATTCAAGGACCGCGAGGCCGCCAGCGACCCGAAGATCCTGGCCGCGCTCAAGCGCGCCGACGGCATCTTCCTGGCGGGCGGCGACCAGTCCCGCTACGTCCGCTACTGGCGTGGCACCCCGGTGGGCGCTGCGCTGAATGCACACGTGAAGGCGGGCAAGCCGCTGGGCGGCACCAGCGCCGGCTTGGCCATGCTCGGCGAATACCTGTACGGGGCGATGGACGGCGGCAGCCAGACCAGCCCGCGCGCGCTGGCCGACCCGCTGGGCGACGGCAACACCATCGAGACGGACTTCCTGCACATCGCGCAGCTCAAGGGCATCGTCACCGACACCCACTTCAGCGAACGCGCCCGGCTGGGTCGCCTGGTCGCCTTCCTCGCCAAGGCCGAGCACCTGGCCGGCAAGCCGCTTCTGGGGCTGGGCGTGGACGAGGACGCGGCGGTGGCGGTGGAAGGCGACGGCAGCGCGCGCATCTACGCCACCGCGCCCGGCGCGGGCGCCGTCGTGGTACGCGGCGGCTTCACCCGGAAGCAGGCGGAAGACGTGGCGATGAACCTCGATCGCTTCGACACCGTGGTGGCCGGCGCGGATTCGCTGCTGCGCCTGCCCGAGGGTCGGGTGGAACGGCCGCTGGCGCAGCGCAGTTACGCGGTGCGCGACGGCGTGCTGGTGGCGCTGGACACGCCGACGCTGGTCATCCATGGCGGTGCCGGGGTGGAGCCGGGCGACCTGACCGCCGACGAGGAAGCTGTGGTCAAGCGCGCGCTGGAAGCGGCGCTGCGCGCCGGCCACGCCAGGCTGCAGGCGGGCGCCTCGTCGCTGGACGCGGTCACCGCCGCGATCACCGTGCTGGAAGATGCGCCGCAGTTCAACGCCGGCCGCGGCGCGGTATTCACCCACGACGGCCGCAACGAACTGGACACCTCGATCATGGACGGCGCCAGCGGCAAGGCCGGCGCCGCGGCCGGCCTGCACCGGGTGCGCAACCCGATCACGCTGGCGCGCGCGATCATGGACAAGTCCAACCACGTGATGATGGTCGGCGACGGCGCCGAGATGTTCGCGAAGGAACAGGGCATCGCGCTGGTCGATCCGTCCTGGTTCCGCACCGAGAAGCGCTGGAAGGCGCTGCAGAAGGCGTTGCAGGAAGAACAGGCCGCGCGCGCCGCGGATACGCCGCTGGTGCTGCCGGGCAAGGCCTACTTCGGCACCGTCGGCGCGCTGGCGCTGGATGCGCGCGGCAACCTCGCCGCGGGCACCTCCACTGGCGGCATGACCAACAAGCGCTACGGGCGCGTGGGCGATTCGCCGATCATCGGCGCCGGCACCTGGGCCGACGCGCGCTGCGCGGTCTCCGGCACCGGCTGGGGCGAGTTCTACATCCGTTCCGCCGCCGCCCACGAGATCTGCGCGCGGGTGCGCCTGGATGGCCAGCCGCTGGCCCGCGCGGCCGACGGCGTGATCAACCGCGACATCCCCAAGGCCGGCGGCGACGGAGGCGCGATCGCGCTGGGCGCCGATGGCAGCGTCGCCTTCCCGTTCAACACCGGCGGCATGTATCGCGGCTGGATCGGCGCCGACGGCGTGCCCCACGTGGCGATCTACAAGACCGACGCACTGCCCACGCCGCGCACGCACTGACGCGGCAGGCGTGGCGGTTCACGTCCGCTGCGGGGAAGTGGGCCTGCCTGGATTGGAAAAGGGGTGTGGAAATGGGTTGTGGAAAGGGGTCAGGTTCACTTCGGCGTGCGGAAATGGACCTGACCCGCTTCCGCGCTTTCGCCTCCGGTAGGATTCGGGACTTCTTCTCAGCACGCGGGGCCGGGCATGCGCGAAACGCAGGACGTGGTGGTTCAACTCAGGCGGCAGAACCGGCTGCTCAAGGCGCTGCTTTGCACCAGCGGCGCTGCGTTGGCGCTGGTGGTGCTGGCGGGCGCCAAATCGCCTGCCGACAAGGCCAGGTTCACCGAGCTGGACGTGGAGCGCATCAACATCGTGATGCCGGACGGTCGCAAGGAAATGGTGCTGGCCAACCGGAACCGGTTGCCGGAACCCGTCATCGACGGCCGCGAGGTCAAGACCGGTCGCAACATGCCCGGCATCATTTTCTTCAACGCGGCGGGCGACGAGAACGGTGGCCTGATCTTCGACGGGAAGGTGGGCAAGGGCGGCAAGCCGGAAGCCGGCATGCACTTCTCGATGGACAGGTTCGGTGGCGACCAGCAACTGGCGCTGGGCCATTACGAAGGCAATGGCACGATGGAAACCGGCCTGAATATCTACGACCGCGGGCTCCAGAAAGAATATGGCCCCCTGTTCGACGCCTATCAGAATGCGCCGGAAGGCGACGAAAAGGCCCGCTTGAAGCAGCGTTGGCTGGATGCCGGCGGCCAGCAGACCAAGCGTGTGTTCGTCGGCAAGACGCGCGGCAAATCCTCGGCCGTCATCCTGGCGGATGCGAAGGGGCGGGCGAGGATCATGATGCTGGTCGCGCCCGACGGCAGCCCGACGCTGAACTTCATGGACGAGAGCGGCAACGTCATCCAGAGCCTGCCCGAGACAGCCGCTCCCTCGAAGTAACCGCATGCCGTGCTGACTCCGAATGGGGCGGGCTGCATCCCGCCCCATCGGCGTGGGTGGCAAAGCAGATGGTGCACATGCGCATCAGCGCTCCGAATGCCCGCTCTCGTCGTAGCCGCGCGGCGTGAGCACCTCCGGTTGGATCAGCTCGACGAAGGCGCGGGCCTGCGCTGACAGGAACTTGCCCTTGCGCATCACGATGCCGTAGCTGCGCGACGGGAACCAGCGCGCCAGCGAGCGTGCCGCCAGCCGCTGGCGGTCGGCCTCGGTCAGGCAGATCGCGGTGACAATGCTGATGCCCAGGCCCATCGCCACGTACTGCTTGATGACCTCCCAGCCGCCCACTTCCAGTGCAACCGTGTACGGCACCCGGTTCTGCTGGAACACCAGGTCGACCAGCCGGTAGGTGGTCAGGCGCTTGGGCGGCAGGATCAGCCCGTAAGGCGACAGGTCCTCCAGTGACAACTCGCGCTTGCTTGCCAGCGGGTGGTCGGGCGGGGTGATCAGCATCGGCTCGAAGCGGTACACCGGCGCGTAGGTCAGGTCGGCCGGCACGTCCAGCATCGAGCCCACGGCCAGGTCCACGGCATCGCTGCGCAGCAGGTCCAGGCCGCTGGCGCCGGTGACGTTGTGCAGGCTCAGGCGCACGTCCGGGTGGCGCTGGCGGAACGCATCGACGATGCCCGGCAGCAGGTACAGGATGGTGGAGCTGCCGGCGGCCACGTTCAGCTCGCCGGCGTCCAGTCCGCGCACCTGCTCGCGGAAGCTGGCGGCCAGGTTGTCCAGCCCCTCCACCAGTGGGCGTGCCATTTCGTACAGCAGGTCGCCCTCGCGCGTGGGAACCAGGCGGCGGCCGACGCGTTCCAGCAGCCGCACCCCCAGTTCGCGCTCCAGCGCCTGCAACTGCAGGGTCACTGCCGGCTGGCTGAGGTACAGCGCCTCGGCAGCGCGCGAGATCGAGCCCAGCCGCGCCACCTGGCAGAACGCCCGCAATGGCTTCAGGCGCGAGCCCTTGTAGGCGAAACGCAGCGCTGGGGCGGGGCTTTTCGGCATGTTTCGATTGCAGTATTTGGAAATTTAATACTAAGCATTGACAAATCTGGTTTGTCAAATACAACACGCAGGCGGATGGTTGGCTTCCCCACACGTGTCACGGAGCCGCCGATGTCCGCAGTGCTGCAAGACCGCCCCGGCGAGGGCGTGGAGACCACCCGCCGGGTGCCCGGGCAGGACGCCCTGCTGACTCCAGCCGCGCTCGGCTTCCTCGGCGGCCTGCACCGCCGCTTCGAGGGGGAGCGCCAGGCCCGGCTGGCCGCCCGCCGCGTCCGCCAGCAGGCCTTCGACGCCGGGGCGCTGCCGGATTTCCGTGCCGACACCGTGCAGATCCGCCGCGGCGACTGGACCGTGGCGCCGACCCCGGCCGCGCTGCTGGATCGCCGCGTCGAGATCACCGGCCCGGTCGACCCGAAGATGGTCATCAACGCGCTGAACTCCGGCGCCAACTGCTACATGGCCGATTTCGAGGACAGCACCGCGCCGACCTGGGCCAACCTGCTGACTGGCCAGCAGGCGCTGCGCGCGGCGATCAGCGGGGCGCTGGTGCACGAGGCCAACGGCAAGCGCTACGAGCTGCGCCCGCAGGCCGAGCAGGCGGTGCTGATCATGCGGCCGCGCGGCTGGCACCTGGACGAGAAGCACGTGCTGGTGGAAGGGCAGCGGATGTCGGCATCGCTGTTCGATGCCGGTTTGTTCGCCTTCCACAACGCCCACGTGCTGGCCGGGCGCGACCGCGGCCCCTATCTGTACCTGCCCAAGCTGCAGTCGATGGAAGAAGCCGCCTTGTGGGAGCGGGCGCTGGCGGCCATCGAGGAAGGGCTGGGGCTGGCCCACGGCCAGATCAAGGTCACGGTGCTGATCGAGACCCTGCCGGCGGCGTTCGAGATGGACGAGATCCTGTTCGCGCTGAAGGACCGCATCGTCGGCCTGAACTGCGGGCGCTGGGACTACATCTTCAGCTACATCAAGACCCTGCGCCGGCACCGCGATCGGGTGCTGCCGGAGCGTGGCCAGGTGACCATGGTGCAGCCGTTCCTGCGCGCCTACGCCGAACTGCTGGTGCAGACCTGCCACCGCCGTGGCGCCCATGCGATGGGCGGGATGGCGGCGCAGATCCCGATCAGCGGCGACGAGGCCGCCAATACCGCCGCGCTGGAGCGCGTCCGCACCGACAAGCTGCGCGAGGTGGGCGCAGGCCACGACGGTACCTGGGTGGCGCATCCGGCGCTGATCCCGATCGCCCGCGAAGTGTTCGACGCGCGCATGCCGGGCCCCCACCAGCGCCACGTCGCCCGCGACGACGTGCACGTCGAGGCCGAGGACCTGCTGCGCCCGTCGCTGGGCACGATCACCCGTGCCGGCTTCGAGAACAACGTCGAAGTGTGCGTGCGCTACTTGGCCGCGTGGCTGGAGGGCAACGGCTGCGTGCCGATCCACCACCTGATGGAGGACGCCGCCACCGCCGAGATCGCCCGCGCCCAGCTGTGGCAGTGGCTGCACTTCGCCGATGCCGGCGGCCCGCCGCTGTCGCTGGACGACGGCACGCCGGTCGACTTCGTGCTGCTGGAGCGCGCGCTGATCGGGCTGCCCAGCCGGCTGGGTGATCCCCGCCGCATTCCCGGCGCCGCGCGGGTGTCCGAAGCGATCGGCCTGCTCGACCGGCTGACCCATGCCGACGAACTGGCCGAGTTCCTCACGCTTCCCGCTTACGAACGCATCGATTGATCCACCTGCCGACATTCCTACGCTGCCGCCAACCCCACGAGGTTTCCCCATGAAGAACCATCTGCCGACCGCCGAACAACTGAAGCTGGACTGGGCCAACAACCCGCGCTGGGCCGGCGTCACCCGCAGCTATTCCGCCGAGGACGTGGTGCGCCTGCGCGGCACCGTCCCGGTCGAGCATTCGCTGGCCCGGCTCGGCGCCGAGAAGCTGTGGAAGTCGCTGCACAGCGAACCCTTCGTCAACGCGCTCGGCGCGATGACCGGCAACCAGGCCATGCAGCAGGTCAAGGCCGGCCTCAAGGCCATCTACCTGTCCGGCTGGCAGGTAGCGGCCGATGCCAACCTCGCCGGCGAGATGTACCCCGACCAGTCGCTGTACCCGGCCAACTCGGTGCCGCAGGTGGTCAAGCGCATCAACAACACCCTGCTGCGCGCCGACCAGCTGCACCATGCCGAGGGCGACGACTCCATCGACTTCCTGCAGCCGATCGTGGCCGATGCCGAAGCCGGCTTCGGCGGCGTGCTCAACGCCTTCGAGCTGATGAAGGGCATGATCGAGGCGGGCGCCGCCGGCGTGCACTTCGAAGACCAGCTGGCCAGCGTGAAGAAGTGCGGCCACATGGGCGGCAAGGTGCTGGTGCCCACCCGCGAAGCGGTGGAGAAGCTGACCGCGGCGCGCCTGGCTGCCGACGTGATGGGCGTGCCCACCCTGATCGTGGCCCGCACCGACGCCGAGGCGGCGGACCTGCTGACCTCCGACGTGGATGACAACGACAAGCCGTTCTGCACCGGCGAGCGCACCATCGAAGGCTTCTACAAGACCAGGAACGGCCTGGACCAGGCGATCAGCCGCGGCCTCGCCTACGCGCCGTATGCCGACCTGGTCTGGTGCGAGACCGGCAAGCCGGACCTGGAGTTCGCGCGCAAATTCGCCGAGGCGATCCATGCCAAGTTCCCCGGCAAGCTGCTGGCCTACAACTGCTCGCCGTCGTTCAACTGGAAGAAGAACCTGGACGACGCCACCATCGCCAAGTTCCAGAAGGAAATCGCCAGCTACGGCTACAAGTTCCAGTTCATCACTCTGGCCGGCTTCCACGCGCTCAACTACGGCATGTTCGACCTCGCCCACGGCTATGCCCGCCGGCAGATGAGTGCATTCGTCGAGCTGCAGGAAAAGGAGTTCGCCGCCGCCGAGCGTGGCTTCACCGCGGTCAAGCACCAGCGCGAGGTCGGCACCGGCTATTTCGATGCCATCACCCAGACCATCCAGGGCGGCAAGTCGTCCACGGTGGCGCTGAAGGGCAGCACCGAGGAAGAGCAGTTCCACGCCGGCACCCGCGCCGCGGCCTGAGGCCACCCCGCCATCGCCCGCGCCGGGCGATGGCGGGCACGGGGCGGGATGCCACCGGGGGAACGGCTGCCGGTGCCACTGTCGCAATACGGCGGCGGATGCGATGGTATCCTGCGGCTGGATCGGAGGGGCCGGAGCCGCACAGGGGAACGCGTGGCAGCACTAGCGCACATGATCGACGCCCGGACCGGGGTGGATGCCAGCGCGTCCGCGCTGCATCCCGACGAGTACGCGCTGTTTGCGCAGGTGGCGCGTTCCTGTCCGGTGGAAGCCGGACAGAAGCTGTTCCGTCGCGGCGATCACGGCGCCGCCATGTACGTGGTCGCCAATGGTGCGGTGGAACTGGACTTCGGCGATGACCTGGTCGGCAAGCGGCTGGGCGCGCGCGCCTTCTTCGGCGAGCTGGGGCTGCTGATCGGCGACCACGCCCGCAGCGCCGACGCGGTCGTGGCCGAGGCCGGCGAACTGCTGGAGCTGGGCCGGGACGAATTCGAACAGCTGGCCCAGCGCGACCCTGCGCTGCTGGCGCAGTTCCTGCGCCGCGCGATCATGCGCGTGGTGCTCAACGAGCAGGCGCTGATCGCGCGCCTGCGCCGACGCAACCAGGACCTGCAGGAAGCGCTGGACGCGCTGCGGTCGGCCACCAACCGGCTGGACGAGTCCGAAGCGCTGACCCGCACCGACGAGCTCACCGGGCTGACCAACCGGCGCGGGTTCGCCGCCCACGTGGAGCAGCGGCTGCAGGCGGGTGGGCTGGGTGGGCACGTGCTGGTGCTGGTGGATTGCGATCGCTTCAAGTCGATCAACGACACCTACGGCCACCTGGCGGGCGACCGCGTCCTGCAGAGCGTGGCCAACCTGCTGCGCGCCGTCGCGGGTGTGGACGACATCGTCTGTCGGCTGGGCGGCGACGAGTTCTGCCTGATCCTGAGCGGCCACACCCGCGAGGGGGCGGAGCGGATCGCCGGCTACGTCACCGACAGTGCGCGCATGCTCGAGCGCATGCACAACAGCCCGCCGCAGATGACCACGCTCAGCATCGGCGCCTGCCTGATCGGGCCGGACAGCCGGGCCGGGTGGGAGCACTGGTATGCGCTGGCCGACGACGCGCTGTACCGGGCCAAGCGCAACGGCGGCGACTGTGTCGAGTGGCTGGACTGACGGGCGCATGCAGGACGCCGGCGCGCCACAGGTCCGCACGCTTCTGCTCACCGATCTGGTGGACTCCACCCATCTGGTGGAGCGGCTGGGCGATGCCGCTGCCGCAGCGCTGTTCCGCGCCCACGATCGCCTGGTGCTGGAGCTGCAGCAGCGCTGGCGCGGCCGGCTGATCGACCGCAGCGACGGCCTGTTGCTGCTGTTCGAGCGTCCCATCGACGGCCTCGCCTTCGCGCTCGACTACGCCCGCGGCCTGCGCGACCTGGGCCGCGAGATGCAGCTCAACCAGCCGTTGCAGGCGCGCGCCGGCCTGCACGTGGGCGAGGTGCTGGTGTGGGAGAACAGTGTCGAATCAGTGCGGCTGGGCGCCAAGCCGCTGGAAGTCGAAGGCCTGGCCAAACCACTGGCTGGCCGGCTGATGGCGCTGGCGCGACCGGGCCAGATCCTGCTGTCGGCCACCGCCGAGCCGTTGGCCCACCGCGCCGCACGTGAACTGGGCGAGCGCGGCGAGCTGCTGGTCTGGAAGTCCTACGGCCGATGGCGCTTCAAGGGCATTCCCGAAGCGCAGGAAGTCCATGAAGTCGGCGAGCCGGGGCTGGCCCCGCTGCGCATCCCCGCGCACACGCCCAAGGCCTGGCGCGACCTGCCGCTGTGGCGGCGCCCGGTGGCGTTGGCGGCAGAAGCCCTGCTGGTGGCCGGTATGGCCATCGGCGCGTGGTTCCTGGCCCAGCCGAAGCCGGCGATCGCCTTCGCGGAGCGCGACTGGGTGGTAGTGGGCGACCTGCGCAACCTCACCGGCGACCCGCGCCTTGACGAGGCGCTGGAACAGGCGTTCCGGATCAGCCTGGAACAGTCGCGCTACGTCAACGTGCTGGGCGACCTCAAGGTGCGCGACACCCTCCAGCGCATGCAGCGCAAGCCGGACGCAGCGGTGGACCGCGCGCTGGGTTCGGAAATCGCCCTGCGCGATGGCGCGCGTGCCCTGCTGCTGCCCACCGTGGCCGAAGTCGGCGGCCGCCTGCGGGTCAGCGCCGAGGTCGTCGACCCGCGCACCCAGACCACCGTGTACGCGGTATCCGCCGACGGCAAGGGCATCGAATCGGCGCTGGGCTCCATCGACGACGTCACCGACCAGCTGCGCGGCAAGCTGGGCGAGGCCCTGCAGAACGTGCAGAAGACCTCGGTGCCGCTGCCGAACGTGGCCACGCCCAGCCTGGATGCGCTGAAGGCGTTCGCGGTGGCACGCCGGCTGGCCATGACCACCGGTGATCGCGAACAGGTGCTGGGGCTGTACCGGCGTGCCCTGCAGCTGGACCCGCAGTTCGCGCTGGCCCATGCCGACATGGCGCGCCTGCATGCTTCGTTGGGTGAGATCGCTGCGGCACGGGATGAATGGCGCAAGGCGTTGGCGTTGCCGCAGCGGCTGTCGCCGCAGGAGCGGCAGATGATCGAGCTGATGCTCCTGCAGCACGACGGTCCGCAGAATTACTTCCGCAAGGCCGACGAGTACCTGGCGCTGTATCCCGACGACTACCAGACCATCGGCCGGCTCTCCAGCAACCAGTGGCACCAGCGCAACGATTTCCGTACCGCCGAGGCGTTGGCCCGACGCGCATTGAAGCCGCAGAACGAGCGGTTCGGTTCGGTCCACTACAGCATCGGCATCATGCTCCTCGGGCAGGAGCGTCACGACGCGGCGTTGGCCGAGTTCCGGCTTGCGCGCGAAACGGGCTTCCTCGGCGCGGGCGAGTTCTACGCGTTTGCCCACGAGGCCCGCCACCAGTTCGCGGAAGCCGACAAGGTCTACTTCGCCAGCGCTGTCGGCCGCAATGGCTGGCAGGGCGAGACGGGCGCCATCGTCTGGATCAATCGGGGCCAGCCGGCGCGCGGGGCTGCTGCCGTACGGGCGTGGGCCGAGGGGGCCGATGCGGGGGACGACGTGCTGGAATCGCTGCGCGCACGGACGGCGCTGGCCAGCATGGCGGTGCTGCATGGACAGGGCGATGCGTCGGAGGCGCAGCAGGCACTGCTGGCGCTGGTCGATGCGAAGGGAGCTGCGGGTGATGCGGTGTACCCGCCCATTTCGACCGAGTTGAGGCTCTACGCCGGCTTGCTGTCGGCCTACCGCAATGATCGGCCAGGCGTTGAGGACGCACTGCGTCGCACGCAGGACAACGCCGTCGTGCACGAATACCCGACCGTGCGGGAGCTGTACCAGGTCCTGCAGGCGGAGCAGGAGCGGCTGGCCGGCCAGCCCCGTCTTGCAATGGCGCGCCTTGAACCGCTGGTGCGTCAGGACACCGCCTTGGTGGCGACGCATTGGGCGCTGATGCGGGCTGCACAGGCCGCGGGCAGGGCGGACGTCGCCAATGCCCAGGCCGAATGGCTGGCTACGCACCGCGGCAGGGTCTTCGCCGAGAGCACGACGTCCGACGTGCTGCGCTTCTTCAATATCTCCGTGTCCGCCGCCGCGCTGCGGTCGCAACAGGCGCGGATGCGGGCGGGAACAGTTACGCCTTGAAAAACGGCATCGCGCAAGGGCATCGGGCCATGGGTCCCGGCCTCTTGTGCCAGTCGCCTTGAGTGGCCAGCGGCTGGTGCCCCCGGCCTGGAGTACGGCTGCCGGATCCGCTCTGCAATGAACTACGGGACACGCTCCCGGCGTTGCCGGGAGGTGTAATGGTCCGCTTACGCGTGTATTGCGTGCCTCCGCCCGGCAATCCGGCGCGGTTTCCCGGTGCCGTCAGTCCGCGCTGAACTGCTTCGCACACAGGAAGCTGACTGGCACGTTCAACGCGCTTTCCAGTTTGGCCCGGTCCCGCGCGATCTTGGCCTTGGGGGCGATGCGGTCGGTAGGTGCCAACTGCATGCACCCGCCCGCGGAGCTCGCTCCTGCCTCCACCTTGTATCCCACCTGCGCCAGAGCCGCATGGGCATCCTTCTTGAACAGACGGCGGAAATCATTGTCGATAGCCAATTTGTCCAGCAGCTTCCTGATGACTTTCGGATCAAGCGGTGCGGGCTTGGCGCCCTTCTTGGTAGCCATCGTGGGTTCCCCTGTGGTGGTAGGACGTGCGTGCCGGCGACGCTACCCTTGTCGCTGCTTGGCAGCAAGCGGCAAGATCGTGTTTTCAACCGGATGGACGCATGCGGATCAGGCGATGTGCGCTGCTGCGAATCGAGTCCCGCGAAGAGACCCGTTTCGATCTGGAGGCGCTGCTGGCGGGGGGAACGGGAGTGGTCAGCCGCATGCGCTGGCTTGCCCATGCGCCGGCACTGCAGGGCGAGTTCGAGTTGGATGCCGCGGAAGTCGCGCTGCTCGGAGAAACCAGCCCCAGCGACTGGGTGGATGCGGCGCCCGTGCGGATGCGCCATGGCGCGTCGCGCGTGCGGCGCCTACTTCGCTCGGGGCTGCTGGTGGGCAGCACCGGACCATGGGCGCACCGGCGCAGGGAGGACGAGCGCGTGCGTGCCCTGCATTGGCATGGGGTTGCCGCGGATTATCATCGCGCCTCGCGCTGGGGTGGCATCGATGCCGCAGGCGAGGTTGAAGATGCCGGCCTGCACAATGCCGAAGGCCTGCGTCGTGCCTATGGTGTGCCGCCGCCCATGCTGCATGAGCGCGCCGACGGCGGCGCGATCACCGTCCTGCCATCCGCCCCTCGCGCTGCCTATGACGAACTTTTGGATGCGCGTACCAGTTGCCGCAATTTCGACGTCGGGCGGATGCTGCCATTGACGGGCCTGGCACAGGTCCTTAAGCGGACCTTCGCGGAGCGCGGGCGCGTCCGGGGCGCGGACGACTTCGATGTCCTCAAGCGCACCAGTCCCTCGGGCGGCGCCCTCCATCCCACCGAGTGCTACGTCATCGCCCGTCGGGTCGATGGTCTTGCGCCCGGGCTTTACCACTATCTGCCGGCCCGGCACGCGCTGCAGGCCCTGCCGATGGATGCCGCCGGGATCCTCACGGATGCGGGGAGGCATCCCGCGGCACAGGGGAAGGGGGCGCTCGATTATCTGGCGTGGATCGCCGTCGGCGGCCAGCAGTATTTCGCGGAGGCCCATGCGCTCTGCGTTCTGGCGCCACGCTTCTACCGGAATTTCTGGAAGTACCGGCACCACCCGAAGGCTTATCGCGTCTGCATCCTCGACGTCGGCCACCTGTCGCAGACCTTGTTGCTCAGTGCCACCGAAGCCGGGCTGGGAAGCTTCGTGACAGCCGCAATCAACGAAGTCGACATCGAGCGCGCTTTTGGCCTGGAGCCGTGGTCCGAAAGCCCGCTTGCGGTTTGCGGCATCGGTCCGCGCGCGGACCGGATGGAGACATATGAGCTGGATCCCAACCGGCGTGCCTGGCCACGCTAGTCGCAGCCATCACGCCGCCGCGCGTTCACGCCCGCGTTCCAGCTTGCGGTAGCCGATCGCTTCGGTCAGGTGCGCGGTTTCGATAGTGTCGCTGCCGGCCAGGTCGGCGATGGTGCGGGCCACGCGCAGGATCCGATGCAGCGAGCGCGCGGACAGCTGCAGGCCGTCGACCGCGCGCTCCAGCAGGGCGGTGTCGCGCGGTGACAGTCGGCAGAAGGCATTGGTCTGGGCCTGGTCGAGACGGGCGTTGGCCTGCCCGCAGCGGTCGTACTGGCGGGCGCGTGCCGCAATCACGCGCGCGCGCACCAGGGCGCTGGCTTCGCCTGGCGGACCGTCGGTGCGCAGCGCGGTGGGCGGTATCCGCGGCACCTCGATATGCAGGTCGATGCGCTCCAGCAGCGGCCCGGAAATGCGGCCGCGGTAGCGGCGGATCGCCTCGTCGCTGCACAGGCAGCGTCCGGACGGATCGCCGGCCCAGCCGCACGGACACGGATTCATCGCTGCCACCAGCTGGAAACGCGCCGGGAATTCGCACTGCCTGGCGGCGCGCGAAATGCTCACGCTGCCGGACTCCAGCGGTTCGCGCAGCACTTCCAGCGCGTGCCGGCTCCATTCGGGCAGCTCGTCGAGGAACAGGGTGCCGTGATGGGCCAGCGAGATTTCTCCGGGCCGTGGGTCGCTGCCGCCACCGACCAGCGCCGCTGCGCTGGCGGTGTGGTGCGGGGCGCGGAACGGCCGCTGCCGCCAGCGCGCAAGGTCCAGTCCGCGGCCGCTGGCGGATGCGATGCTGGCGGCTTCGAGTGCCTCGGCATCGACGGGCTCCGGCAGGATGCCGCCCAGTCGCGACGCCAGCAGGGTCTTGCCGCTGCCGGGCGGACCCACCAGCAACAGGTGGTGGGCGCCGGCCGCCGCGATCTCCAGCGCGCGCCGCGCCTGCGCCTGCCCGCGCACGTCGGCCAGGTCCGGCATCGGTGCTTCCGTGCAGCTGCGCGGGCAGGCCAGCGGCAACGTCTTGCGCCCGTCCAGCGCCGCGCATACTTCCAGCAGGGTGCGCGCGGTGCGGACCTCCACGCTGGCTGCCGCCAACGCGGCTTCCTCGCCGTTACCGGGCGCCACCAGCAGGCGCCGCCCGCTGGCTCCGGTGGCGAGGGCCGCGGCCAGCGCGCCATCCACGGGCCGCAGCTCGCCGGTCAGCGCCAGCTCGGCGATGAATTCCCAGCCATCCAGTGCTTCGACCGACAATTGGCCGCTGGCGGCCAGGATGCCCAGGGCGATGGCAAGGTCATAGCGGCCACCGTCCTTCGGCAGGTCTGCGGGGGCGAGGTTGACGGTGATGCGGCGGGCGGGGAACTCGAACTGCCCGCACTGGATCGCCGCGCGCACCCGATCCTTGGCCTCGCGCACCGCCGCTTCCGGCAGGCCGACGATGGACATGGACGGCAATCCGCCGGCCAGGTGCACCTCCACCCGGACCTCCGGCGCACGCACGCCCACCCGCGCACGGCTGTGCACGATCGCAAGACTCATGGTGGCGGGCCTCAGTGGCGCGGGGTGTCGTCGGACTTGCCGGCTTCGGCCAGTTCGGCCAGCTGGCGCTCCAGCGCTTCCAGCTTGTCGCGCGTGCGCGCCAGCACCGCGCGCTGCACGTCGAACTCTTCGCGGGTGACCAGGTCCAGCTTGCCCAAACCGGCCTGCAGCACCGACTTGAAGTTCTGCTGCAGCTCCTCGCGGCTGTCGCGCAGGCCCGGCGGTACCAGGCTGCTGAGGCGGCGGGCGAGTTCGTCGAGTTGGGCCAGGTCGATCATGCGTGCGGATGTCATCGGAAGGGCCTCCTGCGGGTGCCTGCAGCATGCGCGGAGGCGGGTGCGGGCGCCGTCGGCGCGGAACCCGGCGCAGGGTGGGGAAAGTCCGATCCTGCCGGTGCAGTATGCCCGCATCGCCCGCGATATGCTCACCACATCATGCAGGAGAGTCGATGATGAAAATGGTGATGGCGGTGATCAAGCCGTTCAAGCTGGACGATGTGCGCGAGGCGCTGGCCGAGGTCGGCGTGGCCGGCATCACCGCCACCGAGGTGAAGGGTTTCGGCCGCCAGAAGGGGCATACCGAGCTGTATCGCGGCGCCGAGTACGTGGTGGACTTCCTGCCCAAGATCAAGCTGGAGATCGCGGTCACCGACGACCGCGTGGACGCGGTGACCGAGGCCATCATCAGGGCTGCCGGTACCGGCAAGATCGGCGACGGCAAGATCTTCGTATGGGACCTGGAGCAGGTGGTGCGTATCCGCACCGGTGAACTGGACGGCGACGCGCTGTAGCCGCGGCTATTCCTCCACCCGGTCGCGGCCCTGGTGCTTGGCGCGATAGAGCGCCGCATCGGCGCGCGCGAACAGCGTCGCGCGGTTGTCGCCGCGGTGCGCTTCGGCGACGCCGATGCTGGTGCGCACGTGCAGGGCGGGATCGATGCCCGGCAGTTCCAGGGAGCGGGTGGCGGCGAGCAGGCGGCCGGCGATCGCCAGCGCCTGTTCGCGGTTGGCATCCATGCAGACGACCGCGAACTCCTCCCCGCCGATCCGTCCCAGCCGGTCGCGCCCGCGCAGCTGCGCCTGCCAGGCCTGCGTGGTCGCGCGCAGGACTTCGTCGCCGGCTGCATGGCCATAGCGGTCGTTGATCGTCTTGAAGTGGTCCAGATCCAGCAACAGCACCGAGACCGGAGCCTGCAACTGCGCCGCCTCGGCAAGTGCGCGCTCGGCGATCTTCTCGATGGCACGGCGGCTGGCCACCTCGGTCAGCGGGTCGGTCATCGCCAGGGTGCGCAGGCGGCGCGTGCGCTTGCGCTGGCGCAGGGCCAGCGCCCCCAGCACCGCGACCAGCAGCACGCCCAGCAACAGGGCCAGCGTCTGCCAGTGGCGGACCCGCTCCAGCGCCTGCAGCTGGGACTTGCGGGTGCTGGCTTCGGCGCGCAGCCGGTGGTTCTCGAACTCGCGCTTGCGGATCTCGTACTCGTATTCCAGCAGCCGGCTCTGCTCCAGCCGCATCTTGCCCTGCAGCGACGTCTGCAGGGCCGAGTAGCGCTTGTAGTCGGCCAGCGCCTGCGCGGTGTTGCCCAGTGCCTCCTGGCTGGCCGCGCGCGCCTGGTAGAGCAGGGCCAGGTAGCGCTGGTTGCCGTCCTTCTCGATCAACGGCAGCGCCTGCGCGTAGCGGTCCATCGCCTCCAGGTGCTGGCCCTTGCCGGCAAGCGCCTGGCCGGTGAGCAGCAGCAGCATGTCGTCGTTGCCATGGCGATTTTCCGCCTCGAAGACCGTACGTGCCTGCGCCAGGTTCGCCAGGGCGTCGTCGTGTTCGCCCAGTGACACCTGCGCGGCGGCCAGGCCCACGCGTGCATTGGCGGCGCTCAGGGGTTCCTTGTGGGCAAGGGCAACCTCGATCGCGCGTGCAAACGAAGCCTTCGCTTTTTCGGCGTTACCCGACTCGTCATACACGTAGCCAAGCTGCACCAGATCGGTGATCACACGATCCCAGTCCTGCTTGTCCTGCATCCTTTCCACCGAGCGGGTGAAGTAGCGCTCGGCCTGCGCCCAATCGCCAATGCGGCGATAGGTGATCGCGATCCACAGCATCAGCGTGTCGATTTCGTGGTCGATCCCGGCTGCGCGGAAGCTGGCGCGGGCGCGCTGGAAATCCAGCAGCGCCTTGGCCTGCTCGCCCTGCTGGGACAGCAGCGAGCCGCGCTCGGTCAATGCTTCACCTAGCAGCTGGGATTCCGTTGAATTCTCCAGCATGCCAACCATGCGGTCGGCTTCGCCCAGGGCCTTGCCGGCACCTTCCAGCTCCTGCACATAGCCGATCCGGCAGAACTGCGCGCGCGCCCGCAAGGCCAGATCGCCAGCCGCGCGGGCACGCCGCTGGGCTTCGTCGGCATAGGCCAGCCCCTGCTTCGGATCTTCCCAGCGCTCGCTGGTGCAGTAGACCGAACGGAATTGCACCTCGCGCTTGCGATCCCCCTGCGGCAACAGCACGCGCAGCTGCTGCAGGCGGGCCTCGTAGTCCTCCCAGGTCATGTCCATCGAGCCCGGACCGATGACCTCGGCGAACACCGCGTCGAACCGGCTGGCCGACGGCGAAACCGCCTCCGCGTGCTGGCCGCTTGGCTGGGCGGCCACGCCGACGCTGGCCGCCAGCATGAGTGCCAGCAGCAGGCTTGCCCTTCGCAGCAACCGGGTCATTTCCATCCGGGCTCCTGCATGCCAGCGCCGCCCTGTTGCGGCGGCTCGATGGTATGCGGTTTTCCGGCGGCAGTGGGGGAGCTGCCTCCCGGCAGGTCAGGCTTTCAGGGCGGCCGTCACAAAAGGCGGCAGGCTCTGCGCGCCCTTGTGGATGTCGGCGGTGTAGTAGAGCGTGGCGAACCCCTTGCCGCGGGCATCGGCTTCGCGGAAGTCGAACCCGGCGCCCGCCGCTTTCTTCGCCATCGTGCAGCTCCACCAGCCGGTGGGGTAGCAGGGCTGCGGGAACGGCAGGGTCTGGAAGCTGTGGAAACCGGCCTTGCCCATTTCCGCACGCATCGCCTTGATCAGGTCCAGCAGCACCAGCGGCGATTCGCTCTGCTGGACCAGGATGCCGTCGTCCTTCAGTGCGCGGTGGCAGCTTTCGAAGAAGGCCTTGTTGAACAGCCCCTCGGCCGGGCCGACCGGGTCGGTGGAGTCGACGATCACGATGTCCACGCTGTCGGGTTTGCAGTTGGCCATGTAGGCGATGCCGTCATCGAACAGCAGTTCGGCGCGCGGGTCGGCGTTGGATTCGCACAGCTCGGGGAAGTACTTCTCCGCCATCCGCGTGACCTGCTCGTCGATGTCGCACTGGACGGCCTTCTCCACGCCCGGGTGGCGCAGCACCTCGCGCAGCGTGCCGCAGTCGCCGCCACCGATGATCACCACGCGCTTCGGGTCGGCATGGGTGAACAGCGCGGGGTGCGACATCATCTCGTGATACAGGAAATTGTCGCGGCTGGTCAGCATCATCGCGCCGTCGATCAGCATGACGTTGCCCCAGTCGGTCGACTCGAAGATCTCGATCTTCTGGAACGGCGACTGCACCTCGTCCAGCTTGCGGGTGATGCGGAAGCCGATGGACGAGCCGGCCTTGTCGAAGTTCTCGTACAGCCAGTTGGAGTCGGTCATGGCGGGGGGTCCGGGGAATCGTGGTAACCGCGCATTGTAGCGAAAGGGGTTTCCTGGCATGTCATGGCGGTCTGCCGGGCGGCGCCCGGCTGGCGGCGGGTCCGGCGCGGTCACCGCGGCAGGGCGGGCGCGGCCCTACAATGCGCGCCTGTTTGCCGGAGTTGCCGCGATGTCCCACTGGTCCCCCGACCTTGCCCGCAAGACCTATTCGATCCCGCACTGGGCGGACGGCTATTTCGACGTCGACGCGCAGGGCCGCATCGTGGTGCGTCCGAAGGGCACGGATGGCCCGGAGATCGCGCTGCCCGAGGTCGTCGATGCCTCGCTGGCGGACGGCGGCAACCTGCCGGTGCTGGTGCGCTTCCCCGACATCCTCGGCCATCGCCTGCAGAAACTGCAGACTGCGTTCGCGCAGGCGCGGCAGGACTGGGACTACACCGGCGGGTACACCGCGGTCTATCCGATTAAGGTCAACCAGCACGCCGGGGTCGCCGGCACGCTGGCGTCGCACCACGGCGAGGGCTTCGGGCTGGAGGCGGGCAGCAAGCCCGAGCTGATGGCGGTGCTGGCACTGTCGCGCCCTGGCGGCACCATCGTCTGCAACGGCTACAAGGACCGCGAATACATCCGGCTGGCGCTGATCGGGCGCAAGCTCGGCCTGCAGACCTTCATCGTCATCGAAAAGCCCTCCGAGCTGAAGGTGGCGCTGGAGGAAGCGGCCGCGCTGGGCGTCAAGCCGGGCCTGGGCGTGCGCATGCGGCTGGCCTCGCTGGGCGCCGGCAAGTGGCAGAACAGCGGTGGCGACAAGGCCAAGTTCGGGCTGGACCCGCGCCAGCTGCTGACGCTGTGGAAGGAGCTGCGCGATTCCGGCATGGGCGAGTGCCTGCAGCTGCTGCACTTCCACATGGGCAGCCAGATCTCCAACGTGCGCGACATCGCCGCCGGCATGCGCGAGGCCACCCGCTATTTCGTCGAGCTGTCGCGGCTGGGCGCCAACATCACCCATGTTGATGTTGGCGGTGGCCTCGGCATCGACTACGAAGGCACGCGCTCGCGCTCCTTCAATTCGGTCAACTACGGCATCCACCACTACGCCTCCAGCATCGTGCAGCCGCTCGCCGATGCCTGCCGCGAGGAGGGCTTGGTGCCGCCGCGCATCCTCACCGAATGCGGCCGCGCGATGACCGCCCACCACGCGGTGCTGGTGACCAACGTCAGCGAGGTCGAGCGTGCGCCGGAAGGCCGCGTGCCGGAATCGCACAGCGACGAGTCCACGCCGGTGCGCCAGCTGCGCGAGCTGCATGGGGAGATGGCGCAGCGCCCGGCGGTGGAAGTCTTCCACGAGGCCACGCAGGCGCATGCGGAAGGCCTGAGCCTGTACGCGCTGGGCCAGCTGGACCTGGTGCAGCGCGCGCGCATCGACGACCTGTTCTACGCGATCGCCCATGCGGTGAAGGCGCGCCTGACCTACGACGAGAAGAGCCACCGCGACCTGCTCGACGAACTCAACGAGCGGCTGGTCGACAAGTACTTCGTCAACTTCAGCGTGTTCGAATCGATGCCCGACGTGTGGGCGATCGACCAGGTGTTCCCGATCACCCCGATCGAGCGGCTGGACGAAGTGCCGACGCGGCGCGGCATCATCGCCGACCTGACCTGCGACTCCGACGGCAAGATCGACACCTACGTGGAGAACGAGGACCTCGACTCCTCGCTGCCGCTGCACGAGCTGCGCAAGGGAGAGAACTACCGCCTTGGCTTCTTCCTCGTCGGTGCCTACCAGGAGATCCTGGGCGACATCCACAACCTGTTCGGCGACACCGATGCCATCGAGGTGCGCTGCCAGGGCGAGGGTTTCGCCATCGGCCAGCAGCGCCGCGGTGATACCACCGACGTGATGCTGGACTACGTCGGCTACAAGCTCGCCGACCTGCGCCGCGAATACGCCGCGAAGGTGGATGCGGCGAATCTGCCCACCGCCGAGAGCGACGCGCTGAAGGCCGCACTGGAAGCCGGGCTGACCGCCTACACCTACCTCGACGACACGCCGCAGTGAGCGACGCCGCGGCGCCGGCGCGCCTGCCGGGCCTGGACCTGCTGCGCGCCATCGCGGTGCTGTGGACGATGCAGTTCCACAGCTTCATCGTCGGCGGGCTCGGGCCGGACTGGGCGTGGCTTTCGCGCTACGGCTGGATGGGGGTGGACCTGTTCTTCGTGCTCAGCGGCTACCTGATTGGCGGGCAGCTGCTGCGGCCGCTGGCGAACGGGGCGACACCGTCGCTGCGCGACTTCTACCTGAAGCGCGCATTCCGCATCCTGCCCGCGTTCTGGGTGGTGCTGGCGGTCTACCTGCTGTGGCCGGGCTTCCGCGAGGCGCCGGGGATGGAGCCGTGGTGGAAGTTCGCGCTGTTCTTCGTCAACCTCGATATCGACTACGTCGCCAATGCCGCGTTCTCGCACGCGTGGTCGCTGTGCGTGGAAGAACACTTCTACCTGCTGTTCCCCGCGCTGGCGCTGCTGCTGGCGCGCAAGCCGTCGCCGGCGAAGTTCTGGGGCGTGTGCGTTGCCGTGCTGCTGGGCGGGATCGCCCTGCGCAGCGGCATCTGGCTGCACGATGACGCCACCCAACCGCAGCGTCCGTGGTTCGTCGAGGACATCTATTACCCCACCTGGAACCGTCTCGACGGCCTGCTGATGGGTGTGATGCTGGCTGCGTGGCAGTCCTACCGGCCCGCATCGTGGGCCCGCGCCGCGAACCACGCCAACGGGTTCGCGCTGGCCGGCGTGGCGGTGATGGCGCTGGCGTTCTGGCTGTTCCGCGACCGCGTCGGGCTGCCCGGCAACAGCATCGGCTGGCCGGTGCTGTCGCTGGGGCTGGCGCT
>Ga0209941_1001153_pt1 | contig 20461 bp, 13 predicted proteins | sample ThiBiot_300_plan_FD_183945 | JGI IMG/M metagenome (GOLD analysis project Ga0209941, IMG submission 183945) | Wastewater bioreactor microbial communities from Cape Town, South Africa - Thiocy_solids_1 (SPAdes) | ecosystem: Engineered > Bioremediation > Thiocyanate > Unclassified | place: South... | reverse complement strand
TGGGACTGCCGGCAGCGCTCGAGTGGCTCGCTCGGCAGACCCGCGAGTCGGAAGGGTTGGCCATCGACGTGCGTGCGTCAGCGGTGCCCGAGGCGCTTCCGCCAGTCAGTGCGGCGGCTCTCTATCGCGTCGCCCAGGAAGCACTTCGCAACGCCGCCCGGCACGCCAGGGCACGGCACATCCAGATAGTTCTCGAACCCACCGGCGACGGCATGTTACGGCTCGATCTCTCCGACGACGGAGTGGGCTTCGATGTCGCCGCTGCCGAGGAGCGCCGGCCCGGAATGGGTCTCTTCTCCATGCGTGAACGAGTGGCGCTGGTAGACGGCAACATGGAGATTGCGAGTATGCCTGGAGCAGGTACGCGTATCCGTGCCCAGGTGCCACTGGCCCGAGGAAGGGAATCATGAGTAGCGAGTATATCCGTGTATTGCTGGTCGATGACCATGCCATCGTCCGCTCCGGCCTCAAGGCGGTGCTCGGTGGCGCCCGGGACATCGAGGTCGTCGGGGAAGCCGCCAACGGTCGCGAGGCGCTGGAGCAGGTCGAGCGCCTCAGACCCGACGTCGTGGTGATGGACCTCACGATGGCCGAGATGGATGGCATAACGGCGACTCGAGCGCTGGCCGAGCAGGAGGAGCCCCCGCGCATCCTCGTGCTCACGATGCACGCCGAGGAGGAGTACCTGCTGCCCGTGCTCGAGGCCGGTGCTGCGGGCTATCTCGTGAAGAGCGTCGCCGATCGGGAACTGATCGAGGCCGTGCGGACGGTCGCGAGAGGCGATCTCTACGTGTCTCCCAGTGCCGGTCATGTCCTTGCGCGCGGTATCCGCAAGAAGGACGAACACGGGGAATTGCGTACTCGGTTCGAGAAGCTTACCGAGCGGGAGCAGGCCGTGTTGCGCCTCATCGCCGCCGGTTTCACGGCGCCCGAGATAGGCGAGCAGCTGTTCATCAGTCCGAAGACTGTCGACACCTACAAACAGCGCGTGAACGAGAAGCTGGGCCTGCAACACCGGAACGACTACGTCACCGTGGCCCTCAAGCTCGGCCTTCTCACGCTTCCGTGAGCCCCACCGGCAGCGATGACGCGCCACGACAGTCAGGTGCTGCCGGCGACGGACATCCGGAGCGGGTCCGCGTCGCAGCGGCGGACGAGGAGCGCTGTGATTGGTGCGGTTCGTCCGACACCTGGTGGCACAACTGCAAGCTGCTCTGCCGCAACTGCGGCGCCATCGCGAAGAGTTGCGCCGACCTCTGAGCCGATCAGTGCCCCGGCCAGTGTGACCACCTGGAACCGACTCGGGGCTGACTGGCCGCCCCTCTGTCCTGGTAGTGTATCAATCCAGCCGGATAGGCGGATGGTCGCTCACGGTCGGTAGATCGAGAATCGGGTCAGCGACCCAGTAGCCTGCTTCGGCACGAACCGTAGCGGCGATGGAACGGCGCCTCCCGTCCACATCCTCCTCCCGGCCACCGAGGGCGAGGCGCTCGGTACGGAATCGACGACCGGCTTCGACGCAGAAGAGGTCGCACAACGCCAGTTCCCTGTCGCAGCCGTCCACGCCTCGTTCGTCCATCAGCGACTGCGTGCGCGACAGCACGGCGGCTGTGGCGTAGAGCTCGATCGCCATGTTCGCCAGCCGCTCGAGCACCATCTGTCGATCGACGATCTGTTTCCTGTACTTCGTGATCGCCCGGTCGGTGGCTTCCTTGAGCTCGCCCACGTGCTTCTCGAAATATTTCTGGTGCTCGGCCAGCCTGTCGTGCAGTTCGGTCCTCATGTTGACGCCGCCGCCCACCACTCCGCGCAGTCGCGATGCTGCGTAGCCACCCACCAGGCCCAGATTCTTGAGTGGGCTGCGCAGCGCATCGCCCAGCTCGGCCAGGTACTCGGCCGGTCCCTCGATGCCGTTGAGGGCGATGAAGAGCCGCAGGACCTCGTTCGTGCCCTCGAATATCCGGTTGATGCGCGCGTCGCGCAGCATCCGCTCGTACGGGTATGGCTTCACGAAGCCACGACCGCCAGCCACCTGTACCAGTTCGTCGGTCGCACGCCACACCAACTCACTGTTGAACACCTTCGCGCAGGCGGCTTCCAGCGAGCTGTCGCTCCCACCGCGGTCCATGGCTGCGGCGAGCTGGCCCAACATGGCGTCGGCGGCGTAGCAGTCAGCAGCGATAGTCGCGAACTTGCGCTGGGTGATCTCGAAGGAGGCTATGGGGCTGCCGAACTGCACGCGCTGCTCGGCGTAGCGGGCCATCTCGCCGAGCACTTCCTTGCTTGCACCGGCACAGCCGGCGGCAAGGGTGAGGCGGCCACCGTTCAGGACGTGCACCGCCACGCCAAATCCCTTCCCAACCTCGCCCAGCACGTGGTCAGCCGGAACCTGGAGATTCTCGTAGGCCAACCGGGCCTGAGTGGAGCCGCGAATTCCCATCTTGCGAACCGTCTCCACGACACGGAAGCCCGGCATGTCCGGCCGGATGATGAATGCCGTCGGCCGCTGGACGGTCTCGCCGCGACGCTCCACCCAGGTCTGCGCGAAGGTGGCGATCACGCCGGCCCTGTGCCCGTTCCCGATCCAGAGCTTCTGGCCGTTGAGCAGCCAGTGAGTACCGTCCTCACTCAGCTCCGCCGTCGACACGATGTGTCGTGCGTCGGAGCCGGTCTGCGGTTCGGTGAGCGCGTACGCGGCCAGCGTCTCCCCGCGCGCCAGCATGGGCAGATATCGAGCCTTCTGGTCCTCGCTGCCGAACAGCACGATCGCCCTCGAACCCAGCCCGCAGTGGACGCCCACCAGTACGCCGAGCGAGGCGTCCAGGGTGGAGAGGGTGGAGAAGACTCGTGCGTATGCGGAGGATGACAGCCCCAGGCCGCCGTACTCCTTCGGTATCGTCAGGGCGAGCATGCCCAGCTCGGCGAAGGCAGTTATCGTCTCGTCAGGGATCGTCTCCTCTTCATCGAAACGCGCCGGGTCGATCAGCGTGCCCTCCATCGCTCGCAGTCCGTCAACAAGCCGACGGACGACACGCGCTTCGTCGGCATCCCGCCGCTCGAGTGATCGCGGGTAGGGGAAGAGGAGGGAATCGAGAATTGCACCGGCGAAGATGCCGCGCGTGAATGACGGGCGTTCGTCAGGCATCCTGTCTCTCCGAGGCGCTGCTCCGGGCGAGCTGACTGGCCAGTTCCGTCACGCTCGTCGTGGGCGCATCGCAGTGGTAGTCCCGGCAGACGTATGCGGTTGCCCTGCCTCCCTGCATCGGCCGATCGGCCAGGAGGGCTGCCGGCGCGCTGGCCCCGGGAATGGCACCGGCCAGGACCAGCGCTGGCAGGTGGTGGCGTGAGACCTCCGCCGCGAGCGCGATATGATCGGTCGACTCCGGATCTCCCACGAGTGCGACCTCCACCGCTCCGTGCACCGACAGGTCAGCGGCACCGAGCATGTGCCCGAAGGCCAGACCGTGCTCGGCCATCGGTTCGGCGAGGGTCTCCAGCACCCAGTCGGCACGCCGACGACGGTCGCTGTCGTGCTCCAGTTCAGCCAATCGCAGCAGCAGCTCCACGGCCAGCGAGGTGCCGCTCGGTGTGGCGTTGTCGGTGAGTTCACGTGGTCGCGTGATGAGTGTCTCGGCATCGCTGGCCGTGTCGAAGAACGCCCCCGCTCGCTCGTCCCAGAACCAGGCGACCATGGCGTCCGAGATCCGGGCAGCGGCTATCCGCCAGTGGTCCTGGAAGGTGAGCTGGTAGAGCTCCAGAAAGGCGAGTGCCACTGCCGCGTAATCCTCCAGGAAGCCACCGATAGGCGTCGCGCCGGCCACGCGGAACACGCGTCCATCCCGTACGAAGTCACGCCGGAGTAGCTCTCCGTTGCGAATCGCCATCCGGCGATAGCGAGGGTTCTGAAAGGCGCGCGCGGCGAGCGACAGCGCGCGCAGCATCAGGCCGTTCCAACCGGCAAGGACCTTCTCGTCGCGACCCGGCCGCACCCGCTGCTCGCGGGCTGCGTGCAGTGCCGTCACACCGCGGGCGACGGCCGCCGCGAGCCGATCCTCGCTCACTCCCAACCGGCGAGCCAGCTCCGACGGCTCCTCGCTCAGGTGAAGGATGTTGCGGCCCTCGAAGTTCCCGCTGTCGGTCACTCCCCAGTATGCGCGCAGTATCGCCGAATCGTCGTCCACGATGGCGTCGAACTCCGTCGCCTGCCAGACGTAGAAGAGTCCCTCCTCACCCTCGCTGTCGGCATCCAGCGACGAGTAGAAGCCGCCTTCTTCCGAAGTCATCTCCCTCTCCAGCCAGAGCAGCGTGTCCTCCACGGCCTGGCGCGCTTCCATGTCGCCGGTGGCCTGCCAGAGATGCACACCCAACCTGGCCAGCAGGGCGTTGTCGTAGAGCATCTTCTCGAAGTGCGGCACCAGCCAGGCTGCATCCACCGTGTAGCGATGGAATCCGCCACCCACCTGGTCATGGATGCCACCGCGAACCATCGCGCGGAAGCTGTGCCGAGCCATCGCCAGCGCCTCAGCATTGCCCGTGCGGTTCCAGTGCTGCAGCGCGAAGTCGAGCGCCATTGCCTGCGGGAACTTGGGCGCTCCGTCAAAGCCACCTCGGGCGCTATCGTGCCGGCCCACCATGCTCCCGAAGGCACGCTCCAATAGCTGTGCCGACAGCGGTCCTGTCGACCTCGTGGGAGCGAGCTGGGCCTGGTACATCTCGCGGAGAGCCATTGTGGAGCGCTCCACCTCGTCGCGACGGTCACGAAAGGCGTTGGCCACCGACTGCAGTACGCGCTTGAACGACGGCAGGCCATGCCGATCTTCCAGCGGGAAGTAGGTGCCACCGAAGAATGGGTGCCCGTCCGGGGTGAGCACGACGGTCATGGGCCAGCCGCCGTGGCCGGTCATGGCCTGGACCGCCTGCATGTAGATGGAGTCCAGGTCGGGTCGCTCCTCGCGGTCCACCTTGATGTTCACGAAGAGTTCGTTCATCAGCGCCGCGGTGGCCGGATCCTCGAAGCTCTCATGGGCCATGACGTGGCACCAGTGGCAGGCGGCGTAACCGATGCTGAGCAGGATTGGCCGGTCCTCCCGACGGGCACGCTCGAGCGCCTCGTCGCCCCACTGATACCAATCCACGGGGTTCCCGGCGTGCTGTCGGAGGTACGGGCTGGCGGCGTCGGCGAGGCGATTCAATGGCTGGCAGGGAGGGGATGAGGGGTGGCGACGAGGAGAAATGCTCCTGAAAGCTACTGCGGCCGTCATCGGTCTGTCGTACGGTTCGTGCATCGGTGTCAGACGGCCGGATCACGACGGTGCGTCGGGTGTGCGTGGCGTCTGGCACCCTGCCCTCCACGACGCGCGGTGGCCCGCTGCGGCTGGCGCCTCCACGTTCATGTACGCATCCTACAGGCCAGCTCGCACATCCTTCAACCCTGCACCCTTCCACTCCATGTCTTCCGACCTTGATCAGTACATGCTGGCCAATGAGGCTCGGCATCGCGCCGAACTGGATGATTTCCTGCGCATACCCAGCGTGAGCGCTCGATCCGAGCATGGAACCGACATGGTGCGGGCCGCCGACTGGCTGGCGGGCTCACTCACCGACGCCGGCCTCACCACCACGATCTTCCCGACGCCCGGACACCCGATAGTGCTGGCTGAGTGGCGCGAGGCTGGCGATGGCGCGCCGACAGTGCTCATCTACGGTCACTATGACGTGCAGCCGGCGGAGCCGCTGGAATTGTGGACGTCGCCTCCATTCGAGCCGACGGAACGCGATGGTCGCATCTACGCCCGCGGCGCGGTGGACGACAAGGGCCAGCTATTCCTGCACGTGAAGGCGCTCGAGGCGCACCTGAGCGTGCGTGGCCGCCTGCCGGTGAACGTCATCGTCCTGGCTGAAGGTGAGGAGGAGGTAGGGAGCGTCAATCTGGAAGCGTTCGTGGAGAAGCACGCCGAGCGGCTGGCCTGCGATGCGGTGGTCATTTCCGATTCCGCCATGTTCGCCCCCGGCATCCCCAGCATCCTGTCCTCACTGCGAGGAATGGCTTACCTGCAGATCGATGTGCGGGGTCCGTCGGGCGACCTGCACTCGGGCATGTATGGTGGCGCGGTCGTGAACCCGGCCATGGCCCTTGCGCGCATCCTTGCCACTTTCCATGACGACGAGGGTCGGATCGCGATCCCCGGCTTCCTCGATGCGGTGCGCCCCTTTCCCGACTCGGTGATCGCCGGGATGCGGGAACTTCCCTTCAGCGACGCTGAACTGCGCGAGGAGGTGGGAGTCGCAGCGCTGGGCGGAGAGCCGGGCTACACCACGCTCGAGAAGCTGTGGACGCGTCCCACTTGTGAGGTGAACGGTCTGCTCAGCGGCTATACGGGAGAGGGAGCGAAGACCGTGCTTCCCGGCAGCGCCATGGCCAAGGTGAGCTTCCGCCTGGTTCCCGACCAGGATCCGAAGGCAATAGAAGGGCTGGTGGCCGATCACATCACGAGTGTCACGCCTGCGGGCGTCACGGTCGCCGTGACGGCGCTCCACGGCGGCCGTCCCTGGCGTGCCGACCTGGAGGGTCCCCTCTACGACGCGGCGCGCGTTGCCCTGGAAACTGCCTTCGGTCGTACGCCCGTGATTGTCGGGGAAGGGGGCTCGATACCGGTTGTCGGAGACTTCGAGCGCATACTGGGCGCGCCGGTGCTCCTCATGGGTTTCGGACTTCCAGGCGAGAATGCGCATGCTCCCAACGAGTGGATCGCCGTCGAGAACTTCACGCGAGGAATGCGCGCGGCGGCGATCCTGCTCGACGAACTGGGCAACTGAATCGGCGCGCCGTTATCGGGATCTGCCGGACGTGGGAGCAGGAGGAGGGCGGAGCCACCAGCTCCGCCCTCCTCCTGCTCACTACGCTGCGTCGACCACGCCCGGAGTCGTCGCCTCACCAACCCCACTCGCGCGTCAGGAAGAAGCCGAAGACCCCGCTGGACGTGGTCTGCTGTGTGCTCTCGAGCGTTGGTGGCTGGATCAGGTAGCGACCCTCGAAACTCGTGTCGAGGTTGAAGCCCGCACCAAAACGGTGTTGCACTCGCACCCCCGGAATGGAGCGGTTCGCACCGTCCCTCGCCAGGATGCTCGGCCTCACGCTGAATGAGACGAAGGTGCTCCGGTTGAAATACTTGCCGATCTCGAACTGCGTTCCGCGCACCAGCGCGTCCAGGCCGCTGAACGGATTGGATGCCTCGATCGTCAGGTCTGCCGGGGTGATGTTCACCACGTCGGCGCCCAGCGAGCGGGACGTCTGGCCCTCCAACTGGTTCACCAGAACGCCGAGTGCGATTGCGCCAAGCCGCTGCGTGGCGGCAGCGCCTACCGCGCCCACGATCCCGCCACCTTCGTTCCCGCCGGAGAGGCCACTCCCGTTCAATTGCAGGAGCGACGATGAGGTGCGACCGAAGGCCAGGTAGCTGATCAGGTCACTCTGCGGCAGCGGCGGCTGGGCGTCGCTGTCCAGCGTGAGTTTGGGCGTGTTCAGCGTCCCACCAATCAGGATCTTGATCGCCAGGGCCTGCTGTGCGGGCATCTTCACCTCATACAGCGCCGTGATCTGCAGCAGCGGGTCGAGGGTTGGCGAGCCGGTGAAGATCACTGAGCCCTGATCCACCTGGAACCGCTTGCTGAGGAAGGAGTACTCGCCACGCTCCGTACTCACCACGCCCCGGACAACCAGTCGGCCCTTCGACTGATCCAGTTCGACGTCCAACGGCCCCAGGTCGTCCGGCGTGAAGATCTCCACATTGGCGTCGCTCGATCGCACCCAGGTGTCGCGGGCGATGGCCAGCGTGACCCCCACTCGCAGGTTGGCCAGTAGCGGTGAAACCTGTGGCAGGAGCGCTGCCTCACCCACCATGGAGCTGTCAATCACAGTTGCCAGCGCCGGATCATCGGGCGCGAGCGCTACGTTGCCCGTGCCTTCCGGGAGGTAGACAACGCCCTCGACCACCCGGGCCGCGCCGGAGATGTAGACGTTATCGAATGGTCCGCGCATGCTGAGTCCAGCGTCGGCACGCACGCGTCCCAGCTCGCTGTCCAGCACCGTGGCTCCATTGGCCACCAGGTAGAGATCAAACGACGGGCTGGTGATGTCTTCAATACCGATACCACCACGCACCAGTACCCGGCCGGCGTTGAAGGCCACCAGGGAGTCCACCATGACAGTGTCGCCCACCAGGCGAATCAGGCCCGAAACGTTGTGGAGCGCGACCCCCGCAGGGACCACGAGGGCACTGCCATTGGAAAGCGTGAGGGCGCCGACGAACTCTGGAGACCTGGCCGTGCCTCGCACGCGCATCGCTCCGGCGGCAAGCCCGTCGACGTTTGCCACGACGTCCGTGAATTCTCCCAACAGGCCGATCGGGAGGCTATCCGCATCCACGTTCACCTGCAGCGGCAGGTCGGGCAGGCGAGGCTGGGTTGTGCGGAGCGCAAGATTGAGGGGGACGGCGGCGTCCGCGAGCACCACGGGCCTGGCTGTGGAGTCGCCCGGCCGCGATAGCTGCGCGCGCGCCCCCAGGAGCTCGTTCTCGTACTCGAAAGTCGCACGGACATCGGGGATCGGCGTGTCGTGATAGGCTCCCCGATCGAATTCCGCCGAACCGCTCAGGATGGGAGATGTCGCGGTGCCGGTGAACCGAGCCTCCACGCCAAGAAGTCCGCTCAACGGCAGGTCGCTCTGGCCCAGTCTGACGATGTCGCCGAGTTGGAAGCCGCGTATGGAGAGCTTGAGGTCGACCGCGCCCTCGTCCGGCACGATGCCATCGACGAGGATTCGCTGCTCAGGTCCCGCTCTCAACTCCACGCTGTCCACCTCCAGCCGCCCGCTGCCCCAGCGGACCGCGCTCGGGTGGGTGGCAACCCAGCGCGTGGTATCTATCCGGAGCGCCAACTGCTGGAGACTCACCTCGCCCTCATCCAGAGCGAGGTTGAAGTTGGCGCGCATGCGATAGTCCACCGTGTCGTCCTGCACGATGACGACGTCCGCCGTGCCTCGCTCGTTGCGGTAGGCCACCCGGACCTCGGCGCTGTCCAGAGCGAGTCCCACGGCGCGCAACGAATCTGCCTTGATGGCGCCGACGATGGCCGCGTGGTCCGTGAGCCCGTTCACCCAGGCATACTCGGCGCGAGCGCGGCGCACCACGTTGCCGCGCAGCACCAGGTCCTCAATACCCAACCGTCCGCGTACGTCGACACCCTCCAGATTCCCCCGCGCCACACCAGCGGCGTAGAACGATCCGGCCACGGAGTCGCGTGGGATGGGCGGGATCTCTGCCGCCGCAGCGATCCGTGGTGGCGGCGCACCCGTCGCCATCCGCTCCACTTCGGTCTCTGCCGCGATGCGGGCCGAATCAGCGACTGCCGCCGCAATCGCACGCGCCGCCAGCCGTGGACGCGCCGCTACCTCCGTCGTGTCCTCAGTGGACAGCAGGCCAGCATAGGCGGCCAGCGAGTCGACGGATACACGATAGACCAGAGTCCCCTGTCGATCAGCTCGCAGGCCGAAATCACCGCTCGCCGCCGCGAGCGTGGACGGTGCGTGAATCGCCAACGTGTCCACCCGTGCCATGCCGTCGGCAATGGTCACCCGTGCCACCGCGGAGTCCGTAGCTATCGTGTCCACCCGCGTGGCCGCCAGAGTCGCCGTGATCGTCGCGCTCATCGTTGCCGGATCGAAACCGCTGCCGCCGGCTGTGATCTCGCCGGTTATCGAAGTCGATGGGGCCCGTTTGGTCAATGCGCTCGCATCGAACAGTTGAAGGGATGTGCGAAGGTCGTACGTGGGAGTCTCGCCAAGGCCCAGCGAACCGGTTGCCGCGATCTGACCGCCATCGGAGACACCGAGGTCAGCCTCGAAGCTGAATCCGTCGCTGTTGCCCTGCACATGCAACGGACCGCGGGCAGTACCCCTCAACTCCAGCGCCGGGGCGAACTGTCCGGCGGTCGCCAGCGTGAGCGGCAGGAGTCGCGCGTCCATCTCATACGTCAGCTTCGGCGACTGTGTCACCCAGCCAGTGCCAGCCAACCGGGATACGCCCGTGACATCGGAGTGCGACAGGTCGTAGCGCATTCGCAGTCGCCCCGCTGTCGTGCCATCCAGTGTGGCCGAGCCAGTGACCACTCCCCCGACGGGCAGCGTGGAATCCACCATGCGCGCCAGTGTCACCTGCACCGGACGTAGCTGCATGCGCAGGTCATGGGCGCTGAAGACACCGTTGTCCCAGCCCAGCAGGCCGTTGGCCAGTACCCGGTTCCGCCCCGTCTCTGCATCGTCGAAGGTGATGTCCGCATCCACTTCGAGTGCCGACAGCGTACCGTCCAGCCTCGCATGTCCTCCCAGCATGCCCCGACGCGGTACGGTCACAGCCGGCGCAAGCTGCTCGATCAGCCGCGTGCTCAGAGCGGCGAATGTCACGTCCGTCCCGACGAGGTTGAGCGTGTCGCCGCGTAGTATGATGCCGATGTCGCCGCTCACCGTCGCGCTGTCCAACCTCAGTTGCGCGTCGCGCACCATGTAGCTGGAACTGTCCGCGTCGAGCAACACGGCGACGTCCAACGAACCACTGCCGTCTTCAGGCAGGGCCGGATAGAGCCACCGCACGTCGCCCGGATCCAGTTCCGGCACGGCCAACTGGAGCCGGGTTCTGCCGCCGAACACCACCGTCCCACCGCCAGACGCGCGGGTGCCCGGGAAAGTCGCACTCACATCCCGGAACCAGAGCGAATCGCCGTTGAAATTGAAGGTGCCCTCGAGATCACGGACCATCGCCGCCGGTGGCCGGAAGGGATAGGCCTCAGTGCTGAGCGACGCGACTTCCACCAGCATCGCCGGCTCGTCCGGGTCGGAAATGCGGACGCGGGGGAACTCGCCCGTGAGGTGTCGCAGGTCGTAGATCGTCTGCCACCCGCCCGGGACAGCCTCCACGTTGGCGCGCGAGTCAGGGGAGAGTGCGGCGGCGATGGCGCTGTCGCGCGCGACCTCCGTCAGCCCGGAATCGGGTGACCAGGGGAGGCGCGCCAGAACGTGACCGTCGACTATCGAAACGTCCTCCAACCGCAACCACGAACCCCAGCCAGGTGTGCTATCGGGCGGGGCGGTGCTGTCGCTCGGGAATATGCGGGCGAAGTTCCACTCGCCATCGGGTGGCCGCTCGACGACTATCAGCGGTTGCACCAATCTCAGGTCGCGAAGCACGATCCGCCTGTCCAGCAACGCAGCCAGGTCGTACCGTGTGCTCAGGGAGTCGGCGGTGACGAATGGCGCGCCAGCGCTATCGGTGATGCTCACGTCGGTGGCGATCAGGCCACGCAACAGGTTCCCATCCACGCGACCGATATGCACGCGACGATGCGCCGGATCATCGAGCAGGCTCACCACCTGTCGTCGTACCCGCTCGCGTCCCCAACTGGTGTTGGTGAGTACGAGCAGGGCCACGCCGGCCACCGTCAGGAGGACGAGCAGCGAGGCCGTCACATAGGCCACGACACGCAGCGACCGCCGCCCGGCCCGCGACATCTCCACTATCGGCCGACCCCCGGTCGACCCTGTCCGACCACGTCAATTTCGCACATCAGAATGCCTCACCGATGGAGAGGTGGAGCGCGATGCGCGAGAAGAATGTCTGGTCGGCGTCGTAGATCCGCAGCGGCATCTGATCGGCCGGCAGGGCCGATCCCACCCGTACGATTCGCTGCTGTCCATCCACCAGCACCTGGGTGAGTACGGGCAGTCCCTCACCGACGGCGCTGCCTTCGCCGCGTATCCGTGGCCTGTAGGCAATGTCGACGCGGATCGGGCCCACCGGCGACCGGTACCGTATGCCGATGCCCGGAGTGACGGCCATGAAATTGTCGCCGAGCGAGAAGAGCTGGTTGTCACGAGCAGTGAGCACCGCGCCGTCCACGAATGCTGCCCCCAGCAGGGGACCCCAGATCGGGAAGCGGAACTCGGCGCTCGCCTCGGCCATGGCCGATCCACCAATCGGACGCGAATTGAAGTCCGTGTCGTCGAGCAGCCTGTGGGTGCCGGTGCTGTCGAAGGCATTCAGTTGGTCGCACGTATCGAACGGAGGCGTGCATCCCAGCTCCTCGAGCTTGCTCGGTGCGATGGTGAGCACACGAGGTCCCAACTGGTTCTCGCCATAGCCGCGCACCGACCGCGAGCCACCGGCGTAGAAGCGCTTCCTGGGATGGAGAACCTGCACATCACCAAAGCCCGGAATGTTCAGTGACTCGCTGGAGAGAGCCTTGGACCAGCCCACTCGCACGTGTCCAGCCAGAACTCCCGGTCCCACTGGCCTGTAGGCCGTCGCCTCGACCAGGGCGCGATGATAACGGAAATCGGACGCCGTGTACTGACTGGCATGCTCCAGGGCCAGCGAGCCGGTGTAACCATGGTGAGGTTCCATGGGGTCGTCGGCGCGGTTGATGCTGCCAATGATGGCGACCGGAGACAGGCGTTGCGCCTTCGACACCGCGTCTATGGTCGCCGGGTCGCAGATGGCGAAGTTGACGCAGAAGTAGATGTCCCCCGCCTCCACCCGGGCTACCTCGAACCGATAGGTCGCGCTGAGATCGGTACGGGGCGCGAGATTCCGCGTGAAGGAGCCCGTCATACCCTGGCCACGGTCAATGACCACACCAGGGGTGCTGCGCCTGTGGGCAAAGATGGACGTGCCCACCGTGTTGCGCGGGTTCCCCACCCACGGCTGCCTGAGCTCCACGCTCGTCTGCCAGTTCGGCTTCAGGAAGGGAGAGCGCTCACCGGAGAAATCGCTGCTCACGGCGAGCTTGGTGAAGATGAACTCGTCCTCCAGCGTCGATGCCAGAAGGTTGCCCAGCGTAGCCTGTACCTGCAGCGTTCGGGCACCGCCGAGGAAGTTGAAGTTGGAGTAGCGGCCGTCCACCTGGACGTAATCCATCGTGCTGAAACCGCCCGCCAGGCGCGCCGTCCGGAGGTCTCCCTCCTTCACCTGGACGAGGATCGGCTTCACCGCGCTGTCGCCCAGGGCCTCTATGCTGGCTCTCTGGAAGAGCGATGATGCATACAGGTTGAGCTGGCTTCGCAGCATGTCGCTGCGCCGGAAGCGCTCGCCCGGACGGAGGTAGATGGAATTGCGGACAGCCCGGGCGTCCAGTTCCTCCAGCCCCTGGATCCGGATCGGTCCCACTCGCGTCAGCCAGTGCGGCTCTATCGTGATCCGTACGTCGGCGAGACGGGCTGCGCTATTCACGGACAGCGAGGTATCCACCGAGGCGTCGGCGTAGCCCAACTCCCAGAGCGCGTCGCGAAGCCTTGTGACCGACGTGTCCAGCGCGAGCATGGATAGCGGGTCGCCACTTCGTAGCGCGAGAAGTCGTGCCACCGCGCCCGGCGAGAGCAGGCTGTCGGCGCCGGTGACGACCAGCGAATCCACTATCGTCGGCTCTCCCTCATCGATGACGAAGGCGACCTTCACCTGGTCGTCGTTCACCCGGTCGACGATGGTGTCCACCTTCGTCTCGCGGTATCCCCGGCGCCAGTAGTAGACGCGCAACCGGAGCATGTCGCGGGCGAGTTCCTCGCGGTTCAGGAAGTGTCTGTTGTAAACGGCCGGGGAGTGAGTGAAGGGGCAGATGGTGAACTTCAGCACGATGTTGCTGCACCTGGACGGCTCGGTCGCCACGCTCAATTTCAGCTCGCTCACGTCGGCGTGCGAGACACCCCGGAAGTCCACGGATCGGACCTCCGGGCGTTCCATCTGACTGGCACCACGGGCGCCGGGTTGGGCGAGGACCGAGGTCACTGGCACGGCCAGCGCGACTGCGAGCAGTGCGCCACTGGCCGCTGATCGTAGCGGGGACATGCCTGGGGGTGTAGCAAGGCGTGGGCCGACCGTCCCGCTCCACGGCGGGCTGCGAGATGCTGGTGAGTGGCTCGCCGCCACGCACCCGTCAGGTCAGAGCCCGTCCAGCAGCGCGTCGTTGTTGGGTGTGCCGGCGATGCGCTTGATCAACCATTCCATCGCAGACTGCGGTGGCATCTGGTGCAGTCCGCGGCGCAACGTGAAGACCGCGTCCAACTGGTCTGGCCGGAAGAGTTTCTCCTCCCGTCGCGTCCCACTCGTCGCGATGTCGATGGCCGGAAAGATCCGCTTCTCGGCAAGCGAACGGTCGAGCTTGATCTCGCAGTTGCCGGTTCCCTTGAACTCCTCGAAGATCACGTCGTCCATCCGCGATCCCGTCTCCACGAGAGCCGTCGCGATGATGGTCAGTGACCCGCCATCCAGTACCGCGCGGGCAGAACCGAAGAACGCCTTCGGCTTGGCCATCGCCTGTGCGTCCAGGCCGCCGGAGAGAGTCCGGCCGGTACCGCGCTCCACTGTGTTGTAGGCACGGGCGAGGCGAGTGATGGAGTCGAGTACGATGACCACGTCCTGCCCCATCTCGACAAGTCTGCGGGAGCGCTCGAGCACCATCTCGGCAACGCTGGTGTGCCGCTCGGCAGGCTGATCGAAGCTGGATGCGACCACTTCGCCATAGCCCCACGAGATCATCTCGCTCACCTCTTCCGGGCGCTCGTCGACGAGCAGCACGAAGAGGGCAGCATCGGGATGGTTGGTGGCCACTCCCTGGACGATGGCCTGGAGGAGCATTGTCTTGCCGGCCCGTGCCGGGGCCACGATCAGGGCGCGCTGTCCATGCCCGATCGGCGCGATGATGTCTATTGCCCGGCGAGTGAGTTCGGGTCCGCTCCTGGCCGGTGCTCCCGTCTCCAGGAAGAGCTTGCGCTCCGGGTACGACGCCGTGAGGGTACTGAATTCGGGCCGGTCGGCCGTACCCGGCTCACCACCGTTGACCGTCAGCAGGTCGGCAACGACGGCCCGTCCGCGGTTGTCGCGGCCGAAAGTGGCAGTGACCAGGTCGCCGCGCCGCAGGCCGGCCGAGCGCACAAGCGCCGCCGGCACGAAGGTATCGCCCGGGTCCGACAGGTAGCTGTTCTCGGCGAGGCGCACATAGCCGCCGTCGCGCGCCGGATCGAACCAGCCCGTTGTCTCACCATCCACGCCCAGCGGCTGGCCGGGCACCCGATCCGGCGCCTGCTGCCGGTCACCGCCGCGCGGTGCGCGACCGCGTCGGCGACCGCTCTGTCCGCGACGTCGCCGGCTGCCTTCATCCCGGGCATCCTTGCCGTCCGTCCGGCTGTCACGCTGTTCCCGATGGTCGCGCGGCGGGCGGCCGCGTTTGTCGCGCCGGGTGGTATCGCGTATGGCCGACTCCCGCGGTGCGCTCTCCCGTGGCGACTCTGCGCGCGGCGTCGGCTCTGCCGCTGGCGCGGTATCGTTGGCTGGAGGTCCATCTCCATCGCCACCAGTCGGGACTGGCGCGGCCCTTTCGGTGTCCGTGCGGACGGTCACTCCGGCGTCGCCGCTGGGCGCATCGTCTGCGTCACGGTAAGGGTTCGTCTCATCGAGTGTGGGTTCGGCTCCAGCTCGGCCAGACGGACGGGGGCCGCGGCCGCGGCGGTGGGGACGGCGACGTTCGGTCATGCAACGGGTGCAGTGAGGAGAGAAGGTTGCCCCTACCTTGGTTCGTGCCGATCGTGTGCCGAGGAGCACCGGCGAACGGCAGCGAGGCATGGGCACGACGCGTCAACTTGTACGAAGGCGCGGCGAGTGTTTCGAGGCCCCGAAAGATCCCGGGCGATCGCGATGGATGCGCCCGATCGGGCGCGGCGTCATCTCAGGGTCGGCGAGCTTCCACCGGTGGGGCGTGCTGGTGTAGCAGGGAGTACGCGTGCTTGGCGGGGGCGGCGAAGCGACGGTCGACGGCGGGTGGAGTGTTCACACCGGATTGAACGACCACCTCCAGTCCCAACCTCATACGCCGGCCATTTCGGATCGGGCGGCGACGCGCCAGGCACAGGGCACGGACGGCGTGTGGACTGATGAAGGCGGTCCCTACGACGCGATAATTCAATATTATCGCTAGTTCCTCGCGCCAGCACAACCCGCCGGCAAGGATGAATCGGCCGCTGACTCTGAATCAGACTCGATATCGAGCCACTGACGGGGGAACCACTGCAAGTTGCCGGCCGGCACTGACTGATCACCGCCGCGGCTGCGCCTGTTGCAGTTCGCGCACCAGTCCGATCACCCGCCGGGCGAGGTTGACTATGCGCTCCGTCGCCTCTCGCTGCTCCGGCTCCAGTTCCTCGAGTTCCATGAGCTGAGCCTCGGCGAGAAGAGCCGACAGCGGGTTGTTCATCGCGTGAGGCAGGCGACGCGCCACCTCGGCGAGGGCCAGCAGGTTGCGCGTCTCCTCCACCTCGGCCTGGAGACCGGTCACGAATGCCTCGGTGTCCGCGGACGAGTCCCGGCGGCCCGTCGCCGCCAGCGTCGCCAGTCGCTCCACGAAACCGTCGCTGATCGCGCAACGTCGGGCGCCCAATCGAATCAGCTCGACGTCGTTCTCGTCGTCGGACTCAGCCTGTTCGGAGCTGAGAAGCAGCACCGGATTGCAGTAGCCCTGTGCGCGCAGGAGTCGCAGCTCGGCGAGCGCGGCTTCCCCGTCCGTTGTCGGCCCCACTATCACGAGCCTCACCGCCCGGTTGCCAATGACATCGTCGCGGCTCATGGGCAGCACGGCGGCGCGCGGCATCCAGGTGGCCAGCGCCTCGTTTACCAGGGATTGCAGCGACGGTGAGATCGAGATCGTGGCGACGGCGACGTGACTGACGGCGGGGGAACTGTTCCTGTTGCCTACCGGTGCCGGATCGGCTCCCTGTGCGGCTAGATTGTCACCCATGCAAGCACCTCCCTCCGATCTCAGCGCGGCGCTGGCAGGGGCCGTGGAAGAATATCGCTCGCACGCCAACATGACCGCGTTGCTCAGCTCCATCGACGAGATCACTGCGACGGCCACGGCCGACGCACTCATCGTCGCTGTCGAGCCCTTCCGCGACATGCCCGAAGTGGCCGGTCCGATCTACGAGAAGATCATCGTCGACCAACCGGAAAACGCGCGCGCGCTCATCATCCTGGCGAATTGCTACTGGCTCTCCGGCCGGGGTCCGGAAGTGGTTGAGGAGCTGGCGACGAGAGCCATCGCTGCCGACCCAGGGCAGCGAGGCGCGTGGCATCTCTGGGCGCTCGCCGAGTCCGATCCGCGGCAGCGTGTGGCCCGCTGGCAACAGGTGTCCGGACGATTCCCGGCTGACGACCTCGCCCTCGCCAGTCTCGCCGACAACGCCGCCAGCCTTGCCGGTGCCGAGCACGACACGGATGCGCTGGTGCTGTCCATCGCCAGTTACGAGAAGCTGCTGGAACGCGCCGAGCATCAGGATCAACAGATCGCCCTCGAGGAAGCGCTGATGACGTTGCGGGCCTGGAAACTATGAGCGGCGACGGGGAGCATGTCGGCCACGGCCTGCCGGCGGCCGGCGGGACCGCCGAAGAGTCGCTGGCCGGCGGTGAACTGGCCGAGTTCCGCGCCTTCCGCGAGCGCATGAACAGGGAGATCCTGGACGAGGGGAACCTCGTCATGAACCGGTTCTTCAACCTGGACGGACGGGCTTACGAGTCGGGCGCGCTGGACGTCAGGACGAAGGAGCTCCTCGGCCTGGTAGCATCGCTCGTCCTGCGCTGCGACGACTGCGTGACGTACCATCTGACCCGCTGCCGGGAGGAGGGGGTGACCCGCGCCGAGATCTTCGAGACCCTGTCGGTGGGACTCATCGTGGGCGGGTCGATCGTCATTCCGCATCTTCGCCGCGCGGTGGCCCGCTGGTCGGAACTCCAGGCAATGGCGTGAACCGACTCTCGTCCAGTCGTCAGTTCGCACCTCTCGCGAGGTCCCATGGTCCATGTCAGGCAGACGCGCTGCGCCGGCCGGGCGCCAGCTCGAAGACTATCCTGATGACCTCATTGAGGGCAAACGGCTTCCGCAGGTAGGGCACGCCGCAGCTACGGATCAGGTTGTCGGCACGTTCCGTCACGTCGCCGGTCATGAACAGGGACTGGCGCTGGAGTTGAGGCTGGATCGCGATGGCAACGTGAAAGAGGGAGTCTCCGCGCATGCCGATCATTCTCAGGTCGAGGATCATGACGTCCACATGTTCCCGACGCAGCAGTTCCAGCGCCGCCTCGCCATCAGGGGCGATCAGCGGTTCGCAGCCAGCGCGCCTGAGGGCGATGGCGAGGGCCCGGCAGATCGACGGCTCGTCGTCCACGACCAGCACCCTGGGTGGGGTGGACTGACCATCGTCGGCACGACGGCTCGGTAGTTCGCCGGATGTAGGGTTGCCTGTCACGATCGATCCCGCGTTTCGTGTCTTCCATCCTCGTCCGGTGCGTCGTCGCTGGGGGAACCCCCGCGTGGCGCCGCCTCCGTTCGCTCCGCCCATCCGTCGCGCGTTGCCTTCAACCGCGACGGTTCCGTGCCTCCTACCGCGACCGGCCCAACCAGCCTGCCGCTGAGTCGCTCCACCAGCATATCACCATCCACCCGATCTCTCAGCGCTGACGGCGTGAGTCCGCACGTTTCGCGGGTATGCCTGATGAAGACGTGGGAAGAGCCGTAGCGTAACTTCGCCACGACATCCTCCACCAGATTGCCCGGGTCCCGCAAATAGACGAACGCCCTCAGTAGTCGGGCCGCCTGCACCAGTTGCCGCGGGGAGCAGAAGCCCGCCGCCTCGAGTTGACGATAGAGAGAGCGCCTGGGGCTTCCGGCAGCGATCGCCAGGTCCTGTGCGCTCCATATCCTGTGCGGCTGCCGGAAGAGCAACCGTACCGCACCGGCAAGAGGCAGCGAGAGCCGCGACAGGGCCGGGTCCAGCCGTTCCAGCAGAAGCTCTGCATACATCTCGCGAGGCTGTCCCTCCAGCAGCCGTCGGAATCTTGTCGGATCGTCGTCGAACCTGTTCAGTACCACCTGCGGTTGCCCATGCTGGGCGAGAGCGACCACTGACCGCAGGCTGTCCGGCGACAGCCGGATATAGAGAATGAGCGGGACGGACGGGTGCCGTTGCTGGAAGGCGCTAACCTCCGCAGTCCCGTCACTGCCGTCAGCGAGTGGGTCGAGCACTGCAACGTCCACAACGGTCCGGCGGACCGTCGTGTCCAGTTGTTGCCAGTCGGCAACCTGGATCAGTCGATGCGATTGCCCCAGCACGACCCGCAGCTGCATCAGGAGCAGTGGCGAGAGGTAGGCGATGACGTCCACACCCGAAACTAATGCCGGCGGCACAAAACAGCACGATGGTGGCACAAAATAGACATACCGGCAAGCCGGCTGGACCGTAGCTTACTTCTCAGCCCCGCAACACCGGACGCTGTCAACCTTCAGGAGGTACCCAATGCGCCGCTCCTTCATCTTCGTCGCCATCGCCGCCCTCACCCTCGCCGCCTGCTCCAACCCGACCGCGCCCGGGATCTGCAGTGGCGTCGTCGGTGGCTCCAACACCTGCATGACGAAGTAGACGCACTGACAGCGGCCGGCGCGCGAAGTGCCGGAACGAAGAGGCGCCCCCCACCACGCTGGTGAGGGGCGCCTCGCTGCATCGACTCCGGTCCGTAACGCGACCCCGGCCGACCAGGGCCTCAGCCGACCCCGGACAGGTCGCGCAGGCGGCGAATAGCAGTTGTCACAGGCTGGATGGACGCCGGCGGGGCGACGCGCTCGGGACGATGCCCGGCGGGGATGGCCGTGGTGCTGACCGGCGCATCCTGACGGCGCAGCGCCTGGAGCGCGCGTTCTGCCTGGTAGGAGATCTGGTGAAAATCGTGCTGCCTGGCGAGCAGGAGCGCGGCCTCCAGCGCCTTCACCGACGCCGCCCGTCGTCCGAAGGTGTGATAACCCAGTCCCACGTGCAACGCATACTGCGTGGCCAGGTCGGCCGGTAGCGCGGCGTCGGCGAGAGTACGCCGATACTGCTCGAACGGGAGCTCGGCCCGCTCCAGCGCCGACAGTTCCATGAGGTTGATGAGAGCCATCCAGCGGGTGTACTGCTCCTCGGCGTTCACGCTCAGCAGGACGAGCGCGTCGCGGGCAGCGTCGCGGACGCCGAGCTGGATGAACATCGTTGCCAGGTCGGCGAGCACACGGTCGCGGGCCACCTGTCGCGTGGCTCCTTCCAGCGCGGCAAAGGCGAAGTGCACCGCCGCTTCATGTTCTCCCGCGGCAAACGCTACCGCCGCGCGGTCATGTAGTGCCGACGAGCGCAGTTCGGCCAGTCCCGGGTTGCCCGTGGCGGCGTGCACCGTCTCGTCCAGTATCATTGCCGCGGCCGGCAGGTTGCCGCGGGCGAGCGCCAACTTGCCGTCAGCTACCCGGGCGCGGAGGATGCGCGCGGTGTCGCCCATGAGCTGCGCCAGCCGGCCAGCGGTGCCATATGCCTCTGCTGCCTCCTCCAGCGTGCCCAGCATGCGCAGGCAGA
>Ga0209941_1001144_pt1 | contig 20596 bp, 18 predicted proteins | sample ThiBiot_300_plan_FD_183945 | JGI IMG/M metagenome (GOLD analysis project Ga0209941, IMG submission 183945) | Wastewater bioreactor microbial communities from Cape Town, South Africa - Thiocy_solids_1 (SPAdes) | ecosystem: Engineered > Bioremediation > Thiocyanate > Unclassified | place: South... | reverse complement strand
GCACCGCCGCCGGGCATCCGTCCCGACGATGCCGCACGCGCCGTCCCGGCGCTGCGCCCGGCGGAGGGAAACTGAACGACAGGCAACAGTCCGGTTCAGCGCTCACTCATCTGACCGGCGGTAATTTCCGATTCATCATCCCGATCGGCCGGGTGCCGCATGGGACATGGATCTGGAGTGTGCCGAAATGAAGAAGACATTCGGAGGATTGCTGATCGCAGCGACGATCCTCACCCCCATCGCGCCCGCCGCCGCTCAGGCGAATGGCGAGCGGATTCAGATTGCCCAGCGTGGCGATCGCGGCGACCACCGCGGCTCGCGCGGGACCGATGGCCGCCGTGGCGACTGGCACGGCGGCAATCGCGGCCAGAACCGGACCGCCCAGCCCGCACCGCAACCGCAGGCCCAGCCGCAGCAGCGCAATTACCGCACCGACCGGCGCGCGCCGCAGGGGCAGCAGAATCAGGGACAGCGCAGCGATGCGCAGCGCCCGCAGCAATGGCAGGGTCAGCGCGGCGACAGCCAGCGCCAGCAATGGCAAGGCCAGCGCGGTAACACGAATGACCGCAGCCGCGATCGCAGCGGCCAGCCCGACCGCCGTTTCTATCGTCAGGACAATGACAGGAACGACCGGCGTTACGACCGCAACGATAATCGGCGCTATGACCGGAACGACAACCGCCGGTACGATAACAACCGGCGCTATGATAACGACCGTCGTTACGACAATCGGCGCAGCAACAACTGGAACCGCGGCTGGCGCAGCGACCGTCGCTACGACTGGCGCAGCTATCGCGACCACAACCGGAGCTATTACCGGATGCCGCGCTATTACAACCCGTACCGGGGCCGCAATTACACGCGCTTCAGCATCGGTTTTTCGCTGGGTTCGCTCTTCTACAGCCAGCGGTACTGGATCAACGATCCCGGCTATTATCGCCTGCCGCCCGCTTACGGCCCCTATCGTTGGGTGCGCTATTATGACGATGCGCTGCTCGTGAACACCTACACGGGTCAGGTCGTCGACGTGATCTACGACTTCTTCTGGTAATATTCCTTTCGGTTATCAGAAGCCAAACTGAAGGGCCGGTTCGTCCGGCCCTTCTTTTATGCACCCTTCCCCTTGCCCTCTCGCTCAGGCCGCGCCACGGTGGGCGAAAGACAGGGGAGACATCATGCTGAAGAAAAGCCTGCTCGCCGCCGTGGCGGTTGCCGCCATGCTGGGCGGTGTTGCCGCCGAAGCGAAGACAACGCTCGTCTATGCCGCGCGCGTCATCACCGATCCCGACAAGCCTTCGCTCGGCCCGTCAACGGTGACCGTCACCGACGGCCGGATCATGACGATCGAACCGGGCCGTGCTGCCGCCCCGGCAGGGGCTGATGTCATCGACCTGGGCGACAAGACGCTGCTTCCCGGCCTGATCGACCTCCACGTCCATCTGACCGGCGATCCGGGCGGCGACTTCCGCAACGAAGCGGTCGATCCCGACGAATGGGGCGTTGTCGTCGGCGTCAAAAATGCCGCGATCACGCTGCGCGCCGGCTTCACCACGGTGCGTGAGGCGGGGTCGGCGCAATATACCGCCTTCTCGCTGCGCCGCGGCACCGCCGAAGGGTTGATCGAAGGACCGCGGATCATCGCCGCCGGTGTGCCCTTGTCGATCATCGGCGGCCATGGCGACGTCACGGGCTTCCGCGAAGATGTCCACGCCGTACTCGATCAGGGATATACCTGCACGGGCGCCGTGGAATGCGCCGAAAAGGTACGCAAGGCATCGCGCGCCGGCGCCGATGTCATCAAGATCACCGCGACCGGTGGCGTCCTGTCGCAGCAGGGCCGCGGCCTTGGTGCGCACTTCTCGAATGATGAACTCGTCAGCATCGCCGATACCGCCCACTCGCTGGGCCTCAAGGTCATGGCGCATGCGCATGGCGAGCGCGGGATCGAGGCGGCGGCCGCCGCCGGGATCGACAGCATCGAACATGGCACCTTCGCCGATGATGCCGCGCTGAAGGTCATGAAGGCCAAGGGCACCTATCTCGTCCCGACCCTGATGGCGTTCGAGGGCGTGCGCGAACGACTCGGCAAGGGCATCTACACCCCCACGGTCGAGGAAAAGGTCCGCATGACGCTTGGCCGCGTGGGTCAGGCCGTGACGCGGGCAAAGGCGCTGGGCGTGCCGATCGCCTTCGGCACCGATGCCGGTGTGTTCGAACATGGCCGCAACGCGGGCGAGTTCGCGCTGCTCGTCAAGGCGGGGCTGACCCCGCGCGAGGCATTGGCGAGCGCGACGACCACCGCCGCCCGGTTGCTGTCGATGGAAAACGAGATCGGCCGCATCGCACCGGGCATGTCCGCCGACATGATCGCGGTCGACGGCGATCCGCTCGGCGATGTGACGACCCTCGAACATGTGCGCTGGGTGATGGCGCGTGGGCGTATCGCCGACTGAGACGTGGGAGATCAGGCGGCGCGGTCGATCCGCCCGCCTGTTCGGCGTTCCTTCGCCCCGGCGGCGCCGACCAGCGCGCCGATGTCGACCGTTTGCGCAAAGCGGACGCCGACGCGGTTCCCGTCGGACCAGCGCGCTTCCGCGTCCATAACTGCGTCAGCGCCAAATTCGATCAGCAGCGGCGTTCCTTCGGGGACATTCCACAAGCCTTCGATCAGCGCACCGCGCGACGACAGATTGCGCACGATCGCTTCATAGCGATAGCCGCCGCTCGCGATCTGGATCGTCCGGAAGGTCCGCATCCGCGCTTCGCGCGCACTCTTGTAACCCTGCGCGACCGCCTTGCCATTGCCGTCGGCGAGCAAAGCCAACACTTCCTCGACGGTCATCGGCTTGCCGTAGATATAGCCTTGGACATGGCTGCAGCCGAGGCCGCGGATCAGCGCCAGATCGTCGTGCGTTTCGACCCCCTCGGCAGTGGTTTCCATCTTGAGCGCCGTCGCCAGTCCGACGATCGACGAAATGATCGCGGCATTCATGCTGCTGGGATCGGCCGCGCCGAGCACGAAGCTCTGGTCGATCTTGATCTTGTCGAACGGCGCCTTCTTCAGATAGCCGAGCGCCGAATAGCCGGTGCCGAAATCGTCGAGGGCTAGCCGTACCCCGGTGCGCTTCAACCGTTGGAACATCTCCAGATTTTCGGGACTTTCGTCGAGGAAGACGCCTTCGGTAATTTCCAGCTCAAGCTGATCGGGACGAATGCCCGCGGCAGCGACCGCGCTCAGGATCGTCGCGGGCAATTTTTCATTGGCGAACTGGCGCGGCGACACATTGACGGCAACGCGATACCCCGACCCCAGCCGGGCGATCGTGGCGCAAGCGGTGCGGATGATCCATTCGCCGATCGGAACGATCAGGTTCGATTCTTCGGCAATCGGAATGAATTTCGACGGGCTGATGACCGCATCGCCGCCCTGTTGCCAGCGGATCAACGCCTCGAAGCCGCTGATCCGTTCGCTGCCGACGTTGACGATCGGCTGGTACAGCAGCTTCAGTTCATCCTTTGCCAGCGCATCGCGCAGCGCATCTTCGATCGCCTTGCGCTCGCTTGCCTGGTTATGCATCGCGTCGGCGTAGAAGCGATAGACGCCGCGCCCGGCGTCCTTCGCCGCATAGAGCGCAAGGTCGGCGTTGCGCACCAGCGCCGACGAGCCGATCCCGTCGCTTTCCGAAATGGCGATACCGATCGAAGATCCGATGCGGATGCGCTCGCCCTCGATCAGAAAGGGCTTGGCAAGGCTCAGGATGATCGCGTTGGCGATCCCTGCCAGCTTTTCGACCTGGGTGATCTGCGGCAGCACGATCTGGAACTCGTCGCCGCCCAGTCGTCCCACCTGCCCTTTGTCGCCGACGACCTGCGTCAGCCGCGCCGCGACCTGTTGCAGCAATTGGTCGCCGACCGGATGCCCCATCGTGTCGTTGACCGCCTTGAACCGGTCGAGGTCCATCAGCAGCAGCGCGCAGGGCTGCGCCTGCCCGAGATGATTCTTGAGCGCGCGCTCGAGCAGATCGGTGATGTGCAGGCGGTTCGCGAGGCCGGTCAGCGTGTCGTACCGCGCGAGCTGGTTGATCTGCTGCTCTGACTTGCGCTTTTCGGTGAGGTCGGTGCCGCTACCGCGAAAGCCTTGAAAATTTCCGAGCGCGTTCGAAATCGGATGGCCTGAAATCGACCACCAGCGCTCCTCGCCAGCAACCGCCGCCTGGACCGTCAGGTCGTTGAACGGCGTCCGCGACGACAGGCTGAAGCCCAGCGTGCGCTCCTCGCTCTCGTCGGCGCCGCCGCGCTTTCGGATCATGTCGGTAAAGGGGCGACCGAGCAGATCTTCGGCCGGCCGGTCGAGCTTGGCCGCGACGGTCGGCGAAATATAGACAAGGTCGCCATTGCGGTCGGTTTCCCAGAACCAGCCGCGTCCTGCGCGCTCGAAATCGCGCATCAGCCCAAGCGCCCGCTGCTGCTCGCTTCCGGACTGGCGGCGCACGCGCGTTGCGCGCCGCTGATGCCGGACATCCTCGCGCATCATCACGACGAGCATGCCGAGGAAGATGATGCCCGCAATCCCGAACGGCCAGGACGCGATGCCGATCGCGCCGCCGATCGCGGTGCCGCCGGCAAAGGCGAAAAAGGCCGGACGCACAATCGCCGCCGCTGCCGCGGCTACGAGGACGGTGCCAAGCCGGATAGCGGAAAAGGCATCGAGATGGGAAAGCGCATCGGGGGTCGCGAGCGCCGCGAACGTGCCGATTGAAACGAAGAATGTTCCTGCGCCGACCAGCGCCAGCGAGGCGGCGGCAAGCGTCGGCAGCCATTCGATCCGATGCGCCCAGCGCAAGCGAGAGCATTGGCCGATAACGGTAAGCGCGACATCGCACAGCAGTCCAGCAACCAATGTGGCCCATTGCAGCGGATGCGATAGGAAACCCGACAGGCCGGGGACGAAAGCAAAAGCGAAGAAGGCCACGGTCCGGCCGATCAGCACATAGTGCCACAGCTGCGCGACGCGCATCATGCGCCCCACGAATTCGGGTGTCTGCAACAGCGATTCGTCGTCGGACGACCCGCCGCTTGCGCCCCGGCTGATGCTGTGCCTGACCCCCAATGTGTTCGCCAATCCCGCTATCTGGTCCCGCCCACCGCTCTGTCGCCGGCGGGGTTTCCAAATCCTTACCGCGGGCGGATCGTTAACCCCATTGCTGTGCCAAAATGGAAGGGGTTGGGTTTCGCTTCGCAACGGGTTACACCGGGGCATGCCCGCCGTCCGCCTCTTGCCGCCCGATCGCTTTTTCGACCGCCAGCAGTGGGTCGCGATCACCAAGCCCTCCGCCTGGTACGGTATCTGGCTCGTCGCACACGGCTGGATCGTCAGCGTCGCTGCCATCGGCCTCGCGGCGTGGAGCGGCAATCCCTTGGCCTGGCTGGTCGCAGTCCTGATCGTCGGCGGACGCCAGCTCGGCTTTGCGATCCTGATGCACGACGCCGCGCACGGCGCGCTGCACCCCAATCGCAAGGTCAACAATTTTTTGGGGCAGTGGCTCACCGGAGCGGCGGTCGGATCGGATCTGATCGCCTATCGCACCTATCATCTCCAGCACCACAAATATACGCAACAGGCCGAAGACCCGGACCTTGCGCTGTCCAAGCCATTCCCGACCACCCGCGCCAGCCTGATGCGAAAGATCGTCCGCGACCTGACCGGACAGACATTTTTCAAACAACGCATCGCCCAGTTCCGCTTCGCGCTCGTCGGATTGAGGGCAATGCTTCGCGGCGAACGGGCGGAAAAAATAGGCGCGAGCACCAAGGCTGGAACGCCGTTCAACAAGCAATCCGACGATGGCGTCACATCGCCCACGATTGATCTTGCCGGCGCGATGACGGTTACGCGGTCTGTCGGCCGCTTTCTACTCGTTCAGGCCATACTGCTCGCGGCGTCGCTGCTGCTCTACGGCTGGACGCCCTATCTGCTCTGGTTTGCCGGACTGGCGACGACCTTTCAGCTCTATCTGCGCATCCGTAACATCGCCGAACACGCCTGCACCGCGACAGGGAGCGACGATCCCTTCAGCCACGCGCGCACGACGCACGCCGGCTGGATCGCGCGCGCGACGGTTGCGCCATATTGGGTGAATTATCATGCCGAGCATCACCTCTTCATGGGCGTGCCCTGCTATCGCCTGCCCCAAGTCCATGCCGCGCTCGGCCGCGTCGGCAAGCATGATGCGATGACGATCGCGCCGAATTACGCCGCGGTGCTGCGTCAAGTTACCGCTGCGGCCTGATCGGCGAATATCAGCACGCCGTCGGCCAGCCACCGGGCGAGCAGCGCGGCCAGCGTTTCCATCGCGGTCGCCTCCCCAACTTCGTCGACTAAAAGCGCGCTGATATCCGCGAAACTGACGCCGCGCCCTATCCGCACCAGTGCGGCCGCCTCAATCACCGAAAGGCTGCGAAACTGCGGCTGCAACCCGCTGCGCCACACCAGCACATCGACAGGCGCGGCAAGGAATGCGGGCGCCGGAGGGGCTTCGCCGGCGTCGAGGGCGCTCCACAGGGCGGCGCTGTTATGGTGCATGGTGAGCAGCCGCGCCGAAGGATGCAGCGCGAGGCTGGCGCCGACCCATTGCTCGCCGAGCATGCCGATCGCACCGGCATCGAGCGGTGATGCGTCTGGCGCGTCGAAGGCGTGGCGCAGGGCCCAGTCCAGCCGGGCAAGTTCGGCCAATTCGCCGTCTTCCGGAAAATGATGCGCGATAAAGCCGGGCAGCGCGGCGCCGTAATAGCGCAGATTGCGGGTCGTCGACGGGTGCGCCTTTACATAGGCATCGGCGATATGGCCAAATTGCGCGTCGCCCAGATAGGCGTGCAGCCGCTCGAAATGATCGGCGAGGACGCCGGTCAGGCTCGCGCGGTAATTGTTGCGATAGATGCCGATCCGGCGGGCCGCGCCGACGCGCGCGTCATCGACAATCAGGGCTTCGGCATCCGCATCCTCGCCCATGATCGCGGCGAGAAAGCGTTGCTGGATGGCGTACAGTGCGTCAGCCACCGACCGGCTCCAGCGCCGCCTGCGCCAGCTTGCGGGCCCGTTCGAGTTCGGACAACAGCGCCGCCAGCGGCGGAATGTCGTCATCGCGTTCGATCATCGTCGCGACGGGGCCGACCATCGCAATGGCGCGGGCGTAAAGATCCCATACCGCATCGCATACCGCTGCATCGTGCGTGTCGATGACATAATCGCCCATGTCGCTGTGGCCCGCGAGATGGATTTGCTGGATACGCCCGGCGGGCAAGCCGCTCAGATAGTCCAGCGGATCGAAGCCATGGTTGCGCGCGCTGACGTAGATGTTGTTGACGTCGAGCAGCAGCAGGCAGTCGGCACGTTCCGCCATTTCAGCCAGAAAATCCCATTCGCTGCGATCGGAGGCACGAAAGCTGACATAGCTCGACGGATTTTCGATCAGGATCCGCCGCCCCAGATAATCCTGCACGCGGCCGATATTGTCGACGACGCAATGCAATGTCGGTGCATCATAGGGCAGCGGAAGCAGATCATGGCTGTTATGCGCGTTGATCCCGGTCCAGCACAGATGATCCGAAATCCAAAGCGGATCGACCCGATCGGCGAGCGCCTTCAGCGCTGACAGATAGATGTGGTCGAGCGGCTCGTCAGACCCGATCGACAGCGACACACCGTGCATGACGATCGGATAATCGGCGCGAATCCGGTCGAGCGTCGCCATCGGGCGTCCGCCGGGCACCATATAATTTTCCGATATGATCTCCAGCCACTCGACCGGTTGGGGCCGCGCCAGGAAATCGGGATAATGGACGGGGCGCAGTCCCAAACCGAAGCCGGGCGACGGGATCGCGATCCGCTGATCTTGAGGCATGATTGGGCTCGATTAATTCCTCCCGCACGGAGCCGGAGCGCCGTGCGGGAGGGAATGGCATCAGCCGAGGTCGCCGATGACGCCGCCGCCGGTCAGACACTTGGCGGCGGTCATGGCCTTGAAGCCATGACCCTTGCATTCGTTCTGACCCTTGCATTCGTTGGCCGAGGTCTTGCAGTCAGCCATACCCTTGCAGCTATTGACGCCATAGCAATGCACGGTGTCCTTGGCGCCGACCGCGGCGCCCGAGCTGCCGGCAGGCGCCGGAGCGGCCAAAGCGGCGCCGGCGAGTGCGAGGGCAGTGGCCGAAGCGGCAATGGCAGCGGCGAATTTCGTGTTGGTCATGCTATCCTCCGAAGACGGGATGGAGGGACAATATGTCCGTCCATGCTCCTATATTCGGAGGCGCGCGCGCGAGGTTACAGTCGGCGCTATTCGCCCGCCGCGACGAAACGGCCGCCCGCGCGATCCTTTACCGTGGTCTCGGGATCAAAGATCATGCCGTTCATCGCGACATAGACACCGGGCGGCAGCGTCTGCACCGCCGCCAGCGCAAAGCCCACATTGAACTCGGCATCGCTCGCCCGCACCGACGCAGGCTGCATCGCGCCGGTCAGCACGATCGTCTTGCCCGCAATTCCCGCCAGCGCCCGGCCGGTGATGACCATCGTGTCGGTGCCATGCGTGACGAGAACATGCGCCGAATCGCTCGCGGCGACTGCCGCGCGGATCGCCTCGCGGTCGGCGTCGGTGAGTTCCAGGCTGTCCTTGCGCATCAACTGGGTGACGCGGTGCGGCACATGAACATTATTCTCTCGCAGCATGTCGGGGATCGCCGCCGGCCCGATCTGGAACTCCGACAGCGCGTCGAAATAGACTTTGTCGATCGTCCCGCCGGTGGTGAAGATGTCGATCATGCCAAAGCTTCCGCAATCAGGCGCCGCGTGTTGTCGATCCCGAACAGCGCGATGAAGCTGCCCATGCGCGGACCTGCGCTCGACCCGAGCAGCGTTTCATAAAGCGCCTTGAACCAATCGCGCAGATTTTCAAAGCCATAGGCTTCGTTCTTGCCGATCTCATAGACGATGTTCTGGATGTCGTCGGCAGACGCATCGGCAGGCAGCGCCGCGAGCCGGTCGTCGAGCTCCTTGAGCGCAGCGCCCTCGCCGCCCACGGGCTTGCGGCGCTTCAGCGTCGGGGCGACATAATCGCGGTTGTACGCCATCGCATTGTCGATCAGCCGGTCGAGCTCGGGCCAGGTCGCCGCGTCGGCGCCCGCGACATATTGCCCGAGGTAGCGCCAGATCTGGTCCTTCGCCGCATCGGCGCCCATCACCGCGACAAGGTTGAGCAGCAGCCCGAAGGTCACCGGCAGCACCGCGTCGGGCACATCTTCGCAGCGCGCGACGTGGACGTGATGCACGGGGTTCCCCAGCTTCTTGTCGGGTTCCTGCGCCGGATAGCTTCCGCGCATCTGCAGATATTCGTCGACCGCCTTCGGGATGACGCCGATATGAAGTTGCTTCGCCGCCTTCGGCTCGCGATAGGCGTAAAAGGCCAGGCTCTCTTCGCTGCCATAGCTCAGCCATTGTTCGATCGACAGGCCATTGCCTTTCGACTTCGAAATCTTCTCGCCCTTTTCGTCGAGGAACATCTCGTAAATCAGCCCCTCGGGCTTGCGTCCGCCCAGCGCCTTGGCGATCTTGCCCGACTGGATGCCGCTGTCGGTCAGATCCTTGCCGTACATCTCATAATCGACGCCGAGCGCGACCCAGCGCATCGCCCAGTCGACCTTCCACTGCAGCTTGGCGCCGCCCGACAGGATGCTGTGGGTGATCGTCTCGCCCTCATCCTCGAACGACACGAGGCCCGCGTCGGCATCGACGACGGTCACCGGCACCTGCAGCACGATCCCCGACTTGGGGCTGACGGGCAGGATGGGCGAATAGGTCGCCGCGCGCTCGGCGCGCAGCGTCGGCAGCATGATGTCGAGAATATCCTGATTGTGGCGCAGGACATTCTTGAGCGCATCGTCGAACGCGCCCGACCGATAGCGTTCGGTCGAGCTGACGAATTCATATTCGAAGCCGAAACGGTCGAGAAACTCGCGCAGCATCGCATTGTTGTGATGCGCAAAACTCTCATATTTGCCGAACGGATCGGGAATCGCGGTAAGCGGCCGACCCAGATGCTCGCGCAGCATGTCGCCGTTCGGCACATTATCGGGAACCTTGCGCAGCCCGTCCATATCGTCGCTGAACGCCACGAGGCGCGTCGGCAGGCCGCCCGTCAGCGTTTCATAAGCGCGCCGCACCATGGTTGTGCGCAGCACTTCGTTAAAGGTGCCGATGTGCGGCAGGCCCGACGGACCATAGCCGGTTTCGAACAGCACCGGCGCGCCGCCGGGCTTGCCGCCGGGATAGCGTTTGATCAGCTTGCGCGCTTCCTCGAACGGCCAGGCCTTGGACGTTTGCGCGGGCTCGCGCAGCGAAGGATGAAGGTGCAAGTCGGTCATCGGGCGCCCATAGCGGCAAGCGGCCCCGAATCGAAAGGCAAAATTGTCCGCATGCCGCAACGGAACGGCGCCAGACATGGTTACGTCAAATTAACCACGTCCGTCCTAGCCTCGGGCCATGACGAGTCCCCACACTCCCATCACCCGCGCTCACAAGCGCACCCCGGTCGCCATCGAGGTGATCGTCAACGGCGTGCTCAACCAGATCGAAGGGCGCATCTGCGATCTTTCAGAAGGCGGCGCCCGCATCGACGGCGCGAGCATGCCGGCGCGATCCCGTTGCGAAATCCACTATGCCGGCCAGGTCGTCTATGCGGTCGTCATGTGGTCCGAATTCGACCGCATGGGCGTTCGCTTTCCCTATGAACTGTCACACGGCCCGCTGTTCAACGCGCTCGAACGCGCACGCAGCGCCGCCAGCGCGCATCCCGCGCAGATATTTCTCTCCAACCGCAACCCAGGTTTCGGTCGGCGCGGGCTGAGCTGAGCGATCAGAAGGGCGTGATGGTGACGCCCTCGCGCTCATTGTCCCAGATCATCGCCATGATACGCCACCCGCGTTCGGGGTCTTTGAATAGCTGGATCGAATTGATGCCGCGCCGCTCGGGCAGTGGGTCGTCGAGCGCCGAACGCGCTTCATAAGCGCTCCATACGTGCGCCATGTTGCCGAGTACGTCGATCCGCCGCGCAATTTCGAGCTCGAAGAAATCATTCTCGGCAAAGAAGGGCGTCGTATCGCGAGCATAGTCGGCGAGGCCCATGCTACGAAATATCGCGCGGCCATCGGCATCGACGCCCGTTCGGATCTGACGGGCATCGGGATGAAAGCAATTATCCTGGCGCGACCAGTCGCGCGGCCCCTTCGGGCCCGAAATCATCGCATACATTTCGTCGACCACCGCGCCGATCGCAGCCTCTTCACCCATTGTGTCGCCCCTCTCATCAATCGCCTGCCGAAGGATGGTCGCTTTTCACGCCGCTGCAACCCGAAAGCGTGTCGCATCGATTGCCCGCCTTGCCGCGTTCGCCTTTTGTGCCTAGCGTGGGGTAATGGCGCCCGATCCGCTCTCCCTCCCCGCGATCCACGCGAGCCATGTCGGCATCTGGATCGCCGACGCATCGGGCCGCGTCCAGCGCGTCGGACGCGGCGAAGCGATCGCGGCGGTCGCCGAAACCCCGCATGTCCTGCTCGGCGCGACGCTGACGGGCGACCGGCTCGGCTATCCCGAGCTGTCGGGGCTCGATCTGCTCGAACTCTTCGCTTTCCTCTTTCCCGCGCGCTTCGCGGTGCCGACGCCGGCGGGGATCGCCGCCGCGATGGGCATCGCCCCGCCCGATAGCGAAGCCGATGTTGCGGCGTTCCTGCCGCGCGCCGCCGCAGCGATGCTCGATCGCGCGGGCGATGCCGCGTGGCCCGAGCGCGAGGGCGCGTGGCACGGCCTGCAGGCGCTGTCGCGCCAGCGCTGGCCGTGGGCGCCGCTACTGCAGCCGCGCATCGGGGCGCCCGAACGCAGCGAGCGCTGGTTGTTCGCGCGGCTGCCCGAATGGGAGGAAGCTGCCCCGCGCCCGCAGCCGCGCCAGGTGACGGTCAATCCCGACGATGTGACCGCCCGGCTCGACCGACTCACCGGCGATGGCGCCGAACGCCGTGCGGGGCAGCGCGACTATGCCCGCGCCGCCACCGCGATCTTCGAACCGCGCGAACGCCGCGACCGGCCGCAGATGCTGGTCGCCGAGGCGGGCACGGGGATCGGCAAGACGCTGGGCTATCTCGCCCCCGCCAAGCAATGGATCGATCAGTCGGGCGGCAGCGTCTGCGTGTCGACCTATACCAAGGCGCTGCAACGCCAGCTGGCGCGCGAGACCGAACGGCTGTACCCCGATGCCCGGACGCACCGCGAAAAGGTGGTGGTGCGCAAGGGACGCGAAAATTATCTCTGCCTGCTCAATTTGGAGGACGCGCTGCAAGGCGGCTTTTCGGGCCGCGCGGTCGTTCTGGCGCAGCTCGTCGCGCGCTGGGCTGCCTATACGCGCGACGGCGACATGGTTGGCGGCGATCTGCCCGGCTGGCTGCCCGCGCTGTTCCGCCGCAACGGCACGACCGCGCTGACCGATCGGCGCGGCGAGTGCATCTATGCGGGCTGCCCGCATTTCCGCAAATGCTTCATCGAACGCTCGACCCGCGCGGCAGCGCAGGCCGACATCGTCATTGCGAACCATGCGCTGACGATGGTGCAGGCCGCCCGGCCCCGCGACGGCGGCGCCCCAGCGACGCGGCTGATCTTCGACGAAGGCCACCATTTGTGGGATGCCGCCGACAGCATGTTCGCCGCCGCGCTCACCGGGCAGGAAGCGATCGAGATTCGCCGCTGGGTGTTGGGGCCGGAGGGCAAGTCGCGCGGTCGCCGCCGCGGTCTCGCCGCGCGGCTGGCCGATGTCGCAAGCTATGACGAGGCCGGTGACAAGGCGATTCACGCGGCAATCGAGGCGGCAGGCCAGCTTCCCGGCGACGGGTGGCTCGCGCGCATTGCCGAGAATGACCCTTGGGGCGCGATCGAGCGGCTGCTCGTCGCGGCGCGCGGGCAAGTCTATGCGCGCGGCGCCGATCCGAAAAATGCCGACAGCGGCTATGGCCTCGAAACCGAACTTGCCGATCCCGGCCCCGATCTGGTGGCGGCTGCCGCCGACGCGAGCGATGCAATCGAGGCGCTGCTGCGGCCGCTGATGGCGCTCGGCAAGCGGCTCGACGCGCTGGTCGACGATCCGCCCGACTGGCTCGACGGACAGGCCCGCGCTCGTGTCGACGGCGCCCGCGCCAGCCTCGGCACGCGCATCGACACGCTCGGCGCGTGGCTGTCGCTGCTCGGGCGTGTCGGCGGCCCGGCCGATCCCGACTTCGTCGACTGGCTGGCGGTCGATCGCTTCGACGGGCGCGAATATGATATCGGCCTGCACCGCCACTGGCTCGATCCGGCGCGCCCCGTCGCCGATATCGTCTATGCGCCGGCGCAGGGCGTGCTCGTCACCTCAGCGACGTTGCGCAGCGGCGCGCAGGCAGGTGATGATTCAGGCAGCGGCTGGACCGACGCGGACATCCGCACCGGGGCGCGGCACATCGACGGCGGCGTCCGGCATTTCGCGGTGCCGAGCCCCTTCGACTATGCGCGGCAGGCCGAAGTGCTGATCGTCACCGATATTGCGCGCGGCGACCTCCCCGCCCTTGCCGGCGCCTACAGCCGCCTGATCGAGGCGTCGGGTGGCGGTGCGCTCGGCCTGTTCAGCGCGATCCGCCGGCTGCGCATCGTCCACGCCCGCATCGCTGACCGGCTCGCGCGCGCCGGACTGCCGCTCTATGCCCAGCATGTCGATCCGCTCGACACCGGCACCCTGGTCGACATTTTCCGTGCCGATCCGCACGCCTCGCTGCTCGGCACCGATGCGCTTCGCGACGGGGTCGATGTGCCGGGTGAATCGTTGCGGCTCGTGGTCATGGAGGGGGTGCCGTGGCCGCGCCCCACCATCCTCCATGCGGCGCGGCGCGCGGCGCAGGGCGGCGGCGCCTATGACGACGCCGTCATCCGGGCGCGCATCGGGCAGGCGTTCGGCCGCCTGATCCGCCGCGCCGACGATTTCGGACAGTTCGTCATGCTGTCGCCCAGCTTTCCGTCGCGGCTGCTCAGCGCTTTTCCCGCCGGGACGCCGATCCGCCGCCTGCCGCTCGACGAGGTTGTGAACCATGTTGCGGCGGCGAACGGCGAACAGCGAAAAAGAGCGTTTGCTGCCTTTTCACCGTCATGAGTTTCCGGCAGAAGGCAGCGCAGCAAGGCTATTGGGCTCGGGGGCTGGCGCAGCGGCGCGGGGAGAGATTTTGAAGACTTTGACTATCCTGCGTCATGCGAAATCGGGCTGGGACGCGACCGTCGAACGCGACTTCGACCGCCCGATCAACGCGCGCGGCCGTCGCGGCGCCGAACTCGTTGGCCAATATGCAAGGCGGCAGGCGATGGCGATCGACCGCATCATCGCCTCGCCCGCGGTGCGCGTGACCGAAACGCTCGATCTGTTTCAACCCGCCGCCGGAATCGATGCAATCGAACCCGATTGGGACCGCCGCATCTATCTTGCCTCGTCTGCGACGCTGATCGATGTAATCCGCGACATGGGCAAGGACGCGCAGAATTTGCTGATCTCGGGCCATAATCCGGGGCTGGAGGACCTGATCCTCGAACTCGTCCCCGAATCGCCCGACGACGAACTGCGCGCCAAGGTCGAGGAGAAACTGCCGACATCGGCACTCGCCCGCCTCGAACTCGATATCGCCGACTGGCGCGACCTCGATACGAAGAGCGCGCGTTTCGTCGCCTTCATCCGGCCGCGCGACCTCGATGCGTCGCTGTCCCCCGCGATGGACGACGACTGAGGGGATTTGGCGGCTTCGAGGTGGGAAGCGGTAATTTTTGACCCAACCTCCAGTATCAACCCTTTCAGGCCTTCGGGCGTGTCACCTCACCGAACCAATCCCATGCACGTTCAGTGACACCGTTCGCGGTATGCGACTTGTGGCTGGACATGTCGGAAGGTGGATACAACCAGACGGTCCTCGGTGACATGCCCGATGACGTCAATTCGTTTCCCGCCGAATCATAGTCTTTTGTAAAGACCAGATCGCCGTCCATTATCTCCAGTATCTCTTTGATCGCGCCAACGGCAATACGAACGGCACGCTGGTCTTCATTCAACTCGCCCTGCCCAAATCGCCAACCCTCAATATGGGTGTGACTGATTTTCGTAGAAAGCATGATCTCGCTCTCTAGGATATGCGCGTTCAGACGCTCCAATGCACTGCAGGGCGACTGCCAAGAGTACCTCAACGCACCGTTGTTCAGGCGAATGATCTCAACTTCCCGGGCGGGAAGAAAAATTGCCGCCGCCGGAATGAACAACCGTTCAATACTATTTGTTGGTTCGAGCGCTTGCATCTGACAAGCATTGCATCTCCTGGTGAAGGGAGTCCTAATTGCCAGGCACGATCGCGATCGTTCCCAGCCGCCCAAATTTCCCGATGCCAGCTTAGGCTAACGCGTCGTGAGACCGGGCACGCCCCGATGCGGGCGCAGCGCATAGCCTTCGCCCTTGATCGTGTGCAGCATCGGCCAGTCGAAGCCGCGGTCGATCTTGGCGCGCAGCCGCGCGACATGAACTTCGACGCGGTTGGTGCCGGGATCGAAGTCGATCCGCCACACCGCCTTGAGCAGCGCGGCGCGCGACATCGGGCGGCCGGGAACGCGGGCGAGATGGGCGAGCAGGTCGAATTCGCGCTGCGGCATGCGGATCAGCTTTCCGGCGCGCTCGACGCGGCGGTCGATCAGGTCGATGCGCAGATCGCCCGCACCAAGCTGCCCGGCGGCCAATTGACTGCGCCGGAGCAAGGCGGCGATCCGCGCCGCCACCTCGGGCAGGTTGCCGCGCCAGCCGAGCGCGTCGTCGGCGCCGCCGGCAAGCGCGGTCAGCCGGGCGGCGGGCGAATCGCGATCGGTCAAAACGAAAAGCGGCCGGCGTCCTGCGACCGAGCGCGCGAGACGGACGGCCGCAAGCGCATCGGCCGCCGCGGCGCCAGCCGATGAGCCCAGGAGCAACAGATCGAAACACTGGCTGAGCCAGGGGCGCAGCCCCGCGTCGGGGTCGGGCAGAATGTCGACCGCACAGCCCGCCGCGACCACCGTCGCGGCGATCCGTGCCGCCACGGCAGGCTCCGGATGATAGAGGGCGACGAGCAACTTCGTGTCGCTTTCTGCCGCCATCCCCGATGGATGCATCGTTCGCCCCTGCCGTGACGCAACTTGTTGTCGCGCCGCCGCCCCACCGGCATTGCACCGCCCCCCTGCTGTGCTAACCGGTAGCCATGACCAGTATCGAATTGCTTGACAGCACCTTCGCCACCCTGCCCGACCTCGTTCGCGCCCACGCCGCCGAACGTCCCGATGCCGTAGCGGCCGCAGACCCGGCGCGGCGATTGAGCTGGTCCGAACTGGATCAGATGGTCGACCGAATCGCCGCGCGGCTGCAGCGGGACGGACTGGCGAAGGGCCACCGGACCGCGATTGCGGGCCTGAACAGCGTCGAACAGATGGCCGTCATTCTCGGCACGCTGCGCGCCGGCGGCGTCGCTGGGCTGATCACCAACAGCGCAACGGGCGAACAGATGGCGGCGATGATCGCCGATACCGGCGCGCGCCAGCTGTTCCTCGACAGCGCGGCGTCCGCAAGCCTCGAAGGCCAGACCGTCACCGCCAGCGATCGCATCGCGATGGACAGCAGCGACGTCGGCGTCGCGCTGGACGAATGGATGGCGCCCGCAGGCACCACGCCTGCAGCGGTCGCGATCGATCCGCTCGACGGCTTCAACATCATCTATTCGTCCGGGACGACCGGAACGCCGAAAGGGATCGTCCACAGCCACGCGATGCGCTGGCAGCACATCCAGCGCGGCGTCCCGGCCTATGGCCCCGACGCGGTGACGATCCTGTCGACGCCCCTTTATTCGAACACGACGATGGCAAGCTTTCTGCCGACGGTCGGTTCGGGCGGGCAGGTCGTGCTGATGAAGAAATTCGATGCGCGCGGTTTTCTGGAACTGGCGGAACGCGAACGCGCCACCAACACGATGCTCGTTCCCGTCCAGTACCGCCGCATCATGGCGCTCGACGATTTCGAGCGTTTCGACCTGTCCAGCTTCGTGATGAAATATTGCACCTCGGCGCCCTTCGCCGCCGCGCTCAAGGCCGATGTGCTGAAGCGCTGGCCGGGCGGCCTCGTTGAAATCTATGGCATGACCGAAGGCGGCGCGGCCTTCATCCTCGAGGCGCATCAATTCCCCGACAAGCTGCACACCGTCGGCAAGCCCGCACCGGGCCATATCGCAAAGGTCATCGACGAAGAGGGCCAGGAATTACCGCAAGGGTCGGTCGGTGAAATCGTCGGTCGCAGCCCGGCGATGATGACCGGCTACAACAACCGCCCCGATGCGACCAAGGCCATGCACTGGCACGATGCGGAAGGGAATCTCTTCTATCGTCATGGCGACATCGGCCGCTTTGACGAGGACGGTTTCCTGACCTTGATGGACCGCGCCAAGGACATGATCATTTCGGGCGGGTTCAACATCTTCCCAAGCGACCTCGAGGCGATCCTGCTCGCCGACGACCGCGTGGTCGAAGCGGCGGTGGTCGGCATGCCGAGCGAGGAGTGGGGCGAAACCCCCGTCGCTTTCGTTGTGCTGAAACCCGGCGCCGATGCGGAAAGCGTGCGCGCCGATTGCAACGCCAAGGTCGGCAAGACCCAGCGGCTGAGCGCGATCACCACCGTCGACGAACTGCCGCGCAGCCCGATCGGCAAGGTGCTGAAACGCGAATTGCGCGACGCCTACGCCCGGTAGACGGAGCGCGAATTGTTCAGATGGGGCGCCGCTGTCTCAGCGCAGCGCGGCGGCCAGCCGCTCGCGCAGTGCCACCAGCGCGGCGACCGGAATACCCTTCGCTTCACTGTGCGACGCCCGCGCGACCGGGACGTCGCGGGGTATCGCGGCAGCGCCGTCCGGTTCCGACGACAGCGCCTTGCGGGCGCCATCGACCGTATAGCCCTTCACGTGAAGCAGGTGATGGATGCGCTCTGCCAGCGCAATATCGTCGGGCCGGTAATAGCGCCTGCGGCCCGACCGCTGGAGCGGCCGAAGCTGGGGAAAGCGCGTTTCCCAGTAGCGCAGGACGTGGGTCGGCACCCCGATACGGTCTGCGAGCTCGCCAATGGCAAGCATCGCTCCGACCGCCTTGCCGTCCCCGTTGCGGCTATCGTGATCGCCCATCGGATACGACCGGCTTATTTGCCCGCAACGCGGGCGCGCATCGCCTGGCTGGCGCGAAAGGTCATCACCCGGCGCGGCAGGATCGGAACCTCGATCCCCGTCTTGGGATTGCGGCCGACGCGTTCGGCCTTGTCGCGCAGCACAAAGGTGCCGAAGCCCGAAATCTTCACATTCTGGCCCGCGGCCAGCGCGTCCGACATATGCGCGAGAATCGATTCGACGATCGTCGCCGATTCGTTTCGCGACAGGCCGACCTGCTGATTGATGCGCGCGGCAATGTCGGCGCGGGTAAGCGTTCCTGCTGTCATAATTGACCCCTCCCCTCCTGAAGCGGATGCACAAGAGGAACCCAGACAGCCCCCACCGTCGCGAGTCCCGGGATTATATGTAACAAAAGCGGATTAATCCGCCAAACTTAAACGGATGGAGCGTGGAGTTGATGCGACGAGCGTCGAAAGCCCGTTCGTTGACTGCAAAAACTACACGCGCAGGACCGCCGCACCCCAGGTAAAGCCGCCGCCCATCGCCTCCAGCACGACCAGATCGCCGCGCCTGATGCGCCCGTCGCGCACCGCAAGGTCGAGCGCCAGCGGGACCGAAGCCGCCGACGTATTCGCATGCTGATCGACCGTCAGCACGACATGGTCGGCCGGCAAGCCCAGCTTTTTCGCGGTGGCGTCGATGATGCGCTTGTTCGCCTGATGCGGAACGACCCAGTCGATATCCTCGGCCTTCAGCTCGACGTCGGCCAGCACCTCGCCCAGCACATTGGCAAGATTGGTGACGGCATGGCGGAACACTTCGCGGCCCTGCATCCGGACATGGCCAACGGTGCCGGTGGTCGAGGGACCGCCATCGACGTAGAGCATGTCGCAATATTGCCCCTCGGCGTGCAGCCGCGTCGCGAGGATGCCCTGGTCGTCCGCGACGTCCTTTGCCGACAAGACCACCGCCCCCGCACCGTCGCCAAACAGGACGCAGGTCGTGCGGTCCTCCCAATCGAGGATGCGACTGAAGGTTTCGCTGCCGATCACCAGCGCATGTTCGGCCGCGCCGGTGCGCAGCATCGAATCGGCGACCGAGACGGCATAGAGAAAGCCGGAACAGACCGCCGCCACGTCGAACGCGATGCAGTCTGGCGCGCCGAGCAGCGCCTGGACCTTGGTGGCGGTGGCGGGGAAGGTGTTGTCGGGCGTCGCGGTCGCGACGATGATCAGGCCGATGTCCGCAGGCGACAGACCCGCCGCCTTCAGCGCCTCACGCGCCGCATCGGCGCCCAGCGTCGCGGTCGTTTCATCGGGTTCGGCGATATGGCGAAAACGGATGCCGGTGCGTTCGACGATCCATTCGTCGCTGGTATCGACGCGTTCGGCGAGTTCGGCGTTGGAAACGCGGGTGCGCGGGAGCGCCGAGCCGGTGCCGGCGAGGACAGCGCGCCGGGTCATGCCGCGGCGTCGCTGCGGAAATTGGCAAGATCCTCGGTCACCTGGCGTGTAATGTCCTTTTCGACGAGTTCGGCGCACAGATGCACCGCGTTCGCGACGCCCTTCGCATCGGCGCTGCCGTGGCTCTTGAGTACCACGCCGTTGAGGCCGAGGAACACCGCGCCATTGTGATTATTGGGGTCGAGATGGTGGCGCAGCAGCTCGGTCGCCGGCCGCGAGATCAGAAAACCGATCTTCGACCGCACCGACGAGGTGAAGGCGCGTCGCAGCAGATCGGTCACGAACCGCGCGGTACCCTCGATCGTCTTGAGCGCGATATTGCCCGAAAAACCATCGTGGACGACGACATCGACATTGCCGCGCGACAGCTTGTCGCCCTCGATGAAGCCAGCAAATTCCATCGGCAGCCCGGTGGCATCGCGCAAGATCGCGGCGGCGTCGCGAATTTCGTCGGTGCCCTTGAGTTCTTCGGTGCCGATATTGAGCAGCGCGACGCGCGGACGCTCCAGCCCCATCGCGGTGCGCGCATAGGCCGCGCCCATCACCGCAAACTGGACAAGATTGTTGGCGTCGCAGTCGGTGTTCGCGCCGAGATCGAGCATGACGACGTCATTGTCGCCGAGCGACGGCAGCAGCGCCGCGAGCGCCGGCCGGTCGATGCCGGGCATGGTGCGCAGCGCCAGCTTCGACATCGCCATCAGCGCGCCGGTGTTGCCCGCCGAAACGGCGCCGCCGGCATCGCCGCGCTTCACCGCATCGATGGCGAGCCCCATCGAGCTGCCGCGGCCACTCCGCAGCGCTTGGCTGGGCTTGTCCTCGCCGGACACGACCTTGTCGGTGTGGATGATGTCCGACGCGGCGCGCAGATTGGGGT
>Ga0209941_1001140_pt1 | contig 20667 bp, 20 predicted proteins | sample ThiBiot_300_plan_FD_183945 | JGI IMG/M metagenome (GOLD analysis project Ga0209941, IMG submission 183945) | Wastewater bioreactor microbial communities from Cape Town, South Africa - Thiocy_solids_1 (SPAdes) | ecosystem: Engineered > Bioremediation > Thiocyanate > Unclassified | place: South... | reverse complement strand
TAAACATCACAAACAAACTAAATACAAGACCCCGAAAATTATTAGGATTTAAAAATCCTCTTCAAGTCTTTTTAGCTAATTTTAAACCTGATTAATTTACCTGTTGCATTTACCAGTTGAATCTGCCATAGATATTGACGGCATTACCAACAAGGTTGGAATGATACGTAAAACAGTACATAACTATCCACGGATTTTTACAGGATACTTCGGACAGGTTCGGGATATAATCATTGTAGAATCCACCTGGTTAGGATATTTCGAGCCTTACATAACAGCACAAGTAAGCTCATTCGTTTACGAAATGATGTTGCAAAACAACCAGCAAACACTTATTGACGAATACGGAATGAACCCGTTTGAAGTATTGGTGTTAAACCCTAAAAGAACTTTGTGCGAAAAAATAATGAGTTTGGTTCGCTTCTCTCAAACACAAGACCCGATTGCCGATTTACGGAATAAAATACGCCACACTTACGACATTCACTTAATATTGAAAGAAGAAAATCTTAAATCATTTTTTGAGTCAGACGAATTTGAAACCATGCTTTTACAGGTAGCCAATGATGATATTGCAAGTTTCAAAAACAACAATAAATGGTTAGCTAATCACCCAACGACAGCAATCATCTTTTCAGACACAGCAGACACTTGGAACAAAATCAAATCCACTTATACAGGCAATTTCAGCGAATTAGTTTTTGATAAACTTCCGGACGAAATGGAAATACTTAAAAGTTTAACGACTATAGCTGACAGATTAAAACCAATAGAATGGAATATAAAACCATAGAACATAGAGCATCTATCAACCGTTAAATAAAACCTTAAGATAAATTTATCCTGCTATAAGGCGGCCGCCGGAATACAAAACCAGCCGGTTGGCATTATCCTCTGTTAAGCAAAAGCGGATATCTTCTTCAAATCCGAATTTCATAAGGCGATGATAGTGAGATGCATTTTTGTTTTTCAGGAAATTAAATAAATCTCCATTTGCCTGCAAATAGAGCGTTTCGGCTATTTGGGAAGAATCGCAATCCATCGTGAAATCATTTTTTATCCTGTTAATTACTGCGCCTGCAAATAGAACATCCTCCATGTTCACCTTATTTTTCCATGCAGCACAGGCTAACACTACATTGGAATTTTGATTTACAAGATAATCGCATACAGAAGATATATTACAAAAGGAGCCTGTTATAATTTCTTTAGCATTGGCAGCAAGCGCCATGTGCAAAAGCCTGGTGCCATTGGTAGTAGTAAGCACCAATGTTTTTCCTTTAATAAATTCTGAGGTATATTGGGCAGGAGTATTCCCATATTGCAATCCCTCTGCGATCTGGCCATCTCTTTCCCCTGCAGTGATCACATCCATCTGCTTGCCTAATTTGATACAAGCTGCCACACTATCAACAGGTATTATTGATTTAGCGCCATTGAATAATGCAGTAGTTATGGTAGAAGTGGCTCTGAGAATGTCAATGATGACAACGATGCTATTATTGATTTCATAAAGATTTAAAAGAGAAGGCGATAAAACGGTATATAGAACCGGAGATTTTTTTTTCATTGATATCATTTCTCAAAACATAAATATAATGTAACCCTGTGCAAAAATTTCTTTATTCAAAAGGCATTCTTACAACTTTAGCCTGCAGGGATTTATCCCGTATTTTAATGAATACTTCATTATTTATTTTTGCATGATCAATACTCAGGTAGCCCATAGCGATTGGTTTTTGCAAGGTTGGAGACTGAGTGCCGCTGGTAACACGGCCTATTGTTTCACCTTCCTTATTTTGAATTTCATACCCATGACGGGGAATACCTTTTTCCATCATTTCTAACCCTACCAACTTTTGCTTTATGCCTTCGGCTTTTTGTTTTTCAAGAATATCTTTTGCAATAAAATCTTTATTAAACTTAACGATCCAACCCAGGCCAGCCTCTAATGGGGAGGTAGTATCATCAATATCATTTCCATAAAGACAGTAACCCATCTCAAGCCTCAGTGTATCGCGCGCTGCCAGGCCAACAGGCTTTAGCCCATGAGGCATTCCTTCCTGGAAAATTTTATCCCATATAATGCCGGCATTATCATCTTTGTTTTCAAAATAAATTTCTATACCTCCTGCTCCTGTATATCCTGTAGCGCTGATCAATACATTATCAATCCCTGCAAAATTTCCTTTGGCAAAAGAATAGTACTTCATATTCAGGATATCCACATCAGTAAGGGATTGCATGATCTTAGTAGCATTCGGGCCTTGTATCGCCAACAGGCATGTCGCATCAGAGATATTATGCATTTCTACATTTTGAGTATTATGCTCAGATATCCAGTTCCAGTCTTTATCAATATTAGATGCATTTACTACCAACAAGTATTCCTGATTTTCTTTGATACAATATACAATGAGATCATCAATGATACCCCCGGCTTTATTGGTGAAGCAATTATATTGCGCTTTGCCGGCCACAAGCTTTGAAACATCATTGGTAGTCAGTTGCTGGATAAGGCTTAATGCTTTATCACCTTTTAAAACAAACTCGCCCATGTGGCTCACATCAAAAACTCCTGCATTATTTCGCACCGCCGCATGTTCATCATTGATCCCTGAATAACTAATAGGCATATTAAAGCCTGCAAATTCAGCCATCTTCGCTCCAAGTGCAAGATGTTTTTCAGTGAAAGGGGTATGCTTCATAATAGTTTTAAAAGTGGTGCAAATTTAGATGTGAAGTTTTAGGTATGAAGTTTTAGATTTTAAACGCTAATGATTTATAATTTACCAAAGGTTTCCTGCAATTACTTTTTGTAATTCATCGTGTATTTTACCATTAGTAGCAATGATACCCGGCTGAAAAGGTGAATACGCCTCATTATTTAAATCGGTGACTTTACCGCCTGCTTCTTCTACAATTAAAAAGCCCGCAGCGCTATCCCAGGCATGTAGCTCATGTTCATAAAAGCCGTCGAAACGCCCGGCTGCCACCCAACAAAGATCAATAGCAGCGCTACCCAATCTTCTTACCGGGATTCCCTTTCTTATCAATTTTGAAAATACTTCCAACGGCCCGTTTGGATGATCCAGATAGGTATAAGGAAAGCCGGTAACCAGGCAACTTGAAATAACTTCTGCTTTATCACTCACTGAAATCTTATTGCCATTCAAAGTAGCGCCCTTACCCTTTTCAGCAAAATAAAATTCATCTAAGAGAGGATTATAAACCGCTCCCATAAACATAGAACCTTTGAACTCAAGCCCGATGCTCACACAGCAAATGGGAATACCATTGGCAAAATTTACAGTGCCGTCAATAGGATCAATGATCCACTTGTATTCACTATCAGAAAATTTTTCGTCACTCTCTTCGCTTACAATCCCATGATCGGGATAAGCAGTTTTAATTACTTCGCGAATTGCCTTGTCAGAAGCATGATCAGCTTCGGTTACCAGGTTATTTATCCCTTCCTTATGACTTATTGAAAATTTGCCGTTAAAAAAATACTTTAATTCCTTTGCACCAGCATTGACCGCTTCTAATAGTGTTTGTTTATACATTTTGCAAAGATTAATTAATTTATTGAATTTAGAAGATGAAGGATTTTCTGGCTGATTGAAATATTGACGAATAAATTGTTTAATCATTAAATTGCTGCCATTTAATAACCCCAAATCATTAAACCAAAATTCAAAGCCTTGCATTTCTCTAACTCTTATCCACCTAAAATTTAGTCCAGTTGCTTCTTTCCGTTATTATAGTTAACTACAATGTCAAGTACTTTTTAGAGCAATGCCTTTATTCTGTAACCAAGGCTATGCAGAGCATTGATGGGGAAATTATTGTCATAGACAACCATTCTACTGATGGCAGCTTTACATTTTTCAAAAACCAGTTTCCGGAAATACAATTCATCTGGAATGAAACCAATTCGGGATTTGCAAAGGCTAATAACCAAGCGCTCGCCCTTGCTAAAGGAGAATATATTCTATTTTTAAATCCTGATACGATCGTTCCTGAAGATTGTTTTGAAAAATGTATCGCATTTATAAGATCGGCAGCTCACGGATCAAAAGAGAATAGCTGTGCATTGGGAATAAAAATGATTGATGGCACCGGAAATTTTCTTAAGGAAAGTAAGAGAGCTTTTCCTTCTCCGCTTACTTCATTTTACAAGCTCTCAGGTTTGGCTGGCCTATTTTCCCAATCAAAAACATTTGGAAGGTATTATTTGGGTTATTTAAATGAAAACGAAAATCATGAAATAGATGTACTTGCCGGCGCTTTTATGATGATTCCAAAACATATTCTTAACACAATCGGTGGTTTTGACGAAGATTTTTTTATGTACGGAGAAGATATTGATTTGAGTTTTCGCATCCAGGAAGCCGGGTATAAGAACTGGTATTTTGCTGAAAGTTGTATCATTCATTTTAAAGGCGAAAGCACAAAAAAAGGAAGCCTTAATTATGTAAAAATGTTTTACAGGGCCATGAGCATTTTTGTAAAAAAACATTACAGAAGCAATCGCGCAAGGCTCTTTGGTTTTTTTATACACATCGCTATTTTTATACGGGCCTCTCTTTCTGCCTTGTATCGCTTATTAAAATGGATTGGGCTTCCTGTAACGGGTACCGGCATACGCTCAGCTAAAAATGGCAACTATCATCAAACTATAATTGTGGGAAGCAAAGATGAGTTTAAACAGGTAACTGATTTGCTTGAGCAGGCAGGAAGAAGTGAAAGAATTACAGGAAGAATAGAAACTGACCATATCATGGATATGAATACAGTTGGCTCATTCAGCGAACTTGAGAAAATCTTACAATCAGGCTTAATAAAAAAAATAATTTTTTGTGAAGGCCAGCTCTCTTTCAAAAAAATTATTGAGACCATTCCGATGGTTCCAAAATACATTTCGATACAATTGTTTTCACGGGGTAGCCACGCTATTATTGGCAGTGATGATAAAAATGCGGCCGGTAATTTCATTTTTAAAAAATCAGAATGGCAGCCTGAGCAGCGCCATTAGCCTCTTGCTCTACCTGTTTGTTTGCCATGCACCCTATTTGTTAAGTTCAAACTATAATCGCTCGATTCCCGCAACTATTTCCGAAATTGCAGCCTAAAATTTATTGAATGGCATATAATAGTTACCGGCCTTCGCAATCCTCAACGCCGGTTGTTTTAAACCTCATTATAATTAATGTACTCGTTTTTGTAGCGCAACTTGTCTTTGATAAGTCGTTTGGGCTTACTAATCTATTGGCTTTATATTCTTACGATACCGGCCTTTTTAAACCTTACCAGTTAGTAACCCACATGTTTGCCCATTCTCCTCAAAATTATTTTCATATCATTTTCAATATGTATGCGCTATGGTTATTCGGATCTGCGCTTGAAAAATTATGGGGGCCTAAAAGATTTCTGATCTTTTATTTTATATGCGGATTGGCTGCAGGGCTTACTCAAATGTTTTTGGTAAAACAGGGAGCGGCTATAGGCGCTTCGGGAGCTATTATGGGGTTGCTCGCTGCATTTGCTTATACATTTCCCAACATACAATTTTATATTTTACCAATCCCTTTTCCGATAAAAGCTAAATACCTCGCCATCATTTATGCGGCAATTGACATTTTTGGAGAATTTTCCGGTGGAGGAAATGTTGCCCACTTTGCCCATCTTGGCGGCCTGGTAATGGGGCTTATCTTATGCATTATCTGGAAAAAAAGCGGAAGGCGCAATTATTAAAAACCCGGCAGGAAGATTTTTAAAATCCCCGCAATTTGGTAATTTTACATTGCATCAATCAAGCAGCACAAAATGGGGGAATCAGATAGATATTTAGACCGGCGCTTAAAAAAAATTACATTGGGCGATGATAATAATGCCCTTATGGCATTGGTTGCCATCAATGCAATGGTATTTATATCATTTGGCCTTATACAGGTTATCTATTATCTGACCCAATCTTCCGATTCTGCATTTCATTACGAAATATTAAGATGGTTTATACTGCCTGCCAAACTTTCCAGCCTGGCAAGGCTGCCCTGGACGGTGCTTACTTACATGTTTGTACATACAGGAATTGTCTTTACTCTCATTAATATGCTATGGCTTTGGACATTTGGGTCTATCCTGCAGCAATTATCGGGAAATTCAAAAATATTTCCTGTGTATCTATACGGTGGTATAGCGGGCGCTGTTGTTTTCATTGCTGTCAGCTACATCGTGCCGGGATTACACAATGAAGTAGAGTACTCTTTTATGATGGGTGGAAATGCTTCTATAATGGCCATAGCTGTTGCTACTACTACGCTTTCGCCCGATTATCGCTTATTTAGGATGCTAAACGGAGGAGTTCCTTTATGGATACTCACTCTTTTATATATTATAATTGACTTTGCAGGTAGCGGCGGAGCCGGCCACCATCTTTCGCATATAGGAGGAGGCCTTGTAGGTTTCTTGTTTATAGTTAGCCTACGCAGAGGCTACGATTGGGGGCGGTGGATGAACAATCTATATTCCTGGGTTACGAATCTTTTTAATCCTGACGAAAAAGCAAGGCAGCCTGAAAAGATAAGAGAGAAAGTTTTTTACAATACCCATGGCCAGAAGCCTTATGTAAAACGGCCTGCAATTACCCAACAACGCATTGATGAAATTTTAGATAAAATCAATCAGGCCGGATACAAGCATTTATCTGAAGAAGAAAAAAATATTTTAAGAAAAGCGAGGGAAGCTGATTTTTAGTTTCCCGTTAATTGCCGCTATACATCATTAAATGAATTGCTTTAATGAAAAAGCCTTTTCTTCGCAGGCTCACTAAGAAATTATTGGTGATCTCAAATATAATTATTGCGATCCTTTTCCTTGCCGGAGCCAATGTGAAATATTTTGATCCACAACATTGGTGGTTTCTCAGTTTGTTTACATTATCGCTTCCTTATTTATTGCTTCTGCTGGTTTTATTTATTTTATTCTGGTTATTGGTAAAACCCTTCTGGATGGTTATCTCCCTGGCAACAATCTTAGCTTCGTCACACGCTGTAACTAATGTATTTTCTATGCACCTTCCACAGGAATTTTCTCTCCAAAAATCTACAGGAAATATTCGCGTAATGAGCTGGAACCTGGAGCTGCTCAACATCCTGCATTACAAAGATCATCCGGGAGTAAAACAAAAAATATTAGACCTTATCAATGAATATGATCCTGATATAGCCTGCTTCCAGGAGATGGTAGCGGGCGAAAGCAAAAAAGCGATCAATTATTTTCCTGATATAGAAAAAGCATTGCGCTTTAATGATTATCTATACTCTTACAGGGTGCGTGATGATTTTGATAAAGACCACCACTTTGGTATTATCATATTTTCAAAATTCCCCATCGTCCGAAAACAAACATTAGTCAATAACCCTAATAGTTATAACTCCACTTTCCAATTTGTAGATATATTAGCGGGAACAGATACTTTTAGAATTTTCAATATCCATCTTCAATCATTAAAATTTTCTCAAACCAATTTAAATTATCTTGATAAAGGAACGGTGCCTGTTGAGGGAAATATTTCAGAATCAAGGAATATTATTTCAAAGATCAAACAGGGAATTATTAAAAGAGCATCGCAGGCGGTTTTTATTAAAGACGAATTGAATCATAGCCCTCACCCGGTGATAGTTTGCGGAGATTTTAATGATGTTCCTGTATCTTATGCTTACGAAACAATTGGCGATGGGCTACAAAACGCTTTTGTAAAAAAAGGCTCAGGTATTTCCCGCACTTTCAGCTCCATTTCGCCCACGCTTCGCATTGATAATATCTTTACGGATAAAAAATTCAGGATCATTCAGTTTACAAGAATCAGAAAATTACTCAGTGATCATTTTCCCATAGTAGCAGATATGAGGTATGAACCGTCCAATCCATGAAATTTTTCACATTAATAAAAACAAGATTGTAAAAGGTGGAATATCTTTACCGCTTTAATCCGCATTTTTTCATAAAGATCAGGAAGAAATATTAACAGTAAATTCTATGCCTCTTAAAGTTTATAATTCTTTGACCAAGCAAAAAGAAGAATTTATTCCTATTAATCCGCCGCACGTGGGAATGTATGTTTGCGGGCCTACAGTAAGTGGTGAAAGCCATCTCGGTCACGCAAGGCCTTATATCACTTTTGATGTCGTTTACAGGTACCTGTTACATTTGGGGTATAAAGTTCGCTATGTCCGCAATATCACTGATGCCGGGCATTTTGAGGAAGAAGGCCGTGAGGCAGAAGATAAAATTTCAAGCAAGGCATTGCTTGAAAAAGTGGAGCCGATGGAATTGGTACACAAATACACTAATCTTTTTCATTGGGCATTCCGGCAATTAAATACACTTGACCCCAGCATTGAACCAACAGCAACAGGCCACATTGTAGAGCAAATAGGAATGATCGAAAAATTGATTGCCGCCGGCTATGCTTATGTGGTGAATGGTTCTGTATATTTTGACGTAAAAAAATATGCAGCTCAACACGATTACGGAAAACTAAGCGGGCGTATAGTAGATGATCTCCTGGAAACAACCCGCGACCTGGAAGGGCAGAATGAAAAAAGAGATAAAGCGGATTTTGCTTTATGGAAACTCGCGCCCCCCAAACACATCATGCGATGGGCAAGCCCGTGGGGCGAGGGCTTTCCCGGATGGCACATTGAATGTTCGGCCATGGCCACTAAATATTTAGGTTCCCGTTTTGACATTCATGGTGGCGGAATGGATCTTATGTTTCCCCACCATGAAAGCGAGATAGCGCAAAGTACCATTTGCAATCACACGCCTCCGGCTAAATACTGGATGCATAATAACATGATCACGGTGAATGGAAAAAAAATGGGAAAGAGCTACAACAACCAGATCACGCTTACCCAAATGTTCAGCGGTAATCATCCTTTACTTTCACATGGGTTTAACCCTATGGTGATCCGGTTTTTTATTTTGCAAACCCATTACCGAAGTACACTCGATTTTAGCAATGAGGCTTTAACCGCCGCAGAAAAAGGATTAAGAAGATTATTCGAAGCTTTTGAAATATTAAAAAAGCTGGAAGCAGGGAATGTACATGAAGCCAAAGACAAAGAGCTGGAAGAAAGAATAAATAAGCTGGTTGATGAGTTTGAAGAATTCATTAATGACGACTTCAACACTGCAAAAGTATTAGCCAATATGTTTGAAATTGTTCCTGTAATTAATTCTATGAAAGATGGCTTGATTGATATGGATGCACTTTCTTCGGCCACATTTCAAAAATTAAAAGATCATTTTACAATTTATCTTGAACAAATCTTAGGACTGAAAGATACTTCAGAAAATTCCGCACAATTCAATGGTATCCTCGATCTCCTGATAGAAATACGGAAGGAAGCCAAATCAAAAAAGGATTTTTTTACTTCAGATAAGATCAGGAAACAGTTAGCAGATTTAGGTATTGAGATGAAAGATGAAAAGGACGGAAATATAAGCTGGCGACAAATATAAACGTACCGGATTTCTATGGCCTTTGTTAATAAAGCATTATTGTTTAAATCTATTTTCTTTTACCAATGGTTCTTAAACGTGATGGTTGTAAATTGCCGCCTTACTATTTTTTTTACCCCATGATGAAACTCTTTGCTATTTTTTCGTTGCTATTCCTCTTTCACATCCAAACACTTTTTGCCCAGCCCAAATATGAATTTCGCGGAGTGTGGGTAGCTACAGTAGATAATATTGATTTCCCAACTTCAAGGTTATTAAGCACACAGCAGCAAAAAGACGAGTTCATCAGCCTCGTTGAAAAAAATAAAAGAAATGGGATGAATGCACTTGTAGTGCAGATACGGCCTGCATCCGATGCATTTTATCCTTCGCAGTATGAACCCTGGAGTGAATTTCTTACAGGCACACAAGGCAAGCCTCCATCTCCTTACTATGACCCGCTTGAGTTCATGATAACGGAGACACACAAACGTGGAATGGAATTTCACGCCTGGATGAATCCTTATCGCGCAGTATTCAGAATTGGTAAATCTTCTATCTCTCCCACACACATTACACGGCTGCATCCTGAGTGGTTCATTGATTATGGCAATATCAAATATTTTGACCCTGGAAATAAAGAAGCGCAAAAATTTGTAGTAAATGTAGTGCGTGATGTGGTAAAGCGTTATGATATTGATGCCATCCATTTTGATGATTATTTTTATCCTTATCGTATTGCAGGTAAAGCATTTAATGACGACGTATCGTTTAAAAAATATGGAAATGGAATGGATAGGGAAGACTGGAGAAGAAGTAACGTGGATTCTATCATTGTCCATCTGAGTAAAGCCATTAAAGAAGAAAATGAATATTGCAAGTTTGGGATAAGCCCTTTTGGAGTGTGGCGCAATATTGACAAGGACCCTGAAGGCAGCAATACAAAAGCCGGGCAAACTAATTATGATGACCTATACGCAGATATTTTATTATGGTTAAAGATGAAATGGATAGATTATGTAGTGCCACAGCTCTATTGGGAAATAAGCCATAAAGTAGTAGGGTTTGAAGTGCTTGCAGACTGGTGGGCAAGGCATGCTTATGGCAGGCAAATGTATATCGGGCAGGGAATATACAGAGCGCTGGAGCCCAGGTCTTATGCGTGGAAGAATGCAAAGGAGCTTCCTAACCAGATCAATTTTCTTCGGAAGTATCCTCAAATACAGGGAAGTGTTTATTTCAGCAGTAGCTCTTTTAACCGCAACCCTAATGGATGGAATGATACTTTGAGAAATAATTATTATAAATATCCTGCCATTCCTCCGCCAATGCCCTGGATAGATTCTATAAAACCGGAAGCTCCTATTTTGGTTTTAGATAGCGCTAAATCCAATTTTTATACTACATCTATTGATCTTTATTTCAGAGAGAAAGAAGAAGATAATTTTATAAACCGCTATGTGATCTACCAGTTTAGCGACCTGAATGATATGGATCAGAATGATCCAAAAAATATAAAAGAGATAATTTTAGCAGGAAATAATTTTTATCATTTTATTATCGAGAATATCCCTCCCGGCCAGAATAAGATAGTGATAGCGGCCACCTCGCTTACCAAAACAAATAATGAAAGCATCCTCAGTCCCTATATCTGTCTGGAAAGAAGCGGAAACGGATGGAAAATAATTACAAAATAGATTTTTATTATTCCTTATACCGTCATCTGTTCCGGAAATCAAGACTTATTATGTATTGAACGCAGCGTTAATAATACATGATGGAGTACGTTCCTGTTAAACTCTTTTTGTCATATTATGCCTTTACTCTAATTTTGTACGCTTTCGGGCGGATTTGTTTATTGTTCGGTCCGGGAGAATAAGGCAAAAAGTTTTATCAACTTTTAACTGAACTAATAAACGAAACATTCTGCATAACTCTACAGGATTTCTGAATTTCGTTTAAAATTTATTTAAAGTGATTGGACTTTTGAGTTGATATTTTGGAGCCATCCATATCACAGGAATAATATTTGAAATGAGGTTAACAAAACTATTCAACGATTTTTTTGAAAGTGAAAAAGGAGGGGTACTTCTTATTTTATGTACTGTAATTTCTATTTTACTTGCTAATTCTTCTATTGGCGAAAGGTATTTACATCTTTGGCATTTTCAATTAGGAGCTTTAACTATTGAAAATTGGATCAATGAAGGATTAATGTCCGTTTTCTTTTTTCTTATTGGCCTTGAGCTAAAAAGGGAAATATATATTGGCGAGCTTTCTAATGCTAAAAATGCCATGCTTCCGGTATTTGCTGCCATCGGGGGAATGATCGTTCCAGCAGGTATTTATACATTTTTTAATTACGGCACGATCACTCAGGCCGGAGCCGGAATACCGATGGCTACTGATATCGCGTTTGCAATCGGCATTCTTTCCCTGTTAGGCAATCGTGTTCCTGCATCATTAAAAGTTTTACTCACGGCCATTGCTGTTATTGACGATCTTGGGGCTATTATAGTTATCGCCGTATTTTATACAACTTCTTTATCACTTATTAATTTATTGGTTGTGCTGGTTGTGTTTGGCTTGCTGGCGCTTCTCAACAGGTTAAAAGTTAATTACCTTTTTATTTACATCATTGGCGGGATAGTAATGTGGTACTTCATGTTGCATTCAGGTGTTCATTCTACATTGTCCGGAATATTACTGGCATTCACAATTCCTTTCGGCAAAGGAGAAAAAACTTCACTTTCTTATAAAACACAGAATTGGCTGCATAAGCCTGTGTCCTTATTAATTCTTCCTCTCTTTGCTTTGGCAAATACTGCTATAGTTTTTGGCCCCGGATGGGATACCGGCCTGGCAGCAGCCGGCAGTCTTGGAATTTTGGCCGGATTAATTATCGGCAAGCCTGTTGGTATTATATTTTTCAGTTTTCTGACGATGTATTTTGGATGGTGCGCATTGCCAAAAGGTATAAAATGGAAAGAAGTGTTAGGTATAGGTTTTATAGCAGGCATAGGCTTTACTATGTCAATTTTTATAACGCTGCTTGCTTTTAACGACGGTGTATTAATAAGGGAATCAAAAATTTCTATCTTATTAGCGTCTCTCGTTTCAGGCTTTTTAGGTTATTCCTGGTTGCGCCTGATCTTAAAAAAGAAAAAGCTTGTCAAATTTCATTCAACCGAAAAAAATTTAAACTAATGAAAAAAGAAATTCAGGAATGTCTCAACGAACGAATACTGATAATAGATGGTGCAATGGGAACAATGATACAGCAATACAAGTTGGAAGAAAAAGATTATCGTGGCGACCGTTTTAAAGACTGGCATAAAGACGTGAAAGGAAATAATGATTTACTAAGCATTACTCAACCCCAGATAATACAGGCCATCCACAAAGCTTACCTTGAAGCCGGCGCTGATATTATTGAAACAAATACTTTCAGCAGCACGTCCATTGCCCAGGCAGATTATGATATGCAATCGCTGGCTTATGAATTGAATATAGAAGCGGCAAAATGTGCACGAAAAGCCATTGATGAATTTACCCGAAATGATAAGGCAAATAATGATTGCAAATTTATCGCAGGTGCTATCGGGCCATTGAATAAAACTTTAAGCCTTTCGCCCGATGTAAATAACCCGGGTTTTCGCACAGTAACCTTTGATGAGGTAGCAAATGCTTATTATGAACAAATAAAGGGCCTCGTGGACGGAGGAGTGGATCTGCTTTTGATAGAAACTATTTTTGATACTCTTAATGCAAAGGCAGCAATTTATGCAATAAAAAGATATTTTAGAGAGCACCCTCTTCAGAGGGAAGGCTCGATTCCCCCTTCGGGCGGGGGGGCTGAACTTCCTATAATGATCAGCGGAACGATTACTGATGCAAGCGGAAGAACTTTGAGCGGACAAACATTGGAAGCTTTTTACATTTCAGTATCACATGCCAATCCGTTAAGTGTGGGATTGAATTGTGCATTAGGCGCTAAAGAAATGCGGCCACATATCGAAGAGTTAAGCCAGATCGCCAGTTGTTATACTTCAGCCTATCCTAATGCAGGCTTACCCAATGCCTTTGGCGAGTATGATGAAAAACCGGAAGAGACAGCACATATCATTGAAGAGTGGGCTAGTGAAGGTTTTGTAAATATTGTAGGTGGATGCTGCGGTACTACGCCGGATCATATCAGGCATATTGCAGAACAGGTGAAGAAATTTAAAGCGAGGAAATTACCGGTAGTTGAAAAGGAATTAGAAGTAGTGCAGGAATAAACTTGAAATCACAAATTGTGACTTCAAAATGTGAGTAAAATAAATTTGATATGCCAATTTGGAATATCAAGTTTGATGAAATAAAGTTTTCTTAAGATCGCAAAGTGCGATGTTAAAGAGTAGCGGTGAAACTAAAATGTTTGATATCACAAATGGTGATATCAAAACGATAAAATACTTCGGTTCTAAGATCAAATTGTGATCTTAGAACTGAAGTAAAGACCTAACAGGTTTTTAAAACCTGTTAGGTCTATTAAAACAATAAACGAACAAATATGCCAAAATCTTCTTTACTGGTTGTAAGCGTTTCAGAAGAAACAATTGTAGAAAAAATCTACATCATACGTGGCCAGAAAGTAATGCGGGACAGGGATTTAGCAGAAATGTATGGAGTGGAAGTAAAACGCTTAAATCAAGCTGTGAAAAGAAATAAAATACGATTCCCCGAAGATTTTATGTTTCATCTGACGCAAGATGAAAATAATCTTCTAAGGTCACAAATTGTGACCTTAGAAAAAGGGAAGTATTCTAAATATCCGCCGTACGCATTTACTGAACAAGGAGTTGCCATGCTTTCAAGCGTACTCAATTCAGAAACCGCTATACAGGTGAATATCCAGATCATCCGTTTATTTACAAAAATGAAACAACTGATTCTCGACAATAAAGATCTCTGGATGAAAATAGAAAAAATAGAACAACACTTGCTGAAGAATGATGAAGAAATAAAAACCATATTCGCTTATTTGAAAAAATTATTGATACAGGAAAATAAACCGAGAAACCCGATTGGATTTAAAGTTCCTGGTAAAACAAAATAAAATGTCAACAAATAAAACTATAAAACCCTTTTTAAGGTTATCGGGTTTAGAACCGCTCGTAGTAAGGCCTGAAAGCCTTTTTGTAAACGTAGGCGAAAGAACCAATGTTACAGGTTCCAAAAAGTTTGCGCGCCTTATCAGTTCCGAAAACTATGAAGAAGCGTTGTCTGTTGCCCGGCAGCAGGTGGAGGGAGGCGCACAAGTGCTTGATGTAAACATGGATGATGCGTTGCTTGACGGTGAAAAAGCCATGACTACCTTTTTGAATTTGTTACAATCAGAACCGGACATTGCCAAAATTCCGGTAATGATTGATTCTTCCAAATTCAATATTATCGAAGCCGGTTTAAAATGTGTACAGGGAAAATGTATCGTCAATTCGATCTCATTAAAGGAAGGCGAGGAAAAATTTTTGCGTGAGGCATTCGTCTGTAAAAGCTTTGGCGCCGCCGTGGTAGTGATGGCTTTCGATGAAACGGGGCAGGCCGATACGAAAGTACGAAGGATAGAAATTTGCCAGCGTGCTTATAAAATTCTCACTGAACAAGCGGGCTATCCTCCGGAAGACATCATTTTTGATCCTAATATTTTTCCAATAGCTACGGGCATTGAAGAACATAACAGCTATGGCATAGATTTTATTGAAGCAACACGAGAGATTAAAAAACTGATGCCGCTTGCAAAAGTAAGTGGCGGCGTTAGTAACGTTTCTTTTTCCTTTCGCGGAAATGATACTGTACGCGAAGCCATGCATGCAGTGTTTTTATATCATGCCATCAAGGCCGGCATGGATATGGGAATCGTAAATGCCGGACAGCTTGAGGTTTATGAAAACATAGAACCGGAGTTAAAAGAACTTGTTGAAGATGTAGTACTCAATCGCAAGGCGGATGCAACAGATAAATTGCTTGCCTTTGCAGAAACGGTAAAATCGAAGGGGAAGGAAAGTGTGAAAGACGAAACATGGAGGAAGGGCGATGTTTTGAGCCGCCTGACACACGCTTTGGTTAATGGAATTACTGATTACATTGAGCAGGACACAGAAGAAGCCCGTTTAAGATATCCAAAACCGTTAGATGTGATTGAAGGCCCGCTGATGGACGGAATGAACGTAGTGGGAGATTTATTTGGAAGCGGCAAAATGTTTTTACCCCAGGTGGTGAAAAGCGCCCGCGTGATGAAAAAGAGTGTGAATTATTTATTCCCCTTCATTGAAGCAGAAAAAGAAAAAACCAAACAGGCCAATATAGAGGCAGGTATATTAAATATAGATGGAGACGGCCCTGCTAAAATTTTAATGGCTACTGTAAAAGGAGATGTGCATGATATTGGTAAAAATATCGTAGGTGTAGTTTTAGGTTGTAATGGTTATGAAGTAATTGATCTGGGAGTAATGGTTCCTGCAGATAAAATTTTGCAGGTTGCCAAAGAAAAAGATGTGGCAATGGTTGGATTGAGTGGATTGATCACACCTTCGCTTGATGAGATGGTGCATGTAGCGAAAGAAATGAAAAGAAATGGATTCACCATTCCACTGCTCATTGGCGGCGCTACCACTTCGCGCCTGCATACAGCCGTTAGAATAGCACAGGAATATGATAATGGTGTGATACATGTGCTGGATGCATCACGCAGCGTAACGGTAGCAGGCAACCTGTTGAATCCTGAAAATAAAACTTCGTTTTTATCAGATATAAAAACTGAGTATGAAAAATTAAAAAGAGATTTTGGCAATAAAAAATCGGCTAAGGTTTTATTGCCTTTTGAAAAAGCCCAACAAAATAAGATTCCTGTTGATTGGGCTAATTTCAAACCCGTAGCGCCAACCTTTACCGGTGTAAAAGTTTTTGATGATTATGATTTGAATGAAATTTATGAATACCTCGATTGGCAGCCCTTTTTCATCGCATGGGAAATGCATGGAAAATTTCCGCAAATATTATCTGATGAAAAGATTGGTGAGGCTGCCACCAAACTATATGAAGACGCACAGGTTTTCCTTAAAAAATTAATTAAAGAAAAATGGCTGACAGCAAGAGGCGTTGTAGGGTTTTGGGAAGCAAATGCTGTAGCTCATGATACCGTTGAGGTAACAGATGTAAACGGAAAGATTTATCATCTTGAATTTCTGCGCCAGCAAATAAAGAAAGCGCCGGGGCAGCCGAATATATCTCTCGCGGATTTTGTGAAACCGGGCCCAACCCCATTAGAGGCTGAAAGGGCTGACCACATCGGCGCTTTTGCCGTTTCCATTCATGGGCTTGAGCCGCACATCAAAAGATTTAATAAAGAGTTTGATGATTACAGTAAGATAATGTTACAAGCTTTGGCCGACAGGCTTGCTGAGGCTTTTGCTGAATTGCTGCATGAAAGAACCCGGAAAGAATTTTGGGGCTATGCAAAGAATGAACAGCTCAGTAATAAAGAACTGATAGAAGAAAAGTACTCGGGTATTCGTCCGGCGCCAGGTTATCCTGCATGTCCTGACCACACGGAAAAATATAAATTGTTCCAGCTATTAGACGCTACCAAAAATGCCGGCATCACTCTTACAGAGTCGCTGGCAATGAATCCGCCACCCTCAGTTTGCGGATGGTATTTTGCGCATCCTGAAAGCAAATATTTCGGTATCGGAAAGATCGCAAAAGACCAGGTGGAAGATTATGCAAAGAGAAAAAATATGCCTTTGGAAGAAGTGGAAAGATGGCTTAGGCCCCAGTTGGATTATGAGGCATAAGTTTATGTGGATAGCATGAAAGTACCAGCTAACCAATTGACCAATAAATCATAACTATGCGCATTATTTCTTACAATGTAAACGGTATCAGGGCAGCTATCAAAAAAGGTTTTATAGATTGGCTAAAAACTGATCCCGCAGATATTATCTGCATACAGGAAGTAAAAGCACATGAAGCGGATATAGACCGAACCGCTATAGAGTCTGCCGGCTACCGGCCTTACTTTTTTCTGGCACAAAAGAAAGGATACAGCGGTGTAGGAATATTAAGCAAAATAGAACCTGACAACGTAGAGTATGGACATGGAAAAGAACAAAGTGATTTTGAAGGAAGAGTGTTACGTGCTGACTTTGGAGATATCACTTTGATCAACGCATACTTCCCTTCGGGTACCACAGGTGCGGTCAGGCAATCTTATAAATATGTATGGCTCGATGAGTTTTTAGATTACCTGAATGAACTAAAAAAGACAAGAAGAAAATTGATCGTCTGTGGCGATTATAATATTGCCCATAAAGAAATAGATATTCATAATCCTGTTTCCAATAAAAGGACAACCGGATTTTTGCCTGAAGAGAGAGCATGGATGGATAAGTTTTTAGAAAATGGTTTTACCGATGGTTTTCGCCATCTCAATAAAGAACCACACCAATATACCTGGTGGAATGTGCTGCGGCCCACTACCCGCTTGGAAAATAAAGGATGGCGTATAGATTACATCAATGTTACCAATAATCTTGCAGGTCAAATCCAACAGGTAAAGATCTTTCCGCAAGTGAAGCATAGCGACCACTGCCCTGTATTTCTTGAAATAAAACCCTAAAAAATGTTTATCTATAATATTACTACCAAAGTAGATCATGCTATCTTAAATGAATGGCTTCAATGGCAAAAAGAAATTCATATTCCGGATATAATGGCTACAGGATTTTTTACAGAGCACCGGTTTTACAAACTTCTGGAGCACGACGATCATGAGGGTGAAATTTTTGTAACTCAGTTTCTGGCAGCTTCAAAAGAAGACTATGATATCTATACTCAACAGCACGCACCTCAACTTCAGCAAAAAGCTTTGATAAGATGGAATGATAAAATTGCTTCTTTCCGCACCCTTCTGCAAAATGTGCAATAAGTGTTTATAATTTTTTGCTTACAGGATACATTATCGTAAATATACTTTTTCGTCAAAGCCACTGCCATCAGGCTTTTCAGGGCAAACCAACTGAAACTCTTTACAGCAAAGCATTACAAGAGACACATCTCAATTTAACTATACTTAGTAAAATCCCGGTTAAAGGCTAAAAACCATACGGATTGCGGATTTCATTGTATTGATACAGAAACTTTTTTTTGTAAAAAATTTTCTGAATTGAAAAACCTTCTATATTTGTCACTGTTAAAAAAATCAAATAAATTATTATGAACAAAGCTGAACTTATCGCCAAGATGGCCGATGATGCGGGTGTTACAAAAACACAAGCCAATGCTGCTTTAGATTCTTTTACAACAGCAGTAACTAAAACTTTAAAAGGTGGTGGAAAAGTTACCTTAGTTGGTTTTGGTACTTTCTCAGTTAGCAAAAGAGCTGCACGTAACGGCCGTAACCCACAAACAGGCGCTGTTATTAAAATCAAAGCTAAGAAAGTAGCTAAATTTAAAGCAGGTAAAGAACTGTCATCGAAAATCTGATTTTGGTAAAAATTTCTAAAAGCAAGGTACATACAGTATCTTGCTTTTTTATTAATCAAATAAACAAAACAAAAATAAATCTGAATGGGACGCGGCGATAAAAAAACAAAAAAAGGAAAAATCTTTATGGGGTCTTTTGGCAAATCAAGACCCGCAAGTAAAAATAAAAAGCAGGGAGATAAAAAAACTACAGATAAAAAGGAATCTTAGTTTACGGCGCAAGCCTTCTTATAATCCAATGGTTATTTTCAGCAAGAGTATATTGTAACCGGTCATGAAGCCTTCCTGGCCTTCCCTGCCAGAATTCCATACTGTAAGGTTCTACGATATATCCTCCCCAATAGCCGGGCCGGGGTATTTCTTCTGCCCCAAATTGCTCATTATATTTTTGTATTTTTTCCTGGAGAAATTCACGGCTGTCAATAACAGTACTTTGAGGGGAGCTCCATGCGCCTACCTGGCTTTCGCGTGGCCTTTCTGAAAAATATTCATCGCTTTCTTCATCACTTACTTTTTGTATTCTTCCTTCAATTCTCACCTGCCTTTCCAGTTCTCTCCAAAAAAATAAAAGCGCTACAAAAGGGTTTTCTTCCATTTCTTTTCCTTTGCGGCTTTCATAATTTGTAAAAAAAATAAAACCGTTCTCTCTTACTCCTTTCAATAAAACCGTTCTTACGGACGGTTTGCCTGAAGCAGAACAAGTGGCCAGCGACATGGCATTAGGCTCTTCAATTTTGCTAAGCACTGCATACTGCCACCAGGCTTCAAACTGTTTTATCGGATCCTTATCCATGTCCTTTTCCAAAAGCATTTCTAACTGATAGATTTTGCGCATACCCGCGATAGAATTAACACCATCCATTTTATACAAAAATTTAGTGGTGCAAAGTTAAAGAGTATTAGAGTTCCGTTAGGAACAAAAAAGCCACTCAAAAAATTGAATGGCTCTAAGTCGGGGCGGCAAGATTCGAACTATTAGCTGAAAACCGTTGTCAATATTAAGTTTCACAAATTGGGAACCTAATACTCACTGAATTACTCACTAAAATACTTTCTTGTCACCTTTAAAAAACTTAATCGCATGACTGGCGATTCAGATTATAATTCCAATCATCTATTTTTTCAATCTCTTGTAAATATCCAAATATCAATGTTCACTGAATGACTGCTTATATCACATAACCGTAAAAGATCTTCACAAATTTAAAAAGTTTCATTGAATTCGTGCAAAATATTTCAGTCTTCTCACATTATCCATCTCTGGTTTGGCGCTTTCATTGTAATAGGTATAAATATCTGCATTGTAATCAGCAGGCCCTTCCATACTTCTTATCTTATCGTCAAAAAGTATAGTTTTTTTCATTCTGATATTTTTATACGATTTTCAACGGATTATTGTTGTCAAAATCATCCACACTGAAGTTAAATCGTTTATTTAAAAAAGACCTTGTTGCTGTAAAATTTGGGTATGCCATGTTATTCTGCAATCCAAAAGATCGAAGTGGAAAATCCACGTAAATTGACCCCCTCGCGCCAGACGAAACTGACCCCCATGCGCCATTTTAAACTGATCCCCTGTCTCCGGCTGAAATTGACCCCCTGAAAAAGGAATAAAGAACAGTTGTTTTG
>Ga0209941_1001130_pt1 | contig 20886 bp, 18 predicted proteins | sample ThiBiot_300_plan_FD_183945 | JGI IMG/M metagenome (GOLD analysis project Ga0209941, IMG submission 183945) | Wastewater bioreactor microbial communities from Cape Town, South Africa - Thiocy_solids_1 (SPAdes) | ecosystem: Engineered > Bioremediation > Thiocyanate > Unclassified | place: South... | reverse complement strand
TCTTCCTCGACCCCGAGGACCCCGACGTGCGCGAGCGGGCGGCGCGCGACGGCATCCCCGACGACTGGATCGAGGCGGCGCGGCGCTCGCCGGTGTACGCGCTCGCCCACCGTTACGAAGTGGCGCTGCCGCTGCACCCGGAGTTCCGCACCCTGCCGATGGTGTGGTACGTGCCGCCGCTCTCGCCGATCGTCAGCGCGCTCGAAGAGGACGGCTACGAGGCCGATCCCGACCAGGTCTTCCCGGCGATCGACTCGATGCGGATCCCGGTCGACTATCTCGCCAACCTGCTCGCCGCCGGGGATTCGGAGCGGATCCGCGGAGTGCTGCGCCGGCTGGCGGCGATGCGCGGCCACATGCGCAAGCGCGAGGTGCTGGGCGAGCACGACGACGCGATGCCCGCCTCGGTCGGGATGAGCGTCGATGACGTCGAGGACATGTACCGGCTGCTGGCGATCGCCAAGTACGACGACCGCTACGTGATCCCGCAGGCGCACGCCGAGCTGGGCGAGCGGCTGATGGAACAGCAGGGCGCCTGCGGCCTCGACTTCGAGGGCGGCCCCGGCAACTGCGGCGCGGTGGCGCCGGACCGGGGCGCCGACACCGAGGGGTTCATGCTCGAAGGCGAACCGGGCGGGGTCGACCTCGACCTGGTGAAGATGGCGGGCGGGCGCCGTCGCGACGGCGGCGCTGGTCCGGGCGGAGGCGGGGCCTGATGGCGCTGCGCGGCCGGCGACGCGAGCGCGCGACGCGGGTCTACGAACTCTGCTCGCTCTCGCTCCGCTATCCCGACGCGGAGCTGGACGCGGCGGCGCCGGAGCTTCGGGCGGCCGTCGCGGAGCTGCCGCGCGGGGACGCGCGAGCGGCGCTCGAGCGCTTCTTCGAGTGGTGGGAGGCGACCGCGGCGCCGGCGCGCGCCGCGCACTACGTCGAGGCGATCGACCTCAACAAGCGCTCCGGCCTCTACCTCACCTTCTACTCCGACGGCGACAAGCGCGAGCGCGGCGCCGTCCTGGTGCGGCTGAAGCAGCTCTACCGCGCCGCGGGCCTGCCGCTCGAGGGCACCGAGCTGCCCGATTACTTGCCGGTGATGCTCGAGTTCGCCGCCACCGCGCCGGGCGGCCGGGGCGAGATCGTCCTGCGCGAGAACCGCGCCGCGCTGGAGCTGGTGCGGCTGGCGCTGCGCGACCTGGGCAGCCCGTACGCCGACCTCCTCGACGCGACCTGCGCGGCGCTCGGCGAGGCCTCGGCGACGGAGCGGGCGCTGGCCGGGCGGCTGGCGGCGGGCGGGCCGCCGCAGGAGCTGGTCGGCCTCGAGCCCTTCGCGCCGCCCGAGGTCATGCCGAGCACGGGGGCCCGACGGTGAGCGCGGGCAAGATCCTGCTCTGGGTCATCCTGCCCTACGTCGCGATCACCACCTTCGTGGTCGGCCACTGGTGGCGCTACCGGCGCGACCAGTTCGCCTGGACGAGCCGCTCCACCCAGCTGCTCGACCGCCGCGTGCTCGGCTGGGCGAGCCCGGCCTTCCACTACGGCGCCCTCGCCGCGGTCGGCGGGCACGTGATCGGCCTCTGCATCCCGGAGTCCCTGACCGCCTCGGTCGGCATCTCGGAGGGCTTCTACCGCTGGTTCGCGGGCGTCGCCGGCGGGGTCGCCGGGCTGGTCACGCTGGTCGGCTTCCTCGGGCTCATCTACCGGCGCACCACCAGCCCGCGGGTGCGGCGGACGACCACCCGGGTCGACATGCTCACCTACTTCTTGCTCACGGTGCTGATCCTGATGGGCTGCTGGATGACCTTCGGCCACACGCTCTTCACCGACGACCCCTACAACTACCGCTCCTCGATCGCCGACTGGTGGCGCTCGATCTTCTACCTCGACCCCGACGTCGGGGCGGTCGAAGGGGCGCCGCTGATCTACCAGCTGCACGCGATCGTCGCCTGGTCGTTCTGGGCGCTGTTCCCGTTCAGCCGCCTCGTCCACGCCTGGAGCATCCCACTGCAGTACGTAGGCAGGCCCTACATCCTCTACCGTCGGCGGTACCGTGCAGACAGCAGCGGTTTCAGGCGTTCAATTTAAATTTCACACTGTCGATGTGCAAAAATCGGAGGCATCTTGGACCTGCCCGGTAACAACGAGGGCGTCCTCAACCAGCGGACGCGGGCGGAGATCTTCTCCTGGCTCGTCGAGCAGCGGGGTCCCGCCAGCACCGAGGCGATCGCCAAATCGCTCGAGCTGCACCCCAACGGGGTCCGCCGCCACCTGGAGCGGATGCACGAGGCGGGGCTGGTCGAGCGCAGCCGCAGCAAAGGCCGGCGCGGGCGGCCCGGGGACCTCTGGTCGGTAGCGCCCGGCGCGGCGCCCGCGGGCCAGCGGCCGACCGGCTACGCGGACCTCGCCCGCTGGCTCGCGCGCGCGATCCCGAGCGGCCGCAACCGGCTCCGCGAGGTCGAGAAAGCGGGCCGGGACATCGGCCGCGAACTCGCGCCCGCGGGGAAGGTCGAGGATCCGGTCGAAGGGTTCCGCCAGACCGTCGCCTCGCTCGGCTTCGCGCCCGCGCTCGAAACGAAAGAGGACGGCGGCTTCGTCTGCCGGCTCGAAAACTGCCCGTACCGGGCGTCGGTCATGGAGAACCAGGACGTGGTCTGCGCGCTGCACAAGGGGATCACCAGCGGCCTGCTCGCCGAGCTCCTGCCGGACACCCAACTGACCGGCTTCGAACCGCACGATCCGGAGCGCGCCGGCTGCGTCGCCGTCGTCTCGGGGTCGGTCGACGGTGGCGATTGAGCCGGCGGCGCCGCCGGCGACCGCCCCGCGTCCAGGAGGTCGGTGCCGGCACCGGGCGGCGCCGATCCGCGAGGGGGAGCTGCGGCCGACCGACGTCGTCGGCGCCTTCTTCGTCTGCGGCCTCGTCTTCCTCGCCGCCGCCGCGGTAGCGGCGATCGTCCAGGCCCTCGCGCCCTGGCCCTGGGGACGCTGGCTGGCCCTGCACCTCGCCTTCGTCGGCGGCGTCTCGCCGCTGGTCCTCGGCGCGAGCCAGTTCTTCGTCGGCGCCTTCCTCGCCACCGACCCGCCGCCGCGCCGCCTCGTGCGCGCGCAGCTGGCGACCTGGGTCCTCGGCGCGATCGGGCTCGCCGTCGCCGTCCCCGAGGGGGTGGGCGCGGGCGTCTGGATCGCCGTCGGGCTCCTCCTCGCCTCGCTCGCGCTGTGGGGAGCGGCGATCGCGACGATGTGGCGGCGCTCCCTGCGCCGCTCGCCGTGGGGAGCGGCCTGGTACGCGAGCGGCGCGCTCTTCCTCGGCCTCGGGGTGATCGCCGGGTCGCTGCTCGCCCACAACGTCCCCTGGACCCACGGCGGCCTCCTCGGCGCCCACATGTCGCTCAACCTGGCGGGCTGGTTCGGCGGCTCGATCGTCGGCACCCTGCACACCTTCTTCCCCTCGCTGACCCAGACGAGGCTGCGCCACCCGCGCCTGCAGGGCCTCGCCTTCGTCGCCTGGAACGGCGGCGTGGCGGCGCTGGCGGTCGGGTACGCCTGGACGGTCGACCCGCTCGCGGTCGGCGGCTGGCTCGCCCTCTGCGTCGGCACGCTCGCCCTGCTGGTCAACGTCGTCGCCTCCCTGCGCGACGCGCCCCGGCCGCTGTCGCTGCCCGCTCGCCTGGTCGGCGCGGCACAACCGTTCCTGCTCGCGGCGCTCGTGGTGGCGACCGTCGCCGCGCTCGACCGCGGGCCCTCGGGGGCGCTCGTCGGGGCGACGCGGGACACCGTCGGCACGCTCCTGGTCGCGGGCTGGATCGGGCTCACCGTGCTCGGCTCGCTCCTGCACCTGCTGGCCGTGGTGGTGCGGGTGCGCGGCGGGTACAAGGCCCGCATGCCCGACCCGCGCCCGCGGCTCGACGGCATCGTCGCGGCGCTGGCGATGCTGGCGGTGGCGGCGCTCGCGCTGGCCCAGGAAGGCGGCCCGGGCGCCCTGCACACCCCGGCGAAGTGGCTCCTGGTGGCCGTCTACGTCGTGCTGGCGGCGCAGGTCGCCCGGCTCGCCGGCCGCGTCCTCCTCAACGCCCGCCCGAGCATCTGATGGCGAAACGTGCCGAGGCCCTGCAGCCCCTCTCCCGCGAGCACCTCGCTGCGCTCCTCGCCGCGCGCAAGCTGCGACAGGCGGAGGACCTCGAGGTCGCCGCGCGCGAGTTCGTCGCCTTCTGGGAGAAGGAGGGCCGGAAGCACTTCATCATCGAGGAGGACGTGCTGCTCCCCGGCTGGGCGGCCTACGGTGAGCTCGACCGCCCCGGCGTCACGCGGATGCTCGAGGAGCACATCGCGATCCGCCGCGAAGCGCTGCGGCTGGAGGCGGGCGAGCTCACGCTCGAGCAGGTCCACGCCTTCGGCGACCTCTTGCACGATCATGTCCGCTTCGAGGAGCGCCAGCTGTTCATGGCCGCCGAAGCGGCGCTCGATCCGGACGCCTTGCAGCGCCTCGGGGAGCGGATCGAGGCGGCCGAGGCGGCCCACCCGTAGCCGCGGCAGCCCGCCCATGCTATTTTTTACACTCATAGTGTCTAAAAGACGGATCCAGGAGGACCCATCAAATGGCCTACGTGATCACCGAGCCGTGCATCGGCACCAAGGACAATTCATGCGTCGAGGTCTGCCCGGTCGACTGCATCCACCCGACTCCTGACGAGGAGGGCTACGAGGCGTCCGAGATGCTCTTCATCGACCCCGATGAGTGCATCGACTGCGATGCCTGCGTCGAGGCCTGCCCCGTGGATGCGATCTACCCCGAGGACATGGTCCCGCCCGAGTGGCAGAAGTACATCGCGATGAACGCCGACTACTACAAAGAGAGCCAGGGGACTCCCGGTTGATCCCCCTAGCGGCGTCCGCGCCGCTCGTCGCGGTCGAGCTGGTGGCGGCCTCGATCTGGATCGGCGGCCTGGTCGCGATCTTCATCGTCGCCCGGACGGCCTCCGCCACGCTCGGCCCGACGGACCGGATCGCCTTCTTCCGGTCCCTCGGCCGCACCTACGCGATCGTCGGCCCCCTCTCGCTCCTCGTCGCCCTCGCCGCGGGCGCGATCCTGCTCGACGACCACTCCTGGGACGGCCTCCTGATCGCCACCGCGATCGTCGCCGGCGCCCTCATCCTCGCCCTCGTCACCGGCATGGCCCAGGCCCGCGCGATGACCCGCCTGCGCCGCCGCGCCCTCAAAGAGCCCACCCTCGACGACCGCGTCCACCGCGGCGCCACCCTGGCTGCCGCGTTGCGCGCCGTGATCGGCGTCCTCAGCCTGGCGCTGGTGATCCTCGCCGCGGCCCTGATCGCCTGAGGCCGGGGTACGGGGAGGGATGGGGACCCGCTGGCCGGCGTCCGGAAGGGGTCCAGGCCCCGCAAGCTGTCGCCCGGAAGGGACGGGGCCCCGCAAGCTGTCGCCCGGTTGGGGACGCGCCCCTCTCGCCACGGCCCGGGCAGGCTGTGGCCGTGGCGAGAGGGGCGGGTATGCGGAAGGTGTGGAGGGACACCGGCGGGAGGCGCACGGGAGGGTCACGGAACCGTGACGGCACGCCCACGACGGGCGCCGAGGGCCGGGGCCTCGAACGGTCAGGAATCTCCCCGGTTGGAAATCCGCGTATGGCGGGGGTTTCCAACCACGCGGATCCCCGACAGGCCTACCGTGGTTCGAAATCCACCCCATACGTGGATTTCGAACCACGCGAGCTCATGGCCGCCGGATCCGTGACGGAGATGCCGGGAACTCCACTCTTCCTCCCGTGTTGTCCAACACCGACCTACGCGCTGCGTGGATTGACCGTGCTATAGCAAGGTCAAAGTACGCAGCGCGTTATCGGCCCCCTGATCCCGGCCCGAGAAGGGCCTTCCGGGGCCGGGAGGTGTGACGTTCCCGGCATCTTCGTCACGGATCCTGCCGAGGTGTGGAAGCTCTCCGACCCGATCGTCACGGAAGTCCGACTTCGCAACATCCCTGTGACGCCTCTCCCACGCACCCCTCACGTCCTGGGCTCCTCATGGGGGTCACAGCCTGCCAGGACCCCCATGAGGAGCCCAGGACCATCTCGGACGGCCGCAAGCCCCCCGAACCCCCGCCCCAACCGTCGAGTTCGCAGTTCTCCGCGCTATGCGCGGAGAACTGCGAACTCGCCCGAGGGGGAGCCGCCGGCGGAGTCGCTCCTACAGCGCGCACTCCCCCTCGCCGCGGATGACTTCGTACGGCGTCGAGCGCTGCCAGTCGATGAACTGGTCCATGGTCTCGAGGCTGAACTCGGCGGGGAGGGTCAGGGGTTTGACCTCGGTTTCGAAGCGCTCGTTGCCGACCCGCTCGGCGAACGCCTCGAAGGTCTCGCCCGCCTCGCGCTCGGCCTCGTACATGCGCAGCCAGCGCTCGATCGCCTCCGGCACGCGCTTGGCGGGCAGGCGCGATTTCAGTCGCTTGCCGAAGGCGGGGTCGCCGCCCTCGCCGCGGCCGCCGATGTGCGGGATGTAGGCGGGCATCTGGCGGCCGCCGACCTTCAGCGAGGCGCCGTAGAAGCCGATCGTCCCGATGTGGTGCTGGCCGCAACCGTTCGGGCAGCCGCTCATCTTGATCTGCACCTGGCGGGTGAGCGGGTCGGTGATGTCCATCGCCGCCAGCCGCTCCGAGATCGCCGCGTTCAGGCCCATCGAGGCGGTGATCCCCATTTTGCAGCTGTCGGTGCCGGGGCAGCTGACCACGTCGTCGATTTCGAAGGCGCCCGTGTCAGCGAGGCCGAGGGCGTCGAGCCGGCGCCAGAGGTCGTAGAGCGCCTCGGTGCGGACCCAGCGCAGGATCACATTCTGCTCGACCGAGGTGCGGGCGTTGCCGCCGCAGAACTCGCGCATGATCGCCGCCAGGCCGCGGAACTGCTCCGGGGTCAGGTCGCCGCGGAAGACCTTGACGGCCACCGCGTTGAAGGCGTCCTGGCGCTGCGGGGTGACGTTGCGTTCGAGGAAGCGGTCGAAGGCCGCCTGATCGCCGTTCGGCTCGGCCGCGAAGGGCGGCCGTTTCGGCGCCCGCGCTTCCTCGTCGTCGTCGAAGCGCAGTCGCTCGAGCTCGGCGGCGTAGTCGCGGCGCTCGGTCCAGTCGCCTTCGAGCTCCTCGTCGACCAGCGCGCGGAAGGCGTCCGGGCCGATTTTCTCCAGCAGCACCTTGATCCGCGCCCGCGCGCGGTTCACGCGCAGCCAGTCCTGACGGTCGAAGACGCGGACGATCGCCTCGCTCACCTTCAGGTATTCGCCGTCGTCGGCGCTGATGAAGTCGTAGATCTTGTGGGCGAGGCGCGGCATGATCGCGGTCCCGCCGCCGACCCAGACCTCGAAGCCGCGCTCGCCGTCGTCACGGATCTTCGGCAGGAAGCCGATGTCGTGGATCGGCACGATCGCGCGGTCGGCGGGCGAGGAGGAGAAGGCGGCCTTCCACTTGCGCGGCATCGCCTGGGTGACCGGGTGGCGGACGAAGAAGCGGACGTAGGCGCCCGCGTACGGGGTCGGGTCGAAGACCTCGTCTGTCGCGACCCCGGCATAAGGATCGGCGGTGACGTTGCGCACCGTGTTGCCACATCCCTCGCGCGAGGAGAGGCCCGCGTCGCCCAGTTCGCGGATCAGCTCGGCGGCGTCCTTGAGCGGCACGTGGTGCATCTGGATGTTCTGCCGCGTGGTGATGTGGCCTTTGTTGAGCGGCACCCAGCGTTCGATCCCGTCGGCGAAAGCCTCCAGCTGATCGGCCGAGACGCCGCCGAACGGCAGCTTGACCCGCACCATCTGCACGTCGGGCTGGCGCTGCCCGTAGACGCCCTGTTTGAGGCGGAAGGGGATGAACGTCTCTTCGCCCAGGTCGCCGGCGAGGAATTTGCCCGACTCGGCGCCGAAGTCGTCGAACTCGTCCTCGAGGACCGGGATCACGTGGCCGGGGACGTTCTCGTAGACCTCGGGATTCTCCCGCGAGCCGACCGGGCCCTTGCTCTTGCGCCCTTTCTGCTCATCGACATCGAGGCCGGCGAGGATCGCCGTGGCACCGTCCATCATCGTCGTCGAATCCATCGCCTCTTCCTCCGTCGGGGGTCTCTGTCCGGGCTAAACACACCACTCATGTGGAAATGAGGCAGTCAAACTAGCAAATCCTGACCGGGATTCGGGTGTTTCTCTCCGACGGGCGTCCACATCCCGCCCGGAATCGACCTCTAGGCTTCAAACGCCGTCAAGCCGATGCCCGAAGCCGAGCCGCAAGACATCCTGACCCCGATCACCGAGGCCGCCGTCTTCCTCACGGCCTGCGTCGATCCCGGCGGCGAGGCGACGATCGGGGAGCTCCTGCCCGACGTGGCCGGGCTGCGCCGCTCGGTCGGCTTCCGCGCTCCCGACGCGCGGCTCAGCTGCGTGGTCGGGATCGGCGCCGGGCTCTGGGACCGGCTCTTCGGCGCGCCCCGCCCGGCGGGCCTCCATCCCTTCCGCGAGCTGCGCGGGCCGGTCCACACCGCGCCCGCCACCCCCGGCGACCTTTTCTTCCACATCCGCGCCGACCGGCTCGACATGTGCTTCGAGCTGGCGCGGCTGCTCGCCGACCGGCTCGGCCCGGAGGTGCGGATCGTCGACGAGGTGCACGGCTTCAAGTCCTTCGACGAGCGTGATCTGCTCGGCTTCGTCGACGGCACCGAGAACCCGGAGGGTCGCGCCGCCGCGGCGGCGGTCCTGATCGGCGACGAGGACCCCGGCTTCGCCGGCGGGAGCTACCTGATCGTGCAGAAGTACGTGCACGACCTGCAGGGCTGGAACGAGCTGACGGTCGAGCAGCAGGAGGCGGCGTTCGGCCGGACCAAGCTCGACGACGTCGAGTTCCCGGACGAGGACAAGGCGCCCGACTCGCACCTGACCCTGAACGTGATCGAAGACGACGAGGGCGAACAGCTCCAGATCATGCGCTTCAACATGCCGTTCGGCCGCGTCGGCGAGGGCGAGTACGGGACCTACTACGTCGCCTACGCGGCGACCCCGGCGGTGACCGAGGAGATGCTCGACAACATGTTCTTCGGCAAGGGCGAGGCCACCCACGACCGCATCCTCGACTTCTCCACCGCGATCGCCGGGAACCTCTACTTCGTGCCGAGCGCCGACTTCCTCGACGACCCGCCGCTGGGTGGCGAAGACGCAGAGGACGCCGATGAGGCCGCCGAAGACGCGGCGCCGACCGCGGCGGTCGAGGACGGCTCGCTCGGCATCGGCGGGCTGAAGAAGACCGACGGCTGATCCGGCAAGCCCGCTTGCCTCGCACCCGTCGAGAGCAACTTCCGCGGCCTTTGCCCGTTTAATCCCCTGAGGCATGACCCCCGGACACGGCAAACGCCTTCCTGCCCGGCTGCTGATCGGCGCCGCGCTGCTGCTCGTCGCCCTCGCGTCGACGGTCGGCTCCGCCTGGGCGGCCGCGCCCGGCGCGCGGACCGTGCACTACGCCGGGCACGCGGTCAAGGTCCCGGCCGGCTTCGAGGTGATCCGGGTCGCGCCGCACTCGCGCACCTGCGTGCGGCTCGACCGCCGCGTCGTCTACCTCGGCGCGCCGTCGAAGGAACAGCGCTGCCCGGCGGGCCCGATCCTCGGCAAGCGCCGCGCGATCGTCGTCACCGCGAGCGGCGCCCGCGCCTCCGGGCGGTCCCCGGTCCGCCCGCGCCCGGCGCCCGGCGCCGCGCACGGGAGCGCCGCGCACGCGAGCCGGGGGCCCGCCACCGCCTCGGTCGGCGGCTCGGTCTTCACCGGCCTCGGCTTCGACGCCTGCAGCGCCCCTTCGACCAAGGCGATGGCGGCCTGGGCGGAATCGCCGTTCCGCGGCGTCGGCATCTACATCGGCGGCGAAAACAGCGCCTGCTCGCAGCCCAACCTGAGCGCCAGCTGGGTCAGCGCCCAGACCACCGCCGGCTGGCACCTGATCCCCACCTACGTCGGCCTGCAGGCGCCGACCTCGGCCTGCAGCAGCTGCGCCAAGCTGACCACCGCGGCGGCGAGCACCCAGGGGATCGCGGCGGCCGAAGACGCGGTCGCCGAGGCGGCGGCGATCGGGATCGGCGCGGGCAGCCCGATCTACTTCGACATGGAGGCCTACTCGCCGACCACCAGCGCCACGAACGCGGTCCTCGCCTTCCTCGGAGCGTGGACCGAAAAGCTCCACCAGCTCGGCTACCAGTCGGGCGTCTACTCGTCGAGCAGCTCCGGGATCGCCGACCTCGCCCGCTCCTACGGCACCGGCTATGCCTCGCCCGACGACATCTGGACCGCCAACTGGAACAACGCCGAAGACACGCTCGACCCGGTCGTGCCCGCCACGGCGTGGGCCAACCACCAGCGCATCCACCAGTTCCGCGGCGGCCACAACGAGACCTGGGGCGGCACCACGATCAACATCGACAGCGACTACGTCGACGGCGCGACGGTCGGCGTCGGCACGCCGCCGGTCGGCGAAAGCGACCCGATCGGCGTCCTCGAGGTGACCGGCTCGCCGGCGCCCGGCCAGCTGCGGGTCAAGGGCTGGGCGCTCGACCCCGACGCGCCCACCGAAGCGCTCGCGATCAACGTCGTCGTCGGCGGCCGCGAAGGGCAGAAGGGCGTCGAAACCTACGAACTGGGGCAGGTGGCGAACCAGTCGCGCCCTGACATCGCCGCCTCGCGCAGGCTCGCCGGCCCCTCGCACGGCTTCGACAACACCATCGTCACGGTCAAGTCGGGGCCGGAGCCGGTCTGCGTCTACGCCGTCAACCTGGCGCTCGGCGGCAACCGCCTGCTCGGCTGCCGGACGACGAACATCCCGGTCGCCGTCACCTTCTCGCGGCTGAAGGCGATGCCGCACGGGGTGAAGGTGACGCTCGCCTGCCAGTGGCCCGCGGGCACCGCCTGCCCCGGCCACCTCGGCCTGCGCACCTCGATCAAGGTGACCACGCCGCGCCGCCACCGCAAGCCGCGCATCCACAAGGTCACCCGCTCGCTCGGCTCGCGCACCTTCTACCTGACCGGCGGCAAATGGCACACCTTCTATCTGCCGTTCAGCCGCGGCGGCCGCAAGCTGCTCCAGGAACGCGGCAAGCTCGCGACCCAGGTGATCGCCTCGATCCCCGGCGGCCGCCGCGGCGCCGGCCTGCCCCTCGAAGCCCCGCGCCACGCCGCTAGCGCCGTAGGCGTTCCCCTGCGGTGGCGTGGGCCAGCCTCGCAAGGACGCAGGGAAGCGAGGCGAGGGGAGCGCACGAACGTACGTGACCCGAGCCGAGCGACCGAGGACACCGCGAGGCGCCCCCACGCCACCGCAGGGGCTAGTCGCCGAGGGCCTCGCGCAAGCGCGAGATCTCGCCTTTGAGCTCGAGCAGTTCGGCTTCGAGCCGATCGAGCCGCGCCACTTCGTCCGCGGCCTCGGCGGGCGTCGGCGCCTCCGCGACGTTGACGAACTCCTCGTCCCCCGCGCCGCGGTCGTCCTTTGGTCCGCCCCCAGAAGGGCGGTCGTCCTTTGGTCCGTCTACCGGACCTGAAGTCGACCGCGCCGGGGCGTCCGGACCAAAGGACGACCGCGCAGGCGGGGCGGGCTCCGGGGTCGGGGACTCGGGCGCTTCCGCTTCGCCGCCGCCGAGCACCTGCTCGTAGCGGTCCTCCTTCTGGCCCGGGCGGCGGGGATGGCGGACGACGTAGCCGCGCTCGATCAGGCGCTCGAGCACCTCGTGCACGGCGGCGAGGTCGCCGAAGCCCTCGAGGCGCTCGGTCCGCTGCTTGAGCTCGCCCGGGGTCTGGGCGCCGCGCAGCATCAGCACCGCGAGCACCGCCAGCTCGGCGCCGTCGACGCCGAGCGCTTCCGGCAGCAGGTGGCGGTACTTGCGCGCCCGCGATCCCGCCCCGCTCGCCAGGCGCGTCCAGCCCCGCAGCGCGGTCTGCCGCAGGGCATCGGAGACCGTCTGCTCGTCGTAGTCGACCACCGGATCGCGGTTCGTCGACTGGTTGCAGGCCAGCCGCAGCGCGTTCAGCGACAGCGGGTAGACGTCCGGCGTCGTCCGCTGCTTCTCGACCAGGCAGGCGACGACGCGGATCTCGACGGCATCGGGCTCGGCAGGCATCGCTCGCTCCCGGCCCGCCTCAGCCGCGGTCGGGCCGCTCGGGGTAAAGCTCGTCGATCGTGACCAGGGCGCGGTAGGGAGCCTCGGCGGCCGCTTCGATCCGCTCCGCGCCGCCCGCCAGCCGGTCGACGACGGCGACCACGCCGACGATCTCGAGGCCCTCCTCGCGGCAGCGCTCGATCGCTTCCGCGGTCGAGCCGCCGGTCGTCACCGTGTCCTCGACCACCAGGCACTTCACGCCCGCCTCGACCGGCCCCTCGACCCAGCGCTGCATCCCGTGCTCCTTCTTCGCGCCGCGGACGAAGAAGGCGACCAGGTCCTCGCCGCCCGCGACCGCCAGCGGCGCGCAGGCAGGTGGGATCGCCGCCGTCGCCGGCCCGCCGACCGCCGCGGCGCCGAGCTCGTGGGCCCGTGCCGCGATCAGCTCCCCGGCCGCCCGGAAGCCGCCCGGCCGCATCAGCGTGCGTCGCGCGTCGACGTAGTACTGCGCCGTCGCGCCGCTCGCCAGCGTCACCTCGCCGATCACCAGCGAGTGCTCGCGCAGTTCGCCGAGCAGGGTGCGCTTGGCTGCCTCTAGATCAGCCACGGGTCCTGAGCGAGCTGCCGCTCACCACACGAAGATCGACTCGCCGTAATGCAGCTGTTCGTAGATCCGCGGCTGGTCGGCGATGAAGGTCCGCACGCAGCCGTGGCTCGCCGCGTAGTTCGGCACTTCGGCGTAACCGTGGACGGCGTACCCGTTGTGCCAGTAGAAGCTGTAGTACATGCCCTCCGAGTTGTAGCCCGGTTCCTGACGGTAGAAGTAGTAGTGGCCGGTGATCGTCGGGGTCGAGGGCTTGCCGGTCGAGACGGGGTAGATCGCGAACGGCTTCCCCTTCTTCACCAGCACCAGCACCTGCTTGTCGATCGGCACCTCGGCGTGTTCGCCCGCGTCCGGGTACTTGACGTGGTAGCCGCCCTTGCCTTCGAAGACCGACTTGACCAGCCCCGGGCCGGCCTTTTTGGTGCGGTCCATGTCGTTGACTTTGCGGTAGGCGAGCACCTCGCGCCCGAGCCGCGCGGTGAAGCACTTGCCGCCGCCGCTGACGTAGCCCATCTTCGCCAGGTGCGATTTGAAGGCGCCGACGACGGGGGAGCATTCGCCGCGGTTCAGCTTCGGGAAGCTGACCGTCCAGCTCTTGCGCACGGTCGAGTCGGAGCCGAGCGCCGCGGTCGCGTCATGGTGCGCGGAGACCGCGTACTTGCCGCCTTCCTTGACGACGACGCTCGCTTCGAAGGTCCCGGTTTCGTCCGGCCCCTGCTGCACCGCGACCTGGCGCTTCACCACTTCCTTGCCGTTGCGGTAGAAGGTCACTTCGACGTGCTGGCCGGGGGCGAACGGCTTCAGCGTGCCGGTGACCGGCACCGTGTCGAGGATCTGCGCCTGGCCGCCGTGGAGGTGCTGGACGTCGATCGTCACCGTCGCCTTCGGCACTTCCTGCTTCGGCTGCGCCTTGTCCTTCGGCGCGGCGGCCGCGGTGGCGGGCACCGCCAGGAGCGCGGCGGCTCCGACGGCGAGGGCGAGGCGGCGGATCACCGCCGGAATCCTACTGGCCCAGCAGGGCTATGGAGTTGTTCAGCATGTGCAGCAAGATCCCCGGCACGATCGAGCCGGTCCGCTCGTAGAGCAGCGCCAGCAGGAAGCCGAAGACGATCAGCGGCGGCACCGCGGTCACCCCGGTCAGCGCGTGGAGGCCGCCGAAGATCACCCCGGTGATCAGCGCCGCCACCAGCCGCGGCAGCTTCTCCCGCAGGCCGCCGAACAGCATCCCGCGGAAGCAGGTCTCCTCGGCGATCGGCGCGGCGATCACGATCAGCAATACCTGGATGACGGTCGGGCCGAAGCTTTCGGCGATGTCCTTCTGCTTCGGTTCGGTGATCACCAGCGAGTAGAAGATCGTGAAGGCGAGGTAGAGGAAGAAGGTCAGTGCCATCCAGCCGAAGGCGGAGCGCTTGAAGGAGCGGAAGCCGAGCCGGCGGAGGATCGCGGGCAGCCCCCGGGCGCCGCTGATCGAGGCGAGCGCCAGCGGCACGAGCAGGAAGCCGAGCTCGGTCCCGAGCTGGGAGATGATGCTGCCGGCCGTGGTCAGCGTGCCGTCGAGTTCGCGGGCGACGAAGACGTGGCCGGAGCCGGCGAACTCGACCGCGCTCGGCGCGTTCCCCGCGTCGATCTTGCCGCCGGTGCGTTCGGGCGGGCGGGAGGTGGCGGAGACCGCGTACTCGTAGGTGTCGCCGTTCGGTTCGGCGATCCAGAGGTTGCCCTGCCGATCGACCGCCAGCGAGGCGAATTCGTCCCCGGATTCCGGCTTCAATTCCCACAGCAGGCCGCCCCGCGGGCCGAACCCCCAGACGGTCCCGTCGCCCTTGCCGGAGAGGACGAAGACCTGGCCCCGGCCCGGCCCGGCGATGTCGACGGCGATGTCGTTGTCGTCGGAGCCGAAGTCGAAGGAGCCGGCGTCGCTGCGGGACGCGTCGAGCCGACCGCGGATATGGCCTTCGGCGTCGAACTCGACCACCCGGTCATCGGCGGTGTCGATGGCGTAGAGCGCCCCCGCACCGGACGGGTTCACCGCCATCCGTTCGGGTTCGAAGCCGGTGAGCGAGGACAGCGACCGGGCTTCGATCGTGCCGAGCTGCCGTGGCGCCTTCTTCCCCGCCACCGAGTAGGTGAGGATCTTCCCCGGGCCCTTCTCGGAGACCCACAGCAGCCCGCGCCGCGAATCGAACGCCAGCCCATGCGAGTCTTCGATGCCGGTGATCTTCGCGCCGCCCACTTCCTGGCCGAGCGCCCCGAAGGCGCGCACTTCGTCTTCGTGGTCGGCGAAGAGGCGGTTCGCCCTGGGGTCGACGGCGAGCGCGGTGGCGTCGCCTTGGTCGAAGCTCGCCCCGGTCGAGTAGTCGGGCGGGAAGAGCGCTTCGATCTTGCCTTCCTGGCTGCCGACGATCAGCGCCGGGACGGAGAGGAAGAGCCCGACCGCGAGCGCCCCGAAGATCGCCAGGATCGCCGCCCACGGGCCCCAGTTCGAGTACGGGAACTCCCGCTTCGGTTTTGCGACTTCGCCGCCGACTAGGTTGGCCTCCATGGCCCGCGCAGTCTCACAGGTCTCCCGCTCGACGCGGACCCGGCTGACCATCCTGCGACGGCTGCTGCTGCTCGCCGCCTTCCTGGTGATCGCGGCGATCGTGCTCGCCCAGTTCACCTCGCTCGGCCGGCTCGCCGCCGGGATCTTCGCCTCGACCGCGGTGCTCGGCCTGATCATCGGCTTTGCCGCTCAGAACACGATCGCCAACATCATCGCCGGGATCCTGATCGCGGTCACGCAGCCGATCAGGATCGGCGACCGGATCGGCTTCGAGGAGCGCGAGGGCCGCGTCGTCGACATCACGCTCTCCTACACCTTCGTCGACCCCGGCGACGGCAGCCGCATCGTCATCCCCAACCAGCTCCTGGTCGAAGGCATCGTCCACAACCACTCCGGAGCCGACACCACCGCGTAGGCTCTGCGCCATGACGCAGCGGGGTCGGCGTCGACAGCGGCGTCGCGGCAGTGTGGGGACCAAGGTGGCGATCGTCGCCGGGGTCGTCCTCGCCGTGATCGCGATCGCCGTGATCGGGGTGACGAGCTGGGTGTTGAACGTCGCCGCCGACGCCCCCTCGCTGGCGAGCTGCAAGACCGCCGCGCGCCACGGCAACTCGGTGATCTACGCGGCCGACGGGGAGCGGCTGGGGGCGATCGTCTCGCCGGAAGCAAGCGCCCCGGTCCCGGAGTCGAAGATCCCGCGGCAGCTGAAGCGGGCGACGGTGGCGATCGAGGACCAGCGCTTCTACGAACACGGGGGGGTCGACACGCTCGGCATCCTGCGCGCCGCGGTCACCGACCTGGAAGCGGGCGAAGCGGTCGAGGGCGGCTCGACGATCACCCAGCAGCTGGTCCGCAACCTCTGCATCGAGCACCCGAAGAAGACCCTCGAACGCAAGATCGAAGAAGCGAAGCTGGCGCTCGAGTACTCCGAACACCACTCCAAGCGCCAGATCCTCGGCCAGTACCTGAACACCGCGACCTACGGGACGGTCGAAGGCTCGACCGCGGTCGGTGTCGGCGCCGCCGCGCGGATCTACTTCTCGCGCCCGGTCTGGAAGCTCGACACCGCGCAGATGGCGCTGCTCGCCGGCCTCCCCCAGGCGCCCTCCCAGTACAACCCGCTGCTCTACCCGAAGGCGGCGAAGGCGCGCCGCAACGAGGTGCTGCGGAAGATGGCGAAGCTCGGCTACCTGGCGCCGCCGCGGGCGCGGAAGCTCGAACGGCATGGCCTGGCGCTGAGCCCGTCCCACGATTACTTCGCGCACCGCGAGCCCTACTTCTTCGACTACGTCGAAAACCTGCTGATCGCCCACTACGGCGCGGACGAGGTGCGGCGCGGCGGCCTCCAGGTCCACACCACGCTCTCGCCGGAGCTGCAACGGGTCGGGCGCGCGGCGATCGCCGAAGCGCTCTACGAACCGACCGATCCGGCCTCGGCGTTCGTCTCGATCGACCCCCGCAACGGCCACGTCCGGGCGATGGTCAACAGCACCGATTACGCCTCCGACCAGTTCAACCTGGCGGCGCAGGGACACCGGCAGCCCGGCTCGACCTTCAAGGCCTTCGTCCTCACCACCGCGATCAAGCAGGGCATCGACCCCTACTCGACCTACTACGAATCGAAGCCGCTCGACCTGAACCTGCCGCAGTGGGGACACTGGGAAGTCCACACCGCCGACGAGGGCTACCAGGGGACGATCAACCTGCAGCAGGCGACGGTCACCTCCGACAACACCGTGTTCGCGCAGCTCGACCTCGACGTCGGGCCGGAGAACGTCGCCGCGACGGCGAAGTCGATGGGGATCACGACCCACCTGCAGGGGCTGCCCGCGGAAGGGATCGGCGGGCTCAAGTACGGGGTCAGCCCGCTCGAACTGAGCGCCGCCTACGCGACGCTGGCCTCGGGCGGCATCCGGCGGCGGCCGGTCGCGATCGCGAAGGTCGTCCTCCCCGGCGGCAAGGTCGACCACCCGCAGGGCGCGCAGCCGAAGCGGGTGCTGAGCCCGGCGGTCGCCTGGCAGGTGACGCGCCTCCTGCGCGACAACATCACCGAAGGCACCGGCACCGCCGCCTACACCGGCTGCGTCGGCCAGGCGGGCAAGACCGGCACGACCGACAACGAGACCGACGCCTGGTTCTCCGGCTACCAGCCGAACCTCGCGACCGCGGTCTGGGTCGGTTACCCGGAATCGAACGCGATCTCGATGACCTCCGTCCACGGGATCACCGTCTTCGGCGGCACCTTCCCGGCCGAAATCTGGCACTCCCTCTACACGAACGCGGGCGTGAAGTGCGAGGAATTCGACGAGCCCGAAGAAGCGATCGAATGGTCCCCCGGCTTCGGCCAGTTCACCGCGGCAGCGCCGGGGACCGGGGGCGGGAAGCTGAAAAAAGGCAAAGGCGGCGAAGCGGGTGCCGGCGGCAAAGAAGAACTCCCCGGCCAGGGCGCGGTCGACGGCTACGACCCGAACGCCTACGCGCCGGGCGTCGGCCAAGAACCGGCCCCCCTCCCACCCCCGCTGCCCCCGAAGTACGGCGGCCCCGAACCCGGCGTCGGCACCACCAAGGAAGCCCCCCGATGACCCCCCATGTCGATGGGCCGAAAACCGGACATATAGGCAGGTTTTCGGCCCATCGACCGTGGACCCCTGACGGCTTCGTCACGGGCAGGTAGCGGACATCGCACCGGGGCTTGCGTACGGCCTGATCTGGGCGGGGTTCCTCGCCTACCTCGGCGTGCTCGCGACGGCGCCGCGGCTCGGGGCGCGAGTCGTCGGCGCGCTGATCGTCGTCGCCGTGCTCGTCTTCGCCTGCGCCCCGGTCCTCCTCTCCCACGACGCCTTCAGCTATGTCGATTACGCCCGGCTCGGCGTGCGTCACGGGCTCAACCCCTACGTCCACGCGCCGGAAGCCGCCCCCAACGATCCTGCCTTCGCCCACGTCACCTGGACCGAAACCCCGAGCGCCTACGGCCCCCTCTTCACGCTCGCCACCTACCCACTGGCCTGGCTGCCGATCTGGCTCGCGATCGCGATCCTCAAGGCGGCCGCCGCGATCTCCGTCCTCGGCCTCGCCTGGATCGTCTCCCGCCTCGCCGCCTGGCGCGGCGTCGACCCGGCCCGCGCCGCCGCCTTCGTCGCCCTCAACCCCCTGGTCCTGGTCCACGTCGTCGGCGGCGCCCACAACGACGGCTTGGCGATGCTGCTCGCCACCCTCGGCGTGGCGGCCATCGAGGCCCGCCGCGAGGCCGGCGCCGGCGCGTCCCTGGTGGCGAGCGCCGCGATCAAGTCCTCAAGCCTCTTCGTCGCCCCCTTCGCCCTCGTCGCCACTTTGCGCGACTTCCGCGCAAGCCCTGCCACACCCCCCCGGTCGACGGGCCGAAAACCTGCCCATATGTCCGGTTTTAGGCCCGTCGGCGGGGGGGTACGACAAATGGCGCGCGGGGGGGTGGCGCGGTTGGCGCTGGGGGCTCTGGGGGCGGCGGTCGTCATCGGGCTCGCCGGGTACCTCGCGTTCGGCTGGGAGTGGCTCCATGCCTTCGGGCTCGCCGGGGAAAACCAGGGACGGACGAGCCACCTGTCGATCCCGGTCACCTTCGCCCGCCTCACCGGCATCGACGAGGGGGCGGTGCGGGTGGCGGCCCTCCTCCTCTTCGGCGTCGCGGTCGTCTGGCTCCTGGTCAGGACCTGGCGCGGCGCCGACTGGATCCGCGCGACCGCCTGGGCGGGCACGGGCCTCCTCCTCGCCACCTCCTGGCTCCTGCCCTGGTACCTGCTCTGGCCGCTGCCGCTCGCCTCCGTCGCCCGCGACCGCTTCCTCGTCCTCCTGCTCCTCGCCCTGACCGCCTACCAACTCGGCGCCCGCATCCCCCTCTGACCGCGTTCGCAGAAATCCGCGGATAGCGCGGAGAAGTGCGAACTCACCTGTCCCGCCCCGGGGGCTGGGGGTGCCGACCGCTACAGGATTTCCGGGGCGTGGGCGGCGGTTTCCTCGGTCGAGGCTTCCTGCTCCTCGGGGGAGGCGTGGAGGATGCCGGTCGGGATCGTCCAGCCTTGGCGCCGGCCGACCACCGTCACCGTGCCCACGTACATGAGTTCGGCAACCGTGGTGACGCCGCGGACGGCGATCGAGATCAGGGAGCCGACCGCGAAGCTGCGGCCGGGGAGGGCGGCCTTCACCGCCCAGGCGAAGGCGGCATCGCGGACGCCGAGGCCGGCCGGGGCGACCAGGGTCACCAGGGCGGCGAAATAGCCGATCGCCTGCGCCGAGCCGACCAGGAGGATGTCTTCGTAGGGGATGTAGGTGACCGAGCGGGCGACGGCGTAGACGCCGAAGGCGATCACCAGCCAGTTGAGCGAGTAGTAGACGATCAGCGCGATCACGTCGCGCAGCGACATCACCACCGGCAGCGGATCGCGGCCGAAGATGGACAGCGCCTTGCTGGAGAGCGGCCCGAAGATGCGCGGCGAGAGGATCGCCACCGCGGCCGGGATCAGCAGCAGCACCGCCCAGCGCTCCGGGTAGCCCTGGAGATCGGGGTGGCGGATGATGAAGTAGGCGGCGACGACGATCGCCGAGGTGGCCGAGATCGCCTGCTCGTAGACGATCGAGGCGAGCGAGATGCGCCGCGGCACCCCGGCGCGCTCCGACAGCAGCACCCGGCCGAGCACGTAGAGGATGCTGCCCGGCACGTAGCGCGCCAGGAGCGGCTGGCCCCAGGCGACCTGCGCCTGGCCGAAGCCGATGCGGTAGCCGAGGCTGCGCAGGATCAGGTCCCAGCCGTAGGCGCTGAAGACGAAGTAGAAGGGCAGGATGACCAGCGCCGGGATCAGCCACCAGCCGTGGAAGTGCACGCCTTCGCTCTGGATCTCCGACCACTGGTTGATGACGGTCAGAACCAGGAAGCCGAAGACGACGACCGCGAGGCCGATCTGCAAAGCAAGGCGCACGCCTTTGCTTCGAGGGGGCTTGGTCCCGAATCGCGCCCCTGCGTCACCGATCCGGTGGAGGAGTGGTTGGCGTCGCTCCACTCCCCCTGAGGTTAGAGGTCGGGCCAGAGCGCGCGCGGCGCCGCTTCTGGGATAGTCGGCCGATGGGCGAGTTCGAGCTGCTGGCGCTGCTTCGCGAGCGGCTGCCGGATGCGGGCCCCCAGGTGCGCCTCGGCAGCGGCGACGACGCGGCCGTGACCGTGCCCGGCGGGGCGGTCGCGACCTCGGTCGACGCGCTCGTCGAGGGCGTCCACTTCCGCCGCGAGACCGCGTCCCTGCGCCAGATCGGCCGCAAGGCGATGTCCGCCGCGCTCTCCGACCTGGCGGCGATGGGCGCGGCGCCGGGCGAGGCCTACGTCTGGCTCGGCGCGCCGGAGGCCATGGACGAGGCGGAGCTGCTCGAGCTCGGCGAGGGCCTGGCGGCGGTCGCGACCGAGACCGGGACGACGATCGCGGGCGGCGACCTGACCCGCGCCCCGGTCCTCAGCCTCGCCGTGACGGTCACCGGCCACGCACCGAACGCCGACGACTTCGTGACGCGCGGCGGCGCCCGTCCCGGCGACGCGCTGGTGGTGAGCGGCGAGCTCGGCGGGGCGGCGGCGGGCCTTCTGCTCCTCGAAGACCCCTCGCTCGCGGGAGACGACGCCCTCCGCGCGCGCCAGCTCGACC
>Ga0209941_1001127_pt1 | contig 20920 bp, 17 predicted proteins | sample ThiBiot_300_plan_FD_183945 | JGI IMG/M metagenome (GOLD analysis project Ga0209941, IMG submission 183945) | Wastewater bioreactor microbial communities from Cape Town, South Africa - Thiocy_solids_1 (SPAdes) | ecosystem: Engineered > Bioremediation > Thiocyanate > Unclassified | place: South... | reverse complement strand
TCGTCACGGAAGTCCGACTTCGCGACGTCCCTGTGCCGCCTCTCCCACGCACCCCTCACGTCCTGGGCTCCTCATGGGGGTCACAGCCTGCCAGGACCCCCATGAGGAGCCCAGGACACCCGCACCCACCTCGGACGGCCGCCCGCGCCCCGGACCCCCGCCCGTCCCGCCCCCTACCCCCGGATCGCCTTACCCACGATGTCCTTCATCCGCGACCGATCCCGCGCGCTCAGGTTGCCCGGTCGCCCACGTGATTTCTTCAGCAGCGCCCAGAAGTCGGACTGCTCTTTGTCGGTCAGGTTGTCCCCCACTCGGTCGCGGCCCTTCTGGGCGAGCCAGAGGGTGATCGCCCAGACGGTTTTCCAGGGGACCTTCTTCCAGATCCAGGGGACGGCGCGGCGGGCGATCCAGGTGGGCATGGGCTGACGGTACCCGGCTGGCTGTTCCTTTTGGCGTCCCCGGCGCCAAAAGGAACCAGCCAGGGGCGCCCGGGGGCGTGAATAGGCTTCGCGCGTGCAGGACGTCGACCGCCATCGCCGGTGATCGCCGCGCTCGCCGCTGCGGTGACCGGCCCGCGCGGCCGCTGGGTGACGATCGCCGCCTGGGTCGCGATCGGGATCGGCGGCTACGTCGCCCGCTCCCACATCGGTGAGGTCACCGCCGCCGGCCAGTCGAGCTTCCTGCCGAAGGGGGCGGAATCGATCCAGGCGATCGAAGTGCTCGACGGGGCCGCCGCCCTGGGAGGCGCCACGAACCCGAGCGGCGGCGGCGTCCCCACGACCGCCGCCGAATCCAATGCCGAAGAGGTCCCGGCGGTGATCGTCTTCGACCGGGAAGGCGGCCTCACGCACGACGACCTGAACGCGATCGGCAAGCTCGGCCGCGGCCTCGAAGGGCTCGGCATCACCGGCGCGACGCCGATCGTCGACCCGTTCGCCGCCGCGACCGGCAGGCCGCTCGGCGCGATCGCCGACTATGCCCACGGCGTCGGGCCGATCTCCAAGGACCGCGAAGCGGCACTCCTCGTGCTGGCGCTGAACGCCGCCGACCACGGCGCCATCCGCAACGGCGTCACCGCGATGCGCGATTATCTCGCCGCCCACGCCGTCCCCGGCCTGCACGCCTACGTGACCGGGCCTGCCGGGATCGCCGCCGACCTCGACCAGGTCGCCGACGAAGCGGGCCGCACCCTGCTGATCGCGACGCTCGGGCTGGTCCTCCTCCTGCTGCTGCTCGTCTACCGGGCGCCGCTCCTCGCGCTGCTGCCACTGCTGGCGGTGGGCGCCGCCTACACGGTCGCGATCGGCATCGCCTACCTGGTGATCAAGGCGGGCTGGATCGTCGTCAACAGCGAGGGGACCTTCCTCTTGTTGGTGCTCGTCTTCGGCGCCGGGACCGACTACTCACTGCTGCTCGTCCACCGCTATCGGGAAGAGCTGCAGTCCGGGTCGCCCGCCGAGGTGGCGCTGCCGACGGCGCTGCGCGAGAGCGTCCGCCCGATCGCCTCCTCGGGCGGCACCGTGATCGCCGCGATGCTCGTGCTGCTGGTCGCCGACCTACAGTCGACCCACTGGCTCGGGCCGATCCTGGCGATCGGCATCGCGGTGATGGTCTGCTCCGCCTTCACCCTTCTCCCCGCGCTCCTCGCGGTGCTCGGCGAGCGCGCCTTCTGGCCCGCGGCCGGGGCGGCGCGGCGCGAGGGCCCGAGCCGCTGGGACGGGGTCGCCGGGTTCGTGCGGCGCCGCTCGCGGCCGATCATCGGCGCCGTCATCGTCGGGCTCCTCGTCCTCGCCGCGGGCAACCTCGTTCACCACGGCACGATCGGCTTCGGCCAAGGCGAGACGAAGCCCACCAACTCGAGCGAAGGCACCGAGGTCCTGAACGAACACTTCCCGCCCGGGCTCGCCTCGCCGCTGACCGCGGTGGTCCCGGTCGACGAAGCGGCGCGGGTCGCGCGGGCGATGGGCGGGCTCGACTCGGTCCGCCTGGCGATCCCGGTCCCCGCCGACGGCAAGCTCGAATCGGCGGTGGTGGTCGTCATCCTCGCCGGCAACCCGTACTCCGGCGAAGCGGCCGAAGCTGTCGAAAAGGTCCGCGAGCGCCTCCACAAGGTCTCCCCGGACGGCCTGCTCGGCGGCCTCCCGGCGGAGAACTGGGACGTCGAGCAGACCAACGGCCGCGACACCCGCCTGATCGTGCCGCTGGTGCTGATCGTGGTCGGGCTGATCCTGGCGGCGGTGCTCCGGGCGATCGCCGCGCCGCTCTACCTGATGGCGACCGTCGTCCTCTCCTTCGCCGCCACGCTCGGCCTCTCGACCTTCGCCTTCTCCCAGCTCGCCGGCGAAGGGGTCACCTTCGACCTCACCCTGCTCGCCTTCCTCTTCCTGGTCGCGCTCGGCGTCGACTACAACATCTTCCTGATGACGCGGGTGCGCGAGGAGGCGCGCCTGCGCGGCACCCGCGAGGGGACCATGCGGGCATTGGTCGCCACCGGCGGCGTGGTCACCGGCGCCGGCCTGATCCTCGCCGGGACCTTCGCCACGCTCTGCCTGCTGCCGTTGGAGGAGCTGATCCAGATCGGCGCCACCGTCGCCGCCGGCGTCCTCCTCGACACCTTCGTCGTCCGCGCGCTCCTGATCCCGGCGATCACCTACCGGCTCGGCGACCGGGCGTGGTGGCCGAGCCGGGCGGGCGGCCCGACCTCCTAGACGTTCGGGCTGCGTTTGGCCTTGTGCCGCTCGCTCTTGTGCGCGCGGCCCTTCTTCTCCAGCGTGTCGCAGGCGTGTTCGATGTCGCGCGCGAGGCGGTCGATCTGGGCGCGGCTCAGCGTGTGCTTGACCAGCGCCCGCAGCACCTTCACCTCCTCCGCGTTCGGCGGCATCGTGTAGGCGGGCAGCATCCAGCCGCGCTCCGCCGAGAGCTGCCAGGAGACGTCGAACTCGTCGTAGCCCTTGCCGTCGATCAGCTTGAAGGCGACCAGCGGCAGCTGCTCCTCGTCGGCACCGATCAGCTCGAAGTGGCCGCACTGGTCGAGCTTCTCGGCCAGCGCCTTCGCGTTCGCCTCCATCGCCTGCATCACGTAGCCGTATCCCTCGCGGCCGAAGCGGACGAAGTTGTAGTACTGGGCGAGCACCATCGAGGCGCCGGTGGAGAAGTTGAGGGTGAACGTCGCGTCGGTCTCCCCGAGGTAGTTCTCGTAGAAGACGAGGTGCTCGGCGAGGTCGGATTCCTCGCGGAACACCAGCCAGCCGATCCCCGGGTAGACGAGCCCGAACTTGTGGCCGGAGACGTTGATCGAGCGCACCTGCTCGAGCCGGAAGTCCCACTCCGAGTGCGGGTAGAGGAACGGCCAGACGAAGCCGCCGGACGCGGCGTCGACGTGGATCGGCACGTCGTGGCCCTTGTCCTCCTTCAGCCGCATCAGCAGGTCGTTGATCCCGACGATGTCGTCGGCGTGGCCGGTGAAGGTGGTGCCGAGGACGGCGGCGACGCCGATCGTGTTCTCGTCGACGTGGGGCTCGACGTCGTCGGGGCCGATCGTGTACTTGCCCTCCTGCAGCGGCACGATCCGCGGCTCGACGTCGAAGTAGCGGCAGAACTTCTCCCAGACGACGTGGACGTCGCCGCCGAAGACGAGGTTCGGCGAGTCGGTCGACTTGCCCGCCGCTTCCCGCCGTTCCTTCCATTTCCACTTCAGCGAGAGGGCGCCGAGCATGATCGCCTCGGAGGAGCCCTGCGTGCGGGCACCGGTCGTCTCGCCGGGCGCGTGGTACAGATCCGCGAGCATTCTGATGCAGCGCTTCTCCACCTCCGCCGAGACCGGGTACTCGGCGTGGTCGATGAAGTTGCGGTAGTTGTTCTCGGCGATCAGCTCGTTCGCCTCCGGCTCCATCCAGGTGGTGACGAAGGTGGCGAGGTTGCGGTTGGGATCGCCCTCGAGCTGAAGTTCCTCTTCGACCAGCCGCTGCGCGTCGAGCGCCGACATGCCGGTCGTCGGGAAGGGGCCGTCGGGAGCGTCGTCGGTCAGGAAGCGACCGCCGTAGAGCATCGCCTCCTCGCTGGGGGTGGGTTCGGTAGCCATGGTGCCGAACCTATCGGCGGGCGCGGTCGCCCGCTTTAAATTCCTGATTCGGCTCAGCCGAAACGGTAGGTGAGGTGCAGGGCGTCGGGGCCCTCGACGACCGCGGCGAGCTCGACCTTGGTGGAGGCGGGCAGGCGGTCGAAGAGGCGCTCGCCGCCGCCGAGCAGGATCGGCACCTGGGTGACGACGATCTCGTCGAGGAGGCCCGCGACGATCGCCTGCTGGAGGGTGAAGGCGCCGCCGCCGATCGCGACGTCCTGGTCGCCGGCGGCCTCCTTGGCTGCGGCTACGGCCGTCTCGATCCCCTCGGTGACGAAGTGGAAGCTGGTGCCGCCGTCCATCTCGACCGGGTCGCGAGGGTGATGGGTGAGGACGTAGACCGGGCAGTGGAACGGCGGGTCCTGGCCCCACCAGCCCTTCCACTCATCGTCGGGCCAGGGGCCGCGGATCGGTCCGAACATGTTGCGTCCCATCACCACCGCGCCGAGGCGGTCGAGCGTCGGGCGCAGGACATCGTCGCTGACGCCGCGCTCGCCCTCGCCGTGGCGACCGTGCATCTCGTGGAAGGACGCCAGGTTGAAGGCCCACTCGTGCAGCGCTTCGCCGCCTTCGCCGAGCGGGTCCTTCTCGCTCTGGTTCGGCCCCGCCATGTAACCGTCGAGCGAGACCGAGATCTGGGCCTTCGTCTTCGGCATCGCTCAGCTCACCAGCGTTTGGTGCCGCCCGGCTCCTCGTCGACGGTCAGCTCGGCGAGCGGTTCGGCTTCGAGGCGGCCGTCCGGGATCGGCTCGCCGGAGCGGACCGAGAGGCCGTAGGTGCCGGCGGCGAGCCGCTCTTCGGCCCGCTCGATCCGGTCGAGGCGCCGCTGCAGGTCCCCCTCGCGCCCGGCCGCCAGCTCGTCTTCATAAAGGCCCTCGCTGTTGAAGTCGCCCGCGGGCACGTCCTGGTCGGACTCCTCGCGGCTCTCGCCGCGCACCGAGGCGAGCTCCGCCTCGACCCGCTCCCGCTCCGCCTTCAGCAGCTCTTTCGCGCGCTTCTCGTCCATGGCCCCCACCCTACCCGCCACCCCCTCGGGCGAGTTCGCACTTTGCCGCGGTATGCGCGGAGAAGTGCGAACTCAAGCGGGGGTTGAGGTACGGAAGGTGTAGCGCTATTCTGGTTAAGCACTAACTACAGAAAGTGGACTTGGTCATGACTTACAGACTCGTTCCCCTTGACGACGCGATCGTCTTCCCGACCGTCACCGCGACCCTGCCGATCGACGTCGGCGAGGACGAGCGCGTCTTCCTCCTCCCCCGCCGCGAGGGCGAGTACGGCCGCGTCGGCGTCGTCGCCGAGGTGGTCGAGCACGGGACCTCGCGCCGCGGCCGGCCGGTCGCGACCGTGGTCGGACTGCACCGTGGGATCGCCGGCGCCGCCCAGGCGGGCGACGATGGCGAGGCCCTCCACGTCGAGGTCCAGGAGATCCACGACGGGCACCCCGACGACGAGCACACCGCCGAGGTCGCGCGCGAGTACCGCGCGGTCGTCGAGGAGATCCTCGAGCTGCGCGGCGACGACGGTCGCATCGCCAACTTCCTGCGCTCGATCGAGGAGCCCGGCGCGCTGGCCGACACCTCCGGCCTCGCCCCCGACATCCCCAACGAGGGCAAGCTCCGCCTGCTGGAGACGATCGACGTCACCCAGCGGCTGGAGATCGCGGTCGAGCTGCAGCGCGAGCGCCTCGCCGAGCTGCAGGTGCGTTCGAAGATCCGTGATGACGTCGAGTCAGGGGCCCAGAAACAACAGCGCGAGTACTTCCTGCGCAAACAGATGGAGTCGATCCGCAAGGAGCTGGGCGAGGACGAGGCCGACCTGATCGGCGAGTACGAGGCGAAGATCGCCGAGGCCGGCATGCCGGAGGCGGTCGCCGAGCAGGCGACCAAGGAGCTGCGGCGACTGGAGCGCCAGGGCGAGCAGTCGCCGGAGAGCTCGATGATCCGCAGTTATCTCGACTGGCTGATCGCGGTGCCGTGGAGCAAGCGCTCCGAGGACAAGCTCGACCCGAACCACACGCGGGAGGTGCTGGACGCCGACCACGCCGGGCTCGAGGACGTGAAGAAGCGGATCACCGAGTTCGTCGCCGTGCGCAAGCTGCGCGAGGAGAGGGCCGACGAGATCGAGCAGGACAGCCGCGCGAACGGCACGATCCTGACGCTGGTTGGCCCTCCCGGCACCGGCAAGACCTCGATCGGCGAGTCGATCGCCCGCAGCCTCGGGCGCGAGTTCGTCCGCATCAGCCTCGGCGGCCTGCACGACGAGGCGGAGATCCGCGGTCACCGTCGCACCTACATCGGCGCCCTGCCGGGACGGATCGTCCGTGCCCTGCGCGACGCCGAGACGATGAATCCGGTGATCCTGCTCGACGAGGTCGACAAGGTCGGCGCCGACTGGCGCGGCGATCCGTCGGCGGCGCTGCTCGAGGTGCTCGATCCGGCGCAGAACCACTCGTTCCGCGATCACTACCTCGACGTCGAGGTCGACCTCTCCGAGGTCGTCTTCATCGCCACCGCGAACCTGCTCGACACGATCCCGGCGCCGCTGCTCGACCGGATGGAGATCATCGCCTTCGACGGCTACACGACCGAAGAGAAGCTGGCGATCGCCAAGGGCTACCTGGTGCCGCGGCAGCTGAAGCGCAACGGGCTGAAGCCGGAGGAGATCTCGGTTGGGGACGACGTCCTGCGCACCGTGGTCGCCGAGTACACCCGCGAGGCGGGCGTGCGCCAGCTGGAGCGCGAGGTCGGCAAGCTGCTGCGCGGGGCGGCGACGAAGATCGCCTCCGGCGAGAGTGAGGCGCCGATCGTCCTCGACCTCGAGGCGGTCCGCGAGGCACTCGGCCGGCAGAAGGTGTTCCAGGAGTCGGTGGAGCGCACGGCGATCCCGGGCGTGTCAACGGGCCTCGCGGTCACCGGCACCGGCGGCGACATCCTCTTCATCGAGGCGACCGCCATGGACGGCGACAAGGGCCTGGTCCTGACCGGCCAGCTCGGCGACGTGATGAAGGAGTCGGCGCGGATCGCCCTCTCCTACGTCCGCTCGCACCGCGAGGCGCTGGGCATCCCGGAGGACCGCTTCCAGCGCGAGTTCCACGTCCACGTGCCGGCCGGGGCGATCCCCAAGGACGGTCCCAGCGCGGGCACCGCGATGACCACGGCGCTGGTCAGCCTGCTCACCGGCCGCCCCGTCAAGCACACTGTGGGCATGACCGGAGAGGTGACCCTGCAAGGACGGGTGCTGCCGATCGGCGGCCTGAAGCAGAAGGTGCTGGCCGCCCACGCGGCGGGGCTGACCGAGGTGATCCTGCCCGAGCGCAACCGCGGCGACCTCGACGAGGTCCCCGAGGAGGTGCGTGAGCAGATGACGTTCCACCCGGTGATGAGCATCGACGAGGTGCTCGGGCTGGCGCTCGAGCCCGCGGAGGCCGGCGCCGATGTCGCCACGGTGTAATCACTGCCAACCGGTACCGAAGGAGCTCCGCGCCGCTGCGGGGCTCCTCGAGCGCCGCTGGACGATGGCGACGATCTACGCCGCGTCCAGCGGCGCCCACCGCTTCAACGAGTTCCGCCAGTCCCTGCCGGGGGTGTCGCCGACGACGCTCTCCGAGCGGCTGGAGCAACTCGAGGCGGCGGGCATCGTCGAGCGGCGCCTGGTCGCCGGCCGTCCCCCCCACGCCGAGTACGCCCTGACCAGCCGCGGCAAACGGCTGGCGCTGGCTGTGGCGGGGCTGCTTGAGGGCTGAGGGGGGCGGGGGCTGGCGCCGGACGGGCGGGGGTTCGGGGCGCTGGCGGCCGTCCGAGGATGGTCCTGGGCTCCTCATGGGGGTCCTGGCAGGCTGTGACCCCCATGAGGAGCCCAGGACGTGAGGCTTTCGTGGGGGAGGCGTCACAGGGACGTGAGGAAGTCGGACTTACGTGACGATCGGGTCCGGGAGCTTCCACACCTCGGCCGGATCCGTGACGAAGATGCCGGGAACGTCACACCTCCCGGCCCTGAGGAGCCTTTCCAGGCCGGGATCGAGGGCCCCGGGGCGCGCGGTCGACCTAAGGTCCGGTAGCCGGACCTTAGGTCGACCGCGCGCCTGTCGGTGTTGGACAACACGGGAGGAAGCGTGGAGTTCCCGACATCTCCGTCACGGATCCGGTGGCCGGGAGCTCGCGTGGTTCGAAATCCACCTGTGGCGTGGATTTCGAACCACGGGAGACCGGTCGGGAGTCGGCGTGGTTGGAAGTCCGCGTATGGCGCGGGTTTCCAACCACGGAGGGCCGGTAAGGAGTCCGCGGTGTTCCTTATCCGCACATATGGCGGATTTCGAACACCGCGGACTCCTGACTGACCGTTCGAGAACCGGCCCTGGCGCCCGTCGTGGGCGTCCCGGCGCACTCCCGGGGCATTCCCGGCGCACTGCCGTGACGCTCCCGCGCGCCTCCCTCCACACCTTCCATACACCCGCCCCTCTCGCCACGGCCACAGCCTGCCCGGGCCGTGGTGAGAGGGGCGCGTCCGTAAATCCGGGCGCCAGCTTGCGAGGCTCCGTCCCATACCGCCGGACTAACGGCCCGGGTCGCCAACCCCCGCACCCGGCGCCACCGCCGCGTTCGCTCGCTGGGCGATGTCGGCCACTTCCCCCTCCGGCACCCCGAGCATCCGCAGGAGGCCTTCGCAGTGGCGGAGGCCGGGGTCGTCGCCCAGATCGCCGTCGAGCACGGCGCGCATCACGAGCAGGAGCGCGCCGCCGGTGGCGAAGAAGGTGACCTCGGGGTCGGCGGTGAGGAAGCGGCCGGCGGCGATACCGTCGCGGATGTCTTGGCGGGCGCGGCCGCCGAGGGCGCGGATCAGGAGGCGGTGGGAGGCGTCGAGGCGGACCAGCAGCCAGCCGAAGGTGGGGTCGACGATCGCCTGTCCGACCAGGAAGGCATGCGCGAGGGCGACGACTTCGGCCGGATCGGTGAGCTCGTCGATGAGCTCGAAGAGGGCAAGTTTCTGGGCGTCGACTGCCTCGGCGAGCGCCGCCTCGGCGATCTCCTCCTTCGACTCGAAGTGGTTGTAGAAGGAGCCGAAGCCGACGTCGGCCCGCTCGGTGATCGCGGCGATCGCGGTCGCCTCGACCCCCTGCTCCGCGAACAGGCTCTGGGCGGCGCCGACGAGGCGTGACCGGGTCCGCGCCCGGCGGCGCTCGCCTCGCGTGGAGGTGGAGGGATCGTTCGTCATTCCTGTCCGAAGGTTGGTGTCCGAAGTTCTGATGATACGGAAATCAATGTTGACAAAGTCATCAGTTACCGCCTAGGGTCGCTGTCAAACTTCGCCCCCCGCGGTAAGAAAGGAACGACCCGTGCCCCTCGCAGACGTCAGCTTCGGCGACCTTCTCCTCCTGGTCGTCGAGATCTTTCTCTTCGTGATCTGGATCTGGATCCTGTTCGCGATCATCGGCGACCTCTTCCGTGACCACGAGCTGTCGGGATGGGCCAAGGCGATCTGGATCGTCGCCCTCGTCTTCCTGCCCTTCCTCGGCGCGCTGATCTACCTGGTCGCCCGCGGCACGGGGATGCGTGAGCGCACGATCAAGGCCCAGGCCGAGGCCAAGCAGCACTTCGACGAGTACGTGCGGGAGCAGGCCCACACCTCGCCCGCCGACGAACTCCACAAGCTGAACGAGCTGCGCGAAAAGGGTGCGCTCAGCCAGGTGGAGTTCGACCAGGCGAAGGCCAAGCTGCTCGGCTGAGCGCCAGAGGGACGAACGTCGCATGGTCGACAAGCCGAACCTGCTCCTGATCATCACCGACCAGGAGCGGCCGCCGATGCACTGGCCGGAGGGCTACGCCGCGGAGCGGATGCCCTCTCGGGCGCGCCTCCTGCGCCACGGGATGAGCTTCGAGCAGGCCACCTGCAACACGGCGATGTGCAGCCCCAGCCGCGCGACGCTCTTGACCGGGCTGATGCCGGCACAGCACGGCGTGGTCGACACGCTCACCGACGACGGGCCGTTCTCGCCGACGGAGCAGGTGCTCGATCCCGCCCTGCCCAACCTCGGGACGATGCTCCGCGACGGCGGCTACGACGTGCACTGGCGGGGCAAGTGGCACCTCAGCAAGGGGCCGGCCGGCGACGGCAAGATCACCGCGGAGGAGATGGCCGAGTACGGGTTCGAGGGCTGGCGCCCGCCCGACGCCGGCTTCGACACCCAGGCCGACAACTTCGGCGGCGGCCGGGCCGACCACGACGCCCACTACATCGACCAGGCGCTGGAGTTCCTCCGCGACCGCGCCGGGTCGGGGGGCGAGCGCCCCTTCTGCCTCGTCCTCTCGCTGGTCAACCCGCATGACGTCCTCGGCTTCCCCCGGCACTGGGAGAAGGACTACGACGCCGGCGACCTCGACGGCCCGGTGGGGCTGCCGCCGAGCGCCGACGAGGACCTCGCCGCCAACCTCAAGCCGCGTGCCCACGCGGCGATGCGGCCGGCGATCGACATGGCGGTCGGTGCGCTCGAGAGCGACGACGAACGCCGCCGGTACGTCAACTTCTACGCCAACCTGACCGCCAAGATCGACCGGGAGATCGCCCCGATCATCGACTGCCTCTACGGTCCCGACGGCACCCCGACCGCGCTCGGCGAGGACACCGTGGTCGTCCGCTTCTCCGATCACGGGGAGCTCGGGCTCGCGCACGGCGGCCTCCGGCAGAAGGCGTTCAACGTCTACGAGGAGACGATCCGGGTGCCGTTCATCTTCTCCAACCCGGTGCTCTTCCCGGAGCCGAGCACCTGCGCGCACCCGGCGTCGCTCGTCGACCTCGTCCCCACCATCGCCGGCCTGACCGGGGTCACCCCGCCGCCGGGCCTGCGCGGCGCCGACCTCTCGCCGCTGCTTCGCGATCCCGGGTCCGGCCCGGTCCAGGACGAGGTGCTCTTCACCTTCGACGACATGCACGCCGGCACCGGCCGGGTCCGCGAGGTGGTGCCCGCCGCCGGCCGGATCCGCTGCATCCGCGAGCCCCGCTTCAAGTACGCGCGCTACTTCCACGCCGAGGGCAGCTTCCCGGCCGAGCACGAGATGTACGACCTCCTCGAGGACCCGGACGAGCTCGAGAACCTCGCCCACCCCGAGCACCCCCGCTTCGCCGATCCCGCGGTGGCCGCCGAGCGCGAGCGCCTGCGGGCGAAGCTCGCCGCGGCCGAGGAGCGGTTGGCGCGGCCGGTGGGACCCTGAGCGCCCGACCTTGGCGAAGATCGTCCTCCTGGGGTTCGGCGCGGCGTTCTTCCCGGCCCTGCTCGCCTGCGTCGCGATCCTGATCTCGCGGCCCCGGCCGCGGCGGTTGATCCTCGCCTTCTACCTCGGCGGCCTGTTGACGAGCGTCGCCTCGGGCCTCGTCGTCCTCAGCGTCTTCGAGGACGGCGGCGAAATCGCGGGCAGCACCGCCAGCGCCCCCCACGGCAGCATCTCGATCGCGATCGGCGTCGTCGGCCTCTTCTTCGCCTGGCTGCTCGTCTCCCGTCGGGGCCGCGCCCTGGTCGACGGCTGGCGCGCGCGGCATCCACGGCGCCGGGAGCATCCGCCGCGGGAGGGGCCCTCCTGGGTGGAACGCCGGCTGAGCAAGGCGACGGTGAGGATCGCGTTCGTGGTCGGCGCCGCGATCAACCTCCCCGGGCCGTTCTACCTGCTCGCCCTCGGCGACCTCGCGACCGGCTACTCCAGCGCCGAACAGCTCCTCCTGATCGCCCTCTTCAACGCGATCATGTTCCTCCTCCTCGAGGTCCCGCTGGTCGGTTATGTCGTCGACCCCGACTGGACCGAAGGCGCGGTCGCCGACGTCGGCGCCTGGCTGAACGCCAACGGATTGCGGATCGTCGGGACGCTGATCGCGCTCTTCTCCGGCGGCCTGCTGGTGCAAGGATTCGGCGCGACGTGAGCTTCGATTCCTCTCACCGCGGCGGCGCGGGGCCGCCGCTGCTGCTGCTTCACGGCTTCACCGACACCTGGCGCACCTGGGAGCCGGTGCTGCCCGCGCTGGAGCGGCGCTTCGAGGTGCTGGCCTTGACCCTCGCCGGGCATGCGGGCGGGCCGGGCTTCCCCGCCGACGAGGCGATCGTCGACGCGGTCGAGGCGGCGCTCGATGCGCCCGGCTGGGAGGCGCCCGCGGTCGCCGGCAACTCGCTCGGCGGCTTCGTCGGACTGCGGCTGGCCGAGCGCGGGCGGGCCCGCTCGGTGGTGGCGCTCGCCCCGGCGGGCGGCTGGGCCGACGGCGACCCGGCGATCGCCGCGACCCTCCGTTACTTCCGCGCGATGTCGAAGATGGTCCAGGACGCCGCCCCCCGGGCCGACCAGATCGCCGCGACCCCGGAGGGCCGTGCCGCCGCGAGCGTCGCCTACGCAAGCACCGCCGACCACCTGTCCGCCGACCTCGTCGCCCACCTGATCCGCGGCGCCGCCGCCTGCGACGCCGAGCCCCTCGTCGCCTTCGCCGAGCGCGAGGGCTGGCGACTCGACCCCGAGCGCATCACCTGCCCGGTGCGCTTCGTCTGGGGCACCGAGGACAAGATCCTGGCGCTGCCCGGTGCCGCGGCGCGGTACCGGACGGAGTTCCCGCAGGCCGAGTGGGTGGAGATCGAGGGTGCCGGGCATTGTCCGCAGCTCGATCACCCGGTGGAGGTGGCGGAGTTGATCGGGGGGTTTTCGGGGTGAGGGCGGGGGTCCGGGGGGCTGGCGGCCGTCCGAGGTGGCGGGTGCGGGTGTCCTGGGCTCCTCATGGGGGTCCTGGCAGGCTGTGACCCCCATGAGGAGCCCAGGACGTGAGGGGTGCGTGGGAGAGGCGTCACAGGGACGTGCGAAGTCGGACTTCCGTGACGATCGGGTCGGAGAGCCTCCACACCTCGGCCCGATCGGTCACAGAGATGCCGGGAACGTCACACTTTCCGGCCCTGGGAGGCCCTTTTCGGGCTCCAAATCAAGGGCCCGGAACGCGCTGCGTCTTTTAGGGCCCCTATAGGGGGGTCAATACACGCAGCGCGTAAGTCGGTGTTGCACAACACGGGAGGAAGGCCGGAGTTCCCGGCGTCTCCGTGACGGATCCGGCGGCCATGAGCTCGCGTGGTTCGAAATCCACCTGTGGCGTGGATTTCGAACCACGGTAGGCCGGTCAGGGATCCGCGTGGTTGGAAACCCGCGCCATACGCGGATCTCCAACCACGCAGATCTCTGACCGTTCGGGAACCGGCCCTCGGCGCCCGTCGTTGCGCGTCCCGTCACGGATCCGTGAACCTCCCGTGCGCCTCCCGCCGGTGTCCCTCCACACCTTCCGCACACCCGCCCCTCTCGCCACGGCCACAGCCTGCCCGGGCCGTGGCGAGAGGGGCGGGTCCCCTACCCGGGCGACAGCTTGCGGGGCCTGGACCCTCCCCGGGCGACAGCTTGCGAGCCCCCATCCCTCCCCGAGACCCGCAACCCCGGATCAGCGACCTAGACCGGCGTGCCGGGCCCGGGCGACGGCGGGTCGGGCGGGGGGACCGGCTCGTTCCACTCGTCCGCGTCGCCTTGGTCGCTCGGGTGGCCGGGGGCGGATTCGTTCTTCAGTTCGAGCAGGCGGTAGTAGAGGACGGCGGCGACTAGGCCGCCGATCGGGGCGGTCAGGGTGGAGGCGAGGGCGCCGAAGACGATGCGGAGGATCGGGCCGCCGGCGATCGCCTCGGCGATGCCGGTGAGGATGAAGCTGGCGATCGCGGTGATGAGGGTGGCGACGATGACGGTGCCGAAGACGGGCCAGCCGAAGCCGCGGACGAGTTCGCGCGAGCGGCCGAAGGCGGCCATGACATCGCGTTTCTCGATCACGATCGCGGGGGCGATGACGGCCCAGATCGTGAGCAGGATGCAGCCGGGGACGATCAGCAGGAAGAAGCCGATGCCGACGCCGATGCCGTAGAGGAGGCTGGCGCCGATCAGCGGGCCGAGGACCGGGCCGACCGAGCGGAAGAGCTCGCCGACCGAGGAGTCGCGGCGCCCGTCCTGGACGTCGTGGACGAGGCTGACCACCATCCCCTGGTAGAGGATCGCGACCGCGAAGCTGACCACGGCGACGATCAGCAGCAGGCCGACGTTGCCCTGGCCGACGATGCCGGCGAGGATCGAGACGACGAGGAAGAGCCAGAAGGCGGCCGGGATCAGCACCCCGAAGTGCGCTTTGTAGAGGTCGAAGACGCGGTTGAGGACGTCGCCGACACCGAGCGTGTTTCCACGATCCATGGCGCAGCATTCGACTTTGGGCCTACGATCCCTGCGTGGCCGAGATCGAGCGCAAGTTCCTGGTCGAGGAGATGCCGCGGGCGGAGAGCGCCGAGGCGACGATCGAGCAGGGCTACCTCGCGCTCGGTGGTGGGACCGAGGTGCGGCTGCGGCGGATCGACGGCGAGCTGCTGCTGACCGCGAAGAGCGGCCACGGCGAAGTCCGCGAGGAGGTCGAGGTGCCGATCGCGCCGGGCGCCTTCGAGGCGCTCTGGCCGCTGACCGCGGGGCAGCGGGTGCGCAAGGTGCGCCACTACGTGCCGCTCGGCGGCGGGCTGCGGGCGGAGATCGACATCTACGGCGGCGCCCTCGACGGCCTGCGGACCGCCGAGGTCGAGTTCGGCTCGCGCGAGCAGGCCGAGCGCTTCTCGTCGCCGCCCTGGCTCGGCGCCGAGGTGACCGGGGACGAGCGCTACGCCAACCAGAGGCTGGCGACGGCGGGGCTCCCCGCAGGGGCCGGGAAGCCCGACGACTCGGCGAGGAAGACCACGACGGAGGGCGGCGCCCAGGGAGGGGCCGATGGCCGCCGCACGGCGGGCGGTGCCAAGCGAAGGGCCGATGGCCCGCGCACGTCTGGCGCCGACGCACGGACCGTCCCCGACCGCGCCTACCGCCTGCTCGCCGACGAGGACGCCGCGTCCGGGGTGCGCCGGGTGGTCGCGGGGCGCCTCGACAAGGCCGCCGAGCGGCTGCGCGGGGCGGGCGAGGACGATGGCGACGCGCTTGCGGAAGCGATCCACGGCGCCCGCAAAGACCTGAAGAAAGCCCGCGCCGCCCTGCGCCTGGCCCGCGAGGGGCTCGGCGGGAAGACCTTCAGGCGGGAGAACCGGGCGCTGCGCGACGCCGGCCGCATGCTCTCGGCGAGCCGCGACGCCGAGGTGAAGCTGGCGACGCTCGACGCACTGGTCGACGGCGACGGCGACGTGCCGCCCGCGGCGACGGCGCTCTGGCGCGAAGCGCTGGCGGCCGACCGCGACCGCATCGTCGCCGCGGAGAGCGGTGACGGCGAGGACGCGATCGCCGCGCTCGAGGCGGTGGCCGCGCGCGCCCCGGGATGGAAGATCCGGGACGGCGGCTGGAAGCTCCTCGCCCCCGGTCTCGACACCGCCTACCGCGAGGGCCGCGAGGCGTTCGCGGCGCTCGGCGACGCGCCCGGCTTCGAGGCCGTGCACGAGCTGCGCAAACGCGGCAAGGACCTCTGGTACCAGCTGCGCCTGCTGCGCGACACCTGGCGGCCGGTGCTCGAGCGGACGGCGGAGGAGGTCCACGACTTCACCGACCGGCTCGGCGACCACCACGACCTTGCCGTCCTCCTGGTCGACCTGGTCGGGCGCACCGAGGTCGATGCAGTGCATCGCGAAACTCTGCGGAAGCTGATCGAGGCCCGCCAGGCGAGCCTCCTCGCCGAAGCGCGCGCCGCCGGCGAGCGCATCTACGCCGAGAAGCCGAAGGCGTTCACCCGCCGCATGCGCGCCTACTGGCGTGCCTGGCGTTGACGGGCCGAAAACCGGACATATAGGCCGGTTTTCGGCCCGTCAACATCGTCCCTGCGGCAGGTCAGCCTTTGAGCTTGAAGGCGACTTTGTAGACCGAGTGGCCTGAGATCAGGTCGCCTTTGACTTCGCCCTGGCCGCCGGTACCTTCGAAGCGCCCGACCGGCGGGCTGTCCGGCCCTTCGTTGTGGACCTGGGCGACCCGCTGGTCCCCCTGCCAGGCGAGGTCGGTCAGCGTGAAGGTGCGGTTGGTGCCGCCGGTCTCCAGTTCCACCGTCGCCACCGCCGGGTTGCCTTCGACGGTCATGCTGCCGGAGCTGACCACCGCCCCCCTCACGCCCAGCCCCTGGGCGACGCCGATCACCGCGCCGAGGGTCCCGGCTTTGGCGGTCGGGTCTTCGGCGCCGTTGGTGAGTTCGTATTCGCCTTCGTATTCGGAGGCTTCGCCGCCCCACCCCGGGTTGTTCGGCTGGGCTTCGTGGATCTGCCGGGCAGCGGGCGGGCTCGCCGTGTAGCGCTCATCCTCGCCGAGGACCTTGAATTCCACCGGCCAGGGGCCGCCGCCGCGCAGGCGCAGCTGCCCTTTGACCTTGTCGCCTTCGGGCGTGAACAGCTGCAGTTCGCCGTCCGGCGTCACCTGCCCGTACTGGGCCGAGGCGCCGACCTTCAGCGCGGTGAAGCCGAGGCCCTTGCCGTTCGGCAGCTCCTTCGGCGGATAGAAGGTGAAGAGGGCCGTTTCGATTTCCCCGGTCGGGCTGTAGGTGTAGAACTGCGAGATCCCGACCAGGAACTGCGGCGAGGAGCCCTCCTCGAATTCGAACTTCATCTCGCCGCTGCGGATGCCGGCGCCGCTGCCGACCGCGGTCAGCACGTAACGGTTTTCGAAGGGCGCCTGCGTCTGGGACGGGACGACGACCTTCGGCTGCGGGTAGCCGGTGGTCGCGCCGGTGGTCGCCCAGGCGACCCCGACGCTCGCCAACAGCGCCAGCGCGCCGCCGAGGACGAGGATCAGCTTCAGGCGCCTCATGATTCGCTCACCGGGACTTCCGCGCAGGTCTTCAGCTTCGCTTCTTCGGCGAGTTCGCCGAGGTGGATTTCGACCAGGCCCGACGAGAGTTCGCGCACCGCGTCGAAGTTTTCGCTGCGGGCCGCGTTGGTCATCGCCGTCAGCACCGGGATCGCCTTCGCCAGGCCTGCGGTGTAGGCGGTTTCAGCCGCGCCGGAGCCGTCGAGGGCGGCAACTTCCTGGTGCAGCTTCACGATCACCGCTTCGGTCTTTTCCAGGTACCTGGTGACCTGTTCCTGCTGCGGGGTGCCGAGCGCCGCGATCTGCTTGTTGGCGCTACCGCAGGCCGCTTCGGCGCCGGAGACGAAGTCGCCGCCGCCCGCGGAGCTCGAGCCCCCACCGCAGCCGGCGACCACCAGGGCGCCGACCGCGGCGAGGACCAGCAGGGAGGCGAGAGATCTGAACTTCGACTTCATCGCACTCCCGGATGTCGGCTATTTGCCGCCGACGATGTCTTCGACCACGTAGGCCGCGACGTTCTTGATTTCTTCTTCGCTCAGCGTGCCTTTGAACGGCGGCATGCCGCCGCCGCCGTCGGTCACCTGTTCTTCGGCGCCGGCCTGTTCTTTGGCTTTCGGCATCGTCCTCAGGTCAGGACCGCCGTTGCCGCCGTGGCCGGTGGCGCCGTGGCAGACCGAGCAGTTTTCGGCGAACACTTCTTTGCCGGCTTCGGCGTTCGGGGCGCCGGCAGCTTCGGCCGATTCGCCGCCTTCCGGTTCCGCTTCTTCGGCTTCGCCGGCTTCTTTTTCCTCACCGGCATGTTCGGTGCCTGCGGCGGCCTCTTCCACGCCTTTCAGCTCTTCCATCGTCCCGTTGAGCGAGAAGACCCAGAAGTTTTCGCCGTGCGGCGTGGCCGCCAGCGAGTTGCCGCCCGCGTAGATGGCGATTTTCTCTTCGCCGTCGACTTCGAACGGGGTCACCGTCGTGTTGGCGCCGGCGCCGGTCTGGAAGTGCCAGAGTTCTTCGCCGTTTTCGACGTTGAATGCCTGCAGTTCACCGTTGTTCTGACCGACGAAGACGAGGCCTCCGGCGGTGGTCACGGCGCCCGAGTAGGGCGATTCGGGGAATTTGTTCTGCCAGGCGATCTTCCCGGTCGACATGTCGTAGGCGGTCAGGTAGCCGGGCGCGGAGAAACCGGTCGTGGGACCGAATTCACCGCCGGTGAACGTTTCGCCTTCGTTGTATTTCGTCTTGCCGGTTTCGGCGATGACCCCGAGCGCGCCTTCGGTCGAGGTGACGAAGTACATGTTGTGTTCCGGGTCATAGGAGGACGGCGGCCAGTTGGTCCCGCCGACCGCCGAGTTCGGGGTCAGGTTCATGACCGACGGATCGGTCGACATCGGCTCGAAGATCTTGGTGCCGACGACCTTCTGTTTCGATTTTTCCCCGGCCATCGCTTCTTCGACCTTTTCGACCGATTCCTGGCTGGTCACGATCGGGCTGAACGGTTCCATCGTCGGCTCCGGCTGGGTCGGCGAGGTTTTGTTCGACGGATCCTGCGGGACCTTCACCTCGGGGATCGGGTAGATCGGTTTGCCGGTGTTGCGGTCGAGCAGGTAGACCCAGCCGGTCTTGCACGGCTCGCCGATCGCTTCCACCTGTTCGCCGTTCATTTCGCCGTCCATCAGGACGGTCGGGCTCGGGCAGTCGTAGTCCCAGAGGTCGTGGTGGACCATCTGGTAGCCCCATTTGATCTTGCCCGTGTCGACGTCCATCGCGACCATCGAGGCGGACCATTTGTTGTCGCCCGCGCGCTGCGAGCCGTTCCAGTCGGGCGCCGCGTTGGAGGTCGCGAAGAAGAGGGTTTCGGTCTTCGGGTCGACGGTCGGCGTGTTCCAGATGCCGGCGCCGCCGTGCTTCCAGGAGTCGTTGTTCGCGGGCCAGCTGCCCTTGAAGTCTTTTTCGCCCGGCGCCGGGATCGTGTACGAGCGCCACTTGATCTTGCCGGTTTCGGCGTCGATCGCGGTCAGGCGGCCGCGGATGCCGTACTCGCCGCCGGAGCCGCCGACGAAGACGGTGCCGTTGTAGTAGAGCGGCGCCGAGGTGATCGAGTAGCCGGATTTCGGTTTGACCACCGGGGTCGACCACTTGACGCTGCCGGTTTCCTGGTCGAGCGCCACCTGTTCGCCGTTCAGCTGCGAGACGAAGACCATGCCGTCGCCGATCGCGACGCCGCGGTTGTCCCAGCCGCAGCAGATGACTTCGCCGAGCGGGTCGGGCGGCAGGTGCGGTTCGTAGGTCCAGAGGATTTCGCCGGTCGAGGCGTCGATCGCGTAGACGTTGTCGCCGCCGTCCGGGATGTAGATCGTGCCTTCGTACTCGAGCGCCTGGCCCTCGGCGGAGTACTTCGGAGCGGTCGCTTCTTTGCCGATCTTGACGACGTAGTCGCCTTTGAGTTCGGCGACGTTTTCGGTGTTGATTTCGTCGAGGGTGGAGAAGCGGTCGTTGCTGACGCCGCCGCCGTTGGTGATCCAGTTGTCACCGGCGTGTTCGTTCAGTTCGTCGCTGTTGAACTTGGGGGCCAGCGTGATGCCGTTGGAGGCGGTGACCTTTTCGCCTTCTTCGGAGGATTCCGAAGCCGCACCTTCGTTCGACGAGGTCTGCGCGGCGACGGTGGTCGTGCTGCTGTGCCCGGTGAAGTGCCCCAGGAAGAAGCCCGCGAGGAAGGCGATCGCGACGCCCATGCCGACCGCGCTCACCGCGACTGCCGCCCAGAATTTGATTCCCAGGTCTTTGTCTTTCACCGATCCACCCTTTCCCGAAGTTCCCGAACCACGATCTGAAGCCGATTCAAGCCGCTGATGGCGCTACCCGCCTTAGGCTTTCTTTATTCGTATCCGAAACCTATCGACTTGACTTCGTCGGCGGACATTTACACAGCCGGATGTCGGGTTTTCTGACACCCCTTGGCGGTGCAACGAGTTTCGTGCGGCTTCGTGCCGGGAAACGGCATGGGGATGGCCGACCTCGTCCTCGGGCCCCTGCTGCGCTACGTCTCCGACACCGAGGCGACGATCTGGGTGGAGACCGACGCTCCCTGCGAGGTCGCGGTGCTCGGCGCGGTCGAGCCGACCTTCGGCATCGCCGGGCACCACTACGCGCTGGTGCGGGTCGAAGGCCTGAAGCCCGCCACCGAGCATCCATACGACGTGCGCCTCGACGGCGAGGTGCGCTGGCCGCCCGCCGACTCGCCGCTGCCGCCGCCGTCCCTGCGTACGCTCGGCGGCGAGGGCCCGCTCGACCTCGCCTTCGGCTCCTGCCGCGTCGCCGTCCCCCACGAGGCGCCCTGGACGAAGTCCAAAGACGACGACGAACGCGGCCACGAGGTCGACGCGCTCTGGGTCCTGGCCCAGGAACTCGCCCGCGGCGACGCCCGCCGCCCCGACGCCCTCTTCCTGCTCGGCGACCAGGTCTACGTCGACGAGGGCAGCCCGGAGACGCGGGCGCGGATCGAGGAGCGGCGCGGCGGCGCGACCGGGCCGGGCCGCGAGGTCACCGACTTCGAGGAGTACACCTGGCTCTACCACGAGAGCTGGCGCGAGCCGCTGATCCGCCGGCTCTTCTCGGTCGTCTCCACCTCGATGCTCTGGGACGACCACGACATGTCCGACGACTGGAACATCTCGGCGGCCTGGCTGCGGGAGGAGCGCGAGAAGCCGTGGTGGCACGGGCGCGCGACCGGCTGCATCGCCAGCTACTGGGTCTACCAGCACCTCGGCAACCTCTCGCCGCGGGCGCTCGACCGCGACCCCTTATATAGGGAGGTGCGCGGCAACCCGAAGGCCGAGGAGGTGCTCTTTCCGTGGGCCGAACGGATCCACTCGGCGGGCGACGGCACCCGCTGGAGCTACTGCCGCGAGTTCGGCCGGACGCGCGCGATCTTCGTCGACTCGCGGGCGGGCCGGGTGCTCGACGAGGGCGCGCGGCGGATGGTCGACAAGGAAGAGTGGCGGTGGATCGTCGACCACAC
>Ga0209941_1001125_pt1 | contig 20992 bp, 17 predicted proteins | sample ThiBiot_300_plan_FD_183945 | JGI IMG/M metagenome (GOLD analysis project Ga0209941, IMG submission 183945) | Wastewater bioreactor microbial communities from Cape Town, South Africa - Thiocy_solids_1 (SPAdes) | ecosystem: Engineered > Bioremediation > Thiocyanate > Unclassified | place: South... | reverse complement strand
TTTCTTGAAAGCGAGAGCGCCGGCGGGATGTTGCTGATTTTCGCGGCCGCTTTGGCAATGATTATCGCCAATTCGGCACTGGCCACCGATTATCACCACGCAATCCATGCGGTGACGGGGCCGACGCTGACCGACAAGCTGGGTCCGATGACCGTTCACCTGTGGGTGAATGATGGCCTGATGGCGATTTTCTTCCTGCTCGTCGGGCTCGAGATCAAGCGTGAGTTCGTTGACGGACGCCTTGCGAGCTGGGATCGGCGGCGGCTGCCGATGATCGCCGCTGCAGCGGGCATGGCGGTTCCCGCGGTGATCTACATACTGCTCGCGGGGGGCACGGCGGGCCTTGCGCAAGGCTGGGCGATCCCCGCCGCGACCGATATCGCCTTTGCGATTGGCGTACTCGCGCTGCTCGGCAAGCGCGCACCAACCTCGCTCAAACTGTTTCTGGTCACCGTCGCAATCGTCGATGACATGGGTGCGGTCGCGATCATCGCGCTCTTCTATACGGCCGAAATCAACATGCTGGCGCTCGGCGCTGCGGCGCTGCTGCTCGGCGTGATGTTCGCGGTCAACCGCGCCGGGGTGAAGCATCTCGCGGTCTATCTGCTGCTCTTTGCGCTGCTCTGGTACGCGATGCTGCTCTCGGGCGTGCATGCGACGATCGCCGGCGTCCTCGCGGCGATGGCGATCCCCTTCGAACGCACGCCGGGCGCGCCGGACAGCGAAACCTCGCCGCTCCACCGTCTGGAACATGGTCTGCACCCGTGGGTCGCCTTTGCGATCGTGCCGCTGTTCGGCTTCGCCAATGCCGGTGTCGACGTGCGCGGACTGGGGCTCGATCAGATTTTCGCGCCGCTGCCGCTCGGCATCGCGGCCGGGCTGTTCTTCGGCAAGCAGGTCGGCATTTTCGGCAGCGTCTGGCTGGCCGTAAAGCTGGGGATCGCGGGCAAGCTGCGCGGTGCGACCTGGCTGCAAATCTATGGCGTGTCGGTGCTGTGCGGGATCGGCTTCACGATGAGCCTGTTCATCGGCGGCCTTGCCTTCCCGGGCAACGCCCTGCTCATCGAGGAGGCCAAGATCGGTATCCTGATGGGATCGCTCGTCGCCGCGCTGACCGGTTTTGCCGTGCTGCGCTTCGCCCCGCTCCATCCCGACCATTCGGGGATCGAGACGAGTTCGGACGCGGAAATCGCCCGCGACGGCGACGTCAGCGACACCTCCGAAGTGCGGCCCGCCACGGCTGGCTGATGCCCCGCCGCAGCGCTCTTCTGGCCCTTGCGGTCCTTGCGGGCATGACCCTGTCGGGATGCTATGCGCTCGACCCCGAAATGCGGCGGGTCGTGGCGCAGCGCAAGGCGGCTGAACGCGCGGCAAAGGAAGCGCCAACCAAGCAAGCGCCGTCGGAACCGGCAATGGCCGTCACGATCCTGCCGCAAACGGTGCTGCCGCCGCCGATGCCGGCGCCCGCCGGAGCGGACGCCGCGCTCGATCCCGCCGTGGCCGCGGTTGCGCGCCACACGCTCGACAGCGTGGCGCATGATTATGTCGGGCTGGTTCTCGAACTGGGCACGCATAACAAGAGCGATATCGACGCCTATTACGGACCGAAGGCGCTGATGGCGGCCGCCGTGACAGATCCGCGGAGCCTTGCAAGGCTGGGCGAAGCTGCGCGCCAGCTCTCGGCGTCGCTTGACGACGTCGCGCCCCACCTGACCGCAGCCGCCGACCAACGGCGCTTGCGCGCGCTGAAGGCGATGCTGCTCGCCGCCGAGACGCGCAGCGAAATGTTGCAGGGCAAGCGCTTTGCCTTTGCCGACGAGGCCGAACGGCTTTTCGGCGTGCGCCCGACGCTCGAACCGCTGTCCGCCTATGACGCCACGCTGGCTACCATCGCGCAGCTCGTCCCCGGCGGCGGCGAACTGGCCGATCGCGTCGAAGCCTATTTCGACCGCTTCACCATTCCCGCCGCCCGGCTGAAGCCGACCTTCGACGCCGCGATCGCCCAGTGCCGCGCCCGGACCGCCGCCCAGGTGGCGATGCCCGAGGGCGAGAATTTCGACCTGCAGTTCGTCACCGGAAAGAGCTGGAGCGGCTATAATTTCTACATGGGCGGCTATCGCAGCATCATCCAGGTTAACACCGACCTGCCGATCCGCCTGTCGCGCGCGCTCGATCTCGGCTGCCACGAAGGCTATCCGGGCCACCATCTGTTCAATCTGCAAATCGAAGCAAAGCTGGTCCGCGACCGCAACTGGATCGAATATAGCGTCTACCCGCTTTACAGCCCGCAAAGCTTTCTTGCCGAAGGAAGCGCCAATTACGGCATCGACCTTGCTTTTCCGGCTGACGAACGCATCGCCGTCGAGCGCGGCACGATCATGCCGCTGGCGGGCATCGAACCGCCTGCCGACGAGCGCTACTGGCAGCTTCTCGATGCGATGAAAGCGCTGTCGGGCGCCCGGCTGACGATTGCGCAGCAATATCTCGACGGCGCGATCGACCGGCCGACGGCGGTAGCGCTGACGCAGAAATATGGGCTCGTTTCGCGACCGCGCGCCGAGCAGATGACTGATTTCACCGAAAAATATCGCAGCTACGTCATCAACTACGGGCTCGGCGAAGCGATGGTGCGCGACTATGTCGAACGCGGTGCGCCGTCCCGCGACATGATGTGGCGCCGCTTCCTCGGGCTTCTCGGCGAACCCACCCTGCCCGCGGATCTTGCCGCACAATGACCCCCGCGGTCGCCCTTCTCTGGCTCGGCCAGGCGGGATCGCCGCGGCGTCCGCCTGCGGGAGTGGCTCCGCGCGATTGATCCGTCGGTGCGCCAAACCCGGCGCGCCCTTTCGGTTCCATCAATCGCAAGGATTTCCCATGCACCTCGACAAACAGGATATTCACCAGCGCATCGAAGCGCCGGTCATGAAGGATTATGGCGTCTATCTGGCGGTCGACCGTCTGCTCGATTGCCAGAAGCCGCTCGCAGAGCTTTGCACCCCCGACGAATTGCAGTTCCAGATCGTCCATCAGGTCGAGGAATTGTGGATGAAGCTGATGGCCTTCACCCTCGCCGAAATCGACGGCCATATGGCGGCGGGCGAGACGATGCGCGTCCTGTCGCTCTTCGACCGGGTCAACCGGATCATGCGGCTGATGACCGATCAGCTGGCGCTGCTGGAGACGATGAGTCCGTTCGACTATCAGGCGATCCGGCTTCAGCTCGGCAACGGGTCCGGGCAGGAAAGCCCCGGCTTCCAGCTGCTGCTCACCCTGCCGCAGCCGCTGTGGGCGCGCTACAAATCGGCCTATCTCGATCCCGCCGGGCGCAGCGTCGCCGACGTCTATGACACCGGCTACCGCCACGACGAGGCCTATATGGTCGCCGAGGCGCTGATCGAATTCGACGAGCTGTTCCAGATCTTTCGCGCCCATCACATCTATCTGATCCACCGGTCGATCGGCATGGGATCGAAATCGCTCAAAGGGCGTCCGGTCGAACTGCTCAATGCCGGCGCGCGGCATCGATTCTTCCCCGAACTGTGGGACATTCGTGCCGAAATGACCGACCGCTGGGGCGCCGAATATGGCGTCAAGCGCGACAGTATCAGCGGCAATGCGCCGGCCGGACACGGCAGCGGCCTGTGAGCGGCGCGCTGCTGCCGGCCGCGGTTGCCGGGCACTTTTTCCTGCCGCCCGGCGCCGTCTATCTGAAAAGCCACAGCGTCGGATGCCAGCCGCGCAGCGCCGAAGCGCTGCTGCGCGACCGGATGCTGACCCCGTGGCGCGAGACGGGCGAAGCTTGGCCGCACTGGCTGGAGGCGATCGACGCCTGGCGCGCCGCGCTGGCGGAGCTGATCGGTGTCAAAGCGCGCGATCTGTGCCCCGCCACCAATGTCAGCGCGGCGCTGTCGCGCTACCTCTCGGCGCTAGGCACCGCGACGACCCGGCGCACCATCCTGCTCGCGCCGAGCGCCTTTCCGACGATCGGCTATGTCGCAAGCGGGCTGGCCGCCGCGGGGTGGACGACGCGCTATCTGCCTGCCGCCGCCGATGTGCGCGATCCCGCGCAGTGGGCATCGGCGCTGGACGACGATGTCGCGCTGGTTGTTGCCATGCACGTCAGCTCGAACAGCGGCGCGCTGACCGACATCGCCGCCGTCGCCGCGGCCGCGCACGCCGCGGGCGCGCGCTGCATCGCCGATTGCGCGCAATCGGTCGGCCTTGTTCCCGTCACGCCCGCCCTATGGGGCGTCGATGCGGTGATCGGCACCAGTGTCAAATGGCTGTGCGGCGGACCGGGCGCGGCGTGGCTATGGGTCGCGCCGCACGACCGCACCGCGCTCGATCCGATGGAGCGCGGCTGGTGGAGCCACGACAATCCGTTCGAGATGGATATCGAAAGCTTCCGCTATGCCCCCGACGCGCGCCGCTGGTGGGGCGGCACCCCCGATGTCGCACCGTTCGTCCTGTCGACCGCGGGTATCGAAGCCGTCACCGCAATCGGCGTCGAGCGGGTGCGCGCGCATAATCGCGCGCTCCAGACGATCCTCCGCGCCGCGCTTGAACCCCGGACGCCGCAGTGGCGCTGGCCCAAAGGCGACATCGGCGGAACGCTGTGCATCGACACCGGCGCCGACCAGCCGCGTGTCGCCGCGGCGCTCACCGCGAATGCGATCAGCGCCGACTTCCGCGGCACCACCGTCCGGCTGTCATTTCACGCCTATAATGGCGACGACGACGCCGAAGCGGCCGTTCGCGCGCTCGTCTGACGGTCGCCCCTAGAGCGCCGGGCGCCGGTCAAACCAGGGCTGTGCCTCTTCGAGCTGGGCCGCGAGCTGGAGCAACAGCGCCTCTTCGCCGAAGCGCCCGACGAACTGCGTTCCCATCGGCAATCCCTCGGGCGTCCACCACAGGGGGACATTGATTGCGGGCTGCCCCGTCGCGTTCTGGATCGCGGTGAAGGGAACATAGTCGGTCATCGCGCCGAAACCGGCCGCCACGTCTTCGCTGTCGAGCGGAAAACTGCCGTTGCGCGGCGGCGGGGCGCCGAGCGTCGGGGTCAGCCAGATGTCATGGTCAGCGTGCCACGCCGCGACCGCGCGCGCCATCTGTTGCAGCTGGAAGATCGCGCCCCACAGTTGCGGCGCGCTGATCGCCTTGCCCATCGCGTACAGGCCGCGCGTCAGCCCCTCCAGATTGTCGGGACCGGGCGTCTGCCCTGTCATCATCGCGATGCCGTCGATCTGCATCGCCGCGCCGCTCGACCATATCGCCATGAAGGCCGGAACCATCGCATCATTGTCCACCGGGGGCGATGCCTCCTCGACATGATGACCCAGGCTCTCGCACAGTTTTGCCGCATGTTCGACCGCGGCGACCGCCTGAGGATCGAGCGCCCGCCCCCCCGGCGCCGAGCGCGCGAATGCAATGCGAAGCTTCGGGCATGGCGCCTCGGCAGCCCGGCGCCAGCTCGGCGGAGCGGGCGGCGCCGCATAGGGATCGCCGGGTTCGGCGCCCGCGGTGACGTCGAGCATCGCCGCGGTGTCGCGCACGCTGCGGCTGACGATATGTTCGGCGGCGAGGCCGCCCATCACATCGCCGAGCATCGGCCCCAAGGGGTTGCGCCCGCGCGTCGGCTTCAGCCCGACCAGCCCGTTGCAGCTGGCCGGGATGCGGATCGATCCGCCGCCGTCGTTGGCATGCGCGACGGGCACCATGCCGCTCGCCACCGCCGCGCCCGACCCGCCCGACGAGCCGCCGGTCGAATGCGCCGGGTTCCACGGGTTGCAGGCGGGACCGTACAGCTTGCTCTCGGTTGTCGCGACGACGCCGAATTCGGGCACATTGGTCTTGCCGATCGGGATCAGCCCGCCCGCCAGGAAACGCTGCACCAACGTCGCGGTAAAGGGCATCGGAACGGGCGGCGAGATGCGCGATCCGTTGCGCGTCGGCCAGCCGGCGAGATCGCCCAATATATCCTTGAGCAGGAAGGGAACGCCCCGGAACGGCCCGTCGGGAAGCGGCGCCTTCGCGCGCGCCCGGGCGCCATCATAATCGGTGAAGATCACCGCGTTCAGGCGCGGGTTGAGCGCCTCGATCCGTTCGATCGCGCTATCGACCAGCTCGAGCGGCGATACCGCGCCCTTTGCGACGAGGTCGGCAAGGCCGAGCGCGTCGTAACGATCATATTCGGCAAACCCCACAGGCCCGTCCTTTTCGTATCAGATGTCGACGACGATCTTGCCGAAATGCTTGTTCGCGGCCTGATGGCGGAACGCATCGGCGAGGCCTTCGAGCGGGAAATGATCGCTGATCACCGGCCGGATCGCATTTGCCTCGATCCCGGCGATCATGTCGAGCTGTTGCTGACGGCTCCCCACGGTCAAACCCTGAACGCGCAGATTCTTCGCCATCAGCAGCGCGGTCTGCACCGGCCCGGCAAAGCCCGCGAGCACGCCGATCAGCGCGACATGGCCACCGACGCGCGTTGCAATCATCGACTGGTCGAGCGTACCGGCACCCCCGATCTCGACCACGCAATCGACGCCGCGCCCGCAGGTCAGTTCCATCGCCTTTGCGCCCCAGGCGGGAACCGCCTTGTAATTGATCAGCTCGTCGGCACCGAGATCCTTGAGCCGTGCGAGCTTATCGTCGGACGAGCTGGTCGCGATCACCCGCGCGCCTGCCGCCTTGGCGAATTGCAACGCAAAGATCGACACGCCCCCTGATCCCTGCACCAGCACGGTCGAACCCGGCCGGATCGCATCATCGACGAACAGCGCGCGCCAGGCGGTCAGCCCGGCGCAGGTCAGCGTCGCGGCCTCTGCGGCCGAATAGCCCGCCGGGACGCGCGTGAACCAATGATCGGGCGTCACGACGACATCGCGGGCATAACCGTCGATGCCGTCGCCCGGTACCCGCGTGAAAGCGCTCGTCGGCGGCGCGCCGTCGATCCAGTCGGGAAAGAAGATCGAGACGACCGGATCGCCCACCGCGAACTGCGTCACCCCCTCGCCCACCGCCTCGACCACGCCGGCGCCGTCGGACATCGGGATGCGCCCGTCGGCAGCGGGGATCATGCCCGCCACCACCGCATAGTCGTGGAAGTTGAGCGACGACGCCGCCAGCCGCACCCGGATTTCGCCCGGCCCCGGTTGCCCGGGATCGGCGAGATCGGTGAGCGTCAGATTGTCGAGCGAAGCGGGAGCGCGAAGCCGGACCGCCCGCATCATTCCGCCGCCATCGCCAGCTCGACGCGCTGCGGACCGCGGATCACGCCGCCCGGATAGGCGCCCTGCGCTTCGCCGCCCTTGAAGGTGACGACGCCCGACTTGATCGTCGCAACATAGCCGTCGGCCTTTTGCAGCAGGCGCTTGCCGCCCGCCGGAAGGTCGAAGGCGAGCCACGGTTTGCCGAGCTTGATCGCTTCCATGTCGATGACGTTGAGATCGGCGAGATAGCCCGGTGCGACCAGCCCTCGATCTTCGAGCCCATAGAGCAGCGCCGTGTCGCGGCACTGGCGCTTGATCGCGCGTTCCAGCGGCACGCGTCCGCCGCGCTTGCGATCGCGCACCCAATGCTGAAGCATGAAGGTGGGCGATGCGGCATCGCAGATCGTGCCGCAATGCGCGCCGCCGTCCGACAGGCTGTTCACCGTGTCGTCGCTGTCCTGCAGCGCCTCGAGGAAGTCGAGGTTGCCGTCGGCATAGTTGAGGATCGGCAGATAGGCGAAACCGGTCGCATCGTCGCGGCACAGCAGGTCGTAGGCATATTCGGCCGGATCGACGCCCGCCGCCGCGGCGCGCGCCGCGATGCTGGCATCGGCGCCGGGCTCATAGTCGAAATCCTCGTCCATCTCGAACTGCATCGTCCAGCCGCCGGCGACGACCATCAACAGCCCCATGATGTCCTGCGGCGCTTCGCTGAAGTCATTGTCTTCGGAAAGGAGCTGCGCCTTGAACGCGGGGTCGAGCAGCTTTGCCTTTTGCTCCTCCCACGACAGGCCTTCGATGGCGCGCCACGACGGGCGGAAGCGGAAGGGATGGACGGTGCCCCGCCACGCCATGATGATCCCGTTGCCGCGCAGCGCGATCTGCGCGACGATATTGGCACCCTTCGCATTTTCGGCGCGCATCGTTTCGATCTGTTCGTCGAGCGGCAATTCCTTGGCGATCGACTGGAGCGCCGCAAAGGTCACGGGCAGCCCGGTCTCGCGGCTCAGCTTGCCCATCCAGTCGAACTCGTTCCATTCGCGGTTGAGGTCGCTCGCCATTTCGAACACGCCGTAACCGACGCGGCCCATCGCACGGCCGATCTCGATCAACTCCTCGGCGGTCGCGGTCGTGCCGGGGACGACTTCACCATCGACCGATTTGTGGATGACGGTGCGGCTCGTCGAAAAGCCCAGCGCGCCGGCGCGCACCCCCTCTTCGACGATGCGCGACATTTCGGCGATGTCCTCGGCCGTCGGCACCGCGCCCGGCTGTTCGCGGTCGCCCAGCACATAGGCGCGCACCGCGCCATGCGGGACGTGGCACGCGACATCGATGGTGCGCGGCAGTTTTTCGAGCGCATCCATATATTCGGGGAAGGTTTCCCATTCCCAGCTCATCCCTTCGGCGAGCGCGGTGCCGGGAATATCCTCGACGCCTTCCATCAGGCCGATCAGCCAGTCGTGGCGGTCGGGCCGCGCGGGCGCGAAGCCGACGCCGCAATTGCCCATGACGACGGTGGTGACGCCGTGCCAGCTCGACGGCGCCATTTCCTGATCCCACGTCGCCTGCCCGTCATAATGGGTGTGAACGTCGACGAAGCCGGGGGTGACGATCTTGCCGCGCGCGTCGATTTCCTCGCGCCCGGCGCCGAGGTCGGTGCCGACCGCGACGATGCGATCGCCCTCTACCGCCACATCGGCCACCATGGACGAACCGCCCGTGCCATCGACGACGGTGCCGCCGCGAATCACCAGATCGTACATCTCGCTCTCCCGTTATTTGGTTTCAGTGCGAAACCTATCATCAAATTCTGACAGTGCAAATAAGCGCGCGCGGCGTGCGGCGAACGGCTATAGCCGTGCGACAAACCAACGGGAGTCGATGCCATGATCCGTCACTTTACCCTTGTCGCCACCGCCGCGGCTCTTGCCGCAGCCGCCATTCCGGCCATCGCCGCCGACGCGCCCGCCGCCGATTATGCGGCAGCGCTTGCCGATCCGGCGCGCCCGGCCGCCGATCGCGAGCGCGACGCCGCCCGCAAGCCCGCCGAACTGCTCGCCTTCGCCGGCATCAAGCCGGGCCAGAGCGTTGGCGATTATGTGATGGGCGGCGGCTATCTGACCCGCATCCTGTCGGGAGCCGTGGGCACCGCGGGACATGTCTACGCTTTTCAGCCCGCCGAGTTCATCGCCTTTCGCAAGCAATATGGCGACGATCAGACCGCGGTCGCCGCCGCCTATGCCAATGTCGATGCGGTTGGCGGCGCCTTCGCCGCTCCGGCTTTCCCGGTGCCGCTCGACGCGATCGTGACGGTGCAGAATTTTCACGATCTCTATTTGAAGCCCTTCCCCGAAGGGACCGGCGACAAGGCCAGCGCCGCACTCTTCGCCGCGCTCAAGCCCGGCGGCACGCTGGTGGTGGTCGATCACAGCGCGGCGGACGGCAGCGGCACGACGCTGTCGGACAGCCTGCACCGCATCGACAAGGCCGCAGTCGTCGCGGCGCTGACCAAGGCCGGCTTTGTGCTCGAAGCCGAGAGCGACCTTTACAAACGCCCCGAAGACCCGCGCACCGCCAATGTCTTCGACCCCGCCATTCGCGGCAAGACAGACCAGTTCACGCTGCGCTTTCGCAAGCCGGAATAGATGGATAGAGCGCCCCGATGAGCAGCGATGACGAAGATTATGTCTATGACGAGGCGAGCGGCGAATGGCTGTCCGCCAGCGAAGCGCGCGACCGGGCCGCGGCGGCCAATGCGCTTCCGCAAGCGAAGGACGCGGTCGGCAATCTACTGAGCGACGGCGACTCGGTCGTCCTCATCAAGGATCTGCCGGTGAAGGGCGCGGGCCAGACGTTGAAGGTCGGCACCGTCATCAAGTCGATCCGGCTGACCGCCGATCCCGACGAGATCGACTGCCGCTACGAAGGGATCAGGGGCCTGGTGCTGCGAACGGAGTTCGTACGGAAGCGTTAGAGTCGTGCCTTTTTTGTCGCGTGTCCCCGCGAAGGCGGGGACCCATCTCCGGTCGGTTCCAGTTTGCACCTTTCGATGATGGACCCCCGCCTTCGCGGGGGAACACCACCTTTATATATAACCCTCAAATCTTCCCCAGCGTCTCGCGCCGCGGGCCGAGATAGCCGAACAGATAGGCCGCGACCTTGCGCATCTGAATCTCCTCGGCCCCTTCGGTGATCCGGTAGCGGCGGTGGTGGCGATAGATATGCTCGAAGGGCTTGTGGCGCGAATAACCGATGCCGCCATGCACCTGCATCGCGCGATCGGCCGCCTGACAGACGAGCCGGTTCGCCCAGTAATTGCACATGCTCACCTTGTCGGAGAGGGTGCGCTCGACCTCCTTGTGCGGCATATTGTCCATTTCCCACGCCGTCTTGCGGATAAGGAGGCGCAGCATTTCGGCCTGCGTCGCCAGCTCGACGAGCGGGAACTGGATCGCCTGGTTCTTCGCCAGCGCTTCGCCGAAGGGCTTGCGCTCGCGCGCATAGCGCACGCTTTCCTCGATGCAGTAAACCGCCGCACCAAGCGACGAGGCCGCCTGACGGATGCGGTTCTGGTGGACGAAGCTTTGCGCGATCGACAGGCCGCCGTCGACCGGGCCGAGCCGCGCGCTGTCGGGCACCCACACATCGGTAAAGCTGACACGCGGGTGATCGGTGGGCATGTTGAAGGTCCAAAGATATTCCTCGATCACGAGGCCCGGCGACGGGTTGGGGACAAGCAGGCAGGTGATCCCCTTGGCATCGCCGTCATTGCCACTGGTGCGGCAGAAGGTCGCACAATGGGTCGCAACGTGCATCCCCGTCGTCCACATCTTCTCGCCGTTGATCAGCCAGCCTTCGCCCCCGTCGCGGGTTTCGCGCACCGCGCGCGTTTCCATATGCGTCGCGTCGCTGCCGTGATCGGGTTCGGTGAGGCCAAAGGCGGTGCGGCGTTTGCCTTCGAAGCCGCCGAGGATGAACTCCTGCTTCTGATCGTCGCTGGTACCAAATTGTTCGAACATCTCGACGAAGGGAAAATTGCCGACGATGCTGTGTTCGTTCTGCAGATCATTGTGGAGGCCGAGGCCCTTGGCGGCAAAATGCTCGCGGATCACCGCCATCCACAGGTTCGATCCGTCCTTGCCGCCATATTTCTTCGGCGCCGAAAAGCGCCAGTGGCCCGCGGCATCGGCTTTGCGGGTCGCCTGCTTCAGCAGCTGTTCCCACTCGTGGCGCGGCAGTCCCTGATTGTCCCAATCGGTGCGCGCATGTTCGCGGCGATGGTCGAAGAAGCGGATGTTGTCGTCCGCCTCCTCGAGCGGTTTGATCTCCGCTGCGATGAAGGCGTCGAGTTCGTCCAGATAGGCCTGCAAATCGGCCGGAACCGCAAAATCCATCGTTTCTCTCCCCTTGTCTCTATCCGTTCCAGGCGGCCCGCGCCGCGGCGAGCGCCGCATATTTGGGACTGTCGACCGCGCATTTGTCGAGCGCGGCGCGGCGCAGGCGCGCAAGCAGGCCGGGTTCGGCAAGCGTCACCCGCCCGGCCAGTATGTCCCCGGCCAGCGCCTTGTCCTCGGCACGGATGCCCGCGCCAAGATCGCGCATCACGATGCCGAGCGCGTTCATCGCGACCGCGACCTGAAATTTGCCATGCCCCTCGGCCTGCGGCTTGATCGCCTCACCCAGCCAATCGCGCACCGCCTGCACCATTTCCTGCGTCGTTGGTTCGCCGACCGGCGCTGCGGCGGTGGCGGGCGAAGGCGGCAGCGGCGCCGCGCGCTCGGCCGCGGGCGCCCCATCTTCGAGCAGCCGGATGATGTCGAGTTCCTGTTCGGCAGTGCGCCGCCCCACGACCACGCGTTCGACCGTCGTATCGGCGCCGCTCCGCCACGCCTGCCCCATCTGCAGACAGCCGAGCGCCCACCACAGGGTGCGATAGACGAGCCAATATTTGAAGCGGTCGCGGTCCACCGGACGCCCGCCCGCGGCCTCATAGGCGGCAAAATAATCGTCGAGGCTGCCGACCCCGAACGCCGGCTTGTCGAGCATGCCGAACCGCCACACCGTCATGCAGCCGAAGGCCAGATCCTCGTGCGCGTCGCCCAGATGCGCGAGTTCCCAGTCGAGCACGGCGGCAAGACCATCGGCATCGACCATGACATTGCCCATGCGATAGTCGCCATGGACGAGCACCGGGTCGGCGGGTTCGGGCAGATGATCCTCGCACCATTTGACCGCGAGCGCGATCGCCGGCCGATCACCGCCATAGGAAAGGAAGCGCGCCTTGAGCTCCGCGAGCGCTGCGGCGGTATCCATCACCGGAATTTCGGCCGGGATTGCGGCGCGCGGCAGCGCGTGGATCAACGCCAGTTCGCGCCCCAGGTCGGCGACGAGCGACGGCGGCGGCGCGGCCAATATCTTCGCCGGGGTGACTTCGGCGATGACGCGCCGCATGACATAGCCCGTGCCCATGCCGTCGGCATCGGACAGCACCCCGATCACCTCGGGCGCCTTGACCCCGCCAGCATGCGCCGCCCTGACCAGCGCGGCCTCGACCGGATGACCGTAAGGCCGCCCTTCCATATACTCGGCCGAGGGCGCACGGCGCAGCACATAGGCACCGCCGCCCCAGTCGAACGCCCAGCTTTCCATATTGGCGCCGCCCGAAAGGCGGGTCAGGTTCGACAGGTCGCCGGCACCGGCAACGCGCGTCATGAAGGGTGGCAGCAAGGTCGACAGATCGGACATTACTTCCCCTTGCTAAGTATTTTCGGGCTCCGCAAGCCCGTAATCGTGACAGGTGGGCGCGGCCGCGCGTCAGATGTTCGCACGCCCCCGCTGCATCACCGCCATCCGCCGCGCCTCGACCTCCTCGGCGCGAACGGCGCGGTTCGCCGCCGACGACCGCGCCTGTTCGAGCGCCATCGCGTCACCAAAGGGCAGCGCATAGCCGTCGTCGATCAGCCGCTTGTAGCGTCGTACCATCGCCGGATCGGCGCTGGCGATATCGCGCGCGAGCGCCTGCGCCGCGGGCACCAGCTCTTCCGGGGCAACGACGCGATTGACGAGGCCCCAGTCGCGCGCCGCTTCGGCGCCCAGGAAATTACCCGTAAGCGACAATTCCTTGGCGCGGCCGATACCGATCAGCCGCGACAATTTCTGCGACAGGCCCCAGCCGGGCATGACCCCGACGCGCGCATGTGTGTCGGCGAAGCGCGCTGCCGTCGATGCGATCAATATATCGCAGGCGAGCGCAAGCTCGAACCCGCCGGTGATCGCAACCCCGTTTATCGCGCCGATCACCGGCTGCGGGCAGAGCTCGATCGCCTTGACCGGATTGTCGTCGGCATCGGTCGCGTTGGCGGCGCCCAGATTGCTGGTGTCCGCCCCCAGTTCCTTGAGGTCGAGCCCGGCGGTGAAGGCCCGCTCGCCCGCCCCCGTCAGCACGATCGCGCGCACACTGTCGTCGGCGGCAAGCCCCCGCATCACCGCCGCAAGCTCGGCGCGCAACGCCCGCGAGAGCGCATTCATTGCCTCGGGGCGGTTCAGGGTGACCGTTGCGACGGCATCATAATGGGCGACGAGGACAAGGGACATCTGGCGATTTCTCCGAAAGATCGATAATCATCGACATGCGCGTTTGCACGGCGGAAGTTAGTGAAGCTCATGCTCGCCGACAGGTCGAGCGCCTCGACCTGATGCCACCAACCGACGGGCAGGAAGATCGCCTCGCCCGGCGCGATTACGCATTCGAGAACCGGCGGCGTTTCGGCGGTGCCATCGCCCGCCGGCAGCGCTTCGTTGCCCCAGTCGGAAAAGCAATGGCGGCTGTTGCGCATCCGCGCAAAGGCCCAGGGCGGCGCCATGCGGACCCGCTTGCGGCCCATGACCTGTACGAGCAGATTGTTCGTCAGATCGTGGTGCCAGGGCGTCAGCGTCCCTTTGGGACCGAGCCAGAAAAAGCCGTCGCGGCCGTCGCGCGGTTCCAAGAGGTCGATCGGCGCCAGATCGTCCCACAGCGCCGCGAGCGCCGCCGCGTTGGTGCCGCTGTTATAGGCGGTAAGATAAATGTCGTTGCTTGCCTCGTCCCCCCGCAACCAGTCGATCAGCTCGCCGAACCGCAGCATCCGCCGGTGAGCGTCCTTGGCGAGTTCATAATCGGGGTCGCCGTCGCGCCCCACCTGCGCCTCGACCGCCGCGCCGCCCGCGACCGCCGCAAAATGATCGAGCGACCAGCGCGACAGCGCGGGCCAATGATCGACCAAGCCGGTCAGCTTCGCCGGACGGTTCGCATCATAATAGCCGCGATAGAATTCTGCGGTGGCAATGCGGTCGACAGTATCGAGCGCGAAGCCGCCTTCGCTCTCGCGCACAAGCCGCGCCTGATTGGCGAACAGCCATTGCTGCTTGGCGCTCCGCGCCGCCTGCCGCCGCAACGCAAGCGCCATCGGGTCCTTCGCCAGCCGCTCGACCTCATATTTCGCCGAAGCCGCCGACACGCCCGCGGCGATCAGCCGGGCATGCAGCGCCGCATCATCGTCGCCCGCGGCCAGCCCGTCGGCGAGGATAAGGCGCTTGTCGGCTTGGGGCATCGAACGACTCCAAAGGGGCAGCGCCCACCCTATGATCGCGAATGCGTCGGTATCAAGACGCCGGATTTACCGGCGCGCCGCCGCGGGCTCTTCCTCGGCCGCACCGTCCGCCGGCTCCTTCGGCGGTTCGGCGGGGGTGAAGCTGCCGTTTTCGATCAGCCATTGCGGATAGCGGCCCTGAATGTCGGCCATGATGCGGTCGATCGCCGCGGCGACCTGCTCGCCTTCGCCCTCGCGGTCGCGCTGGACGACGACGCGGCGCGCCTGCGCATCGACCAGCACCCGTTCGCGCGGGATCAATTCGCCGATGGTCAGGCCGGCGATGATCCCCATGCTGTCGGCGTCGCGCTGTTCGAGTGCGGCGAGGCGCTGGTTTAGCCGTTCCTCGAACTGCACCGCGGCGTTGGTCTGCTGCTTGAGCTGGACGAGGTTGACGCTGACGTCGCGGTCGAGATCGCCGCGCACCTTCGTGGCGAGCTGATCGTTGAGCTGCGCCGAATATTGATCGACGAGGACGACGCCGTCGACCGCCACCTCCTCGTCCTCGGTGCGGACATTCAGGCTGTCGATGCGATCGCCGTCACCGAGCAAGCGGTTGAGTTCGGACTGCACCGCCGAGCGTGCGCGGATCTCGCGCGCGATATTGTTGAGCGACAGCGCCAGCGGGATCGACAGCACGCCCAGCGTGACGATGATTCCGGTTATCTGCATCGCGGTATGCTGCGGGGTCAGCGACGGGCCGAATTTGTTGACCCTTGCGACGATCGTCGCGGCAAAGGCGATGGCGAGCGTGTTCGTCAGGAAGAGCAGCGCCGAACCGAGCGCGAAGTCGGGGCGGCCGGTGGCAAGACCGAAGCCGATCGTCGAGAGCGGCGGAACCAGTGCGGTCGCGATCGCGACGCCGACCATGACGCCCGACAGCTTGCGCAGGATCGCATAGACGCCGGCGATGCCGCCGACGACGGCGACACCGAGATCGAGCAGCGTCGGCTGCGTCCGCGCGCGCAGTTCGGGGGTGACGTCCTTGATCGGCGACAGCCAGATGATCAGCATCGCGACGAGCACCGCGACCGCCATCCCCGCCGCCATCGTGACGAGCGAACGCTTGATGAGATTGGATTCGAGCGTCGCCAGGCCAAAACCGACGCCCATGATCGGGCCGAGCAGCGGCGATACCAGCATCGCGCCGATCACCACCGCCGCAGACCCTTGAAGCAGGCCGAGCGTGGCAATCGCCGCCGACAGCGTGATCAGCAACAGGAATTTCTGGTTGAGCCGCGCGTCGCGCGCGACGCTGGCCAGAATCAGCGCGCGGCCGTGGACGGCTTCCTCGTCGTCGGCCGCGCGGTCATCATCGTCGATTTCGCGCCCCGGCCCCGGCCGCGCGGACCGGCGACCGCCGGCGTTGAACGGCGCGTCGCCCAGTCCGGGCACTCCGGGATGATTGCCGGCCATATGGTCGGGCGGTTAGATCTTGCCGGTCAGTTCGGGCACCGCGCTGAACAGATCAGCGACGAGGCCGAGATCGGCGACCTGAAAGATCGGAGCGTCTTCGTCCTTGTTGATGGCGACGATCGTCTTCGAATCCTTCATCCCCGCAAGGTGCTGGATCGCGCCCGAGATGCCGATTGCGAAATAGACTTCCGGCGCGACGATCTTGCCGGTCTGGCCGACCTGATAGTCGTTGGGGACATAGCCCGCATCGACCGCGGCGCGCGAAGCACCGAGCGCGGCACCGAGCTTGTCGGCGAGCGGAACGATGACTTCCTGATATTTCTCGCTCGAACCCAGCGCACGCCCGCCCGACACGATGATCTTCGCGGAGGTGAGCTCGGGACGATCCTGCTTGGCGATTTCGGCGCCGACGAAGCTCGAAATGCCGGCGTCGCCGCCAGCCGAGACGGCTTCGATCGCACCCGAACCGCCGGTCGCCGCCGCCTTTTCGAAGGCGGTACCGCGAACGGTGAGCACAAGCTTCGCATCCGACGATTCGACGGTCGCGATCGCGTTGCCGGCATAGATCGGACGCGTAAAGGTCTTCGGACCCTCGACCGACAGGATTTCCGAAATCTGCATCACGTCGAGCAGCGCGGCGACGCGCGGCGCGATATTCTTGCCGGTCGTCGTCGCGGGCACGACGAACGCGTCGTGCGACCCCATGAGGTCGGCGACGAGCGGCGCGATATTTTCGGGCAGGTTGTGACCGAAGGCGGCGCTATCGGCGACATGCACCTTGCCGACGCCCGCAATCTGCGCGGCTTCCTTGGCAACGCCGTCGACGCCTTCCCCGGCGACGAGCAGATGGACTTCACCAAGCTTCGACGCGGCGGTCACCGCAGCGAGCGTGGCATCCTTGACGGCGCTGCCGTCATGTTCGACCCAAACGAGCGTTTTCATGAGTGCACTCCCATCGCCTTCAGCTTGGCAACCAGTTCATCGACATCGGCGACCTTGACGCCGGCCGAGCGGACGGGCGGTTCCGAAACCTTGACCGTCTTGACGCGCGGCGCCGTGTCGACGCCGTAATCGGCGGGCGCCTTGGTATCGAGCGGCTTCGACTTCGCCTTCATGATGTTCGGCAGCGACGCGTAGCGCGGCTCGTTCAGACGCAGGTCGGTGGTGACGATCGCGGGAAGCTTGAGCTTCACCGTTTCGAGACCGCCGTCGACTTCGCGCGTCACGCTGACATGATCGCCCTCGACATTGACCGCGCTGGCGAAGGTGCCCTGCGCCCAGCCGGTGAGCGCGGCGAGCATCTGGCCGGTCTGGTTGTTGTCGCCGTCGATCGCCTGCTTGCCGAGGATCACGAGACCCGGCGTTTCGGCATCGGCAATCGCCTTCAATATCTTCGCGATCGCGAGCGGTTCGGCTTCATCGTCGGTCTGCACCAGGATCGCGCGGTCGGCGCCCATCGCAAGCGCGGTGCGCAGCGTTTCCTGCGCCTTTGCCGGGCCGACGCTGACGGCGACGATCTCGGTCGCGACGCCCTTTTCCTTGAGGCGGATCGCCTCTTCGACGGCGATTTCGTCGAAGGGGTTCATCGACATCTTGACGTTGGCAAGGTCAACGCCCGTGCCGTCCGCCTTCACCCGCGGCTTCACGTTGTAATCGAGCACCCGCTTCACGGGGACGAGGATTTTCATGGCTTTTCAGCTCCTCTCGAAGAATTGTGCAGTGCGCCATAATTGGCGTTTACGTAAACGTCAACCTGTGGGCGACCCCTTCCGCCGCAAGAGCGGAAAGGGAAAACCAGTCAGGCCGCCTTGGCAACCTCTGCGACGATCTTCTTCGCCGCGTCGCCCAGATCGTTCGCGGGAACGATCGCGAGACCCGAGTTTGCCAGGATTTCCTTGCCCTTTTCGACGTTGGTGCCTTCCAGGCGGACGACCAGCGGCACCGACAGATTCACTTCCTTCGCCGCGGCGACGATGCCTTCGGCGATGATGTCGCACTTCATGATGCCGCCAAAGATGTTGACGAGAATGCCCTGAACGGCGGGATCCTTGAGGATGATCTTGAACGCCGCGGTGACCTTTTCCTTGTTCGCGCCGCCGCCGACGTCGAGGAAGTTGGCCGGGAAAGCGCCATTGAGCTTGATGATGTCCATCGTCGCCATCGCAAGGCCGGCGCCATTGACCATGCAGCCGATATTGCCGTCGAGCTTAATGTAGGCGAGGTCATATTCGCTCGCCTCGACCTCGGCCGGATCTTCTTCGGTCAGATCGCGCAGTTCGGCGAGATCCTTGTGACGGAACATCGCGTTCGAATCGAAGCCGACCTTTGCGTCGAGGACATAGAGCTTGTCGCCCTCGTCGGTCGGGCAGATGGCGAGCGGGTTGATTTCGATCTGCGAAGCATCGGTGCCGAGGAACGCGGCGTAGAGGCCCTCGAGGATCTTTGCCGCCTGCTTGGCAAGATCGCCCGACAGGTCGAGCGCCTTGGCCACCGCACGGCCGTGGTGCGGCATCAGGCCGGTGGCGGGATCGATGGTGATAGTGTGAATCTTTTCAGGAGCCGAGTGCGCGACTTCCTCGATGTCCATCCCGCCTTCGGTCGACGCAACGACCGCGATGCGGCTGGTGGCGCGATCGACGAGCAGCGCGAGGTAGAATTCCTTGCCGATGTCGACGCCGTCGGTGATGTACAGGCGGTTGACCTGCTTGCCGGCCTCGCCGGTCTGGATCGTCACCAGGGTGTTGCCCAGCATGTCCTTGGCGTGCGCTTCGACTTCCTCGATGCTCTTCGCCAGGCGAACGCCGCCCTTGGCATCGGGGCCGAGTTCCTTGAACTTGCCCTTGCCGCGGCCGCCCGCGTGGATCTGTGCCTTGACGACGTAAAGAGGTCCGGGGAGCTGCTTTGCCGCCGCGACGGCTTCCTCGACACTCATCGCGGGAATGCCCTTGGGCACCGCGACGCCAAATTTCGCGAGCAGTTCCTTGGCCTGATATTCGTGGATGTTCATGAGCTCTGCCGGGCCTTTCGACTCTGTAAGCGGGGAGATATGCGGCGCCGCATAAGCACAAGTTGCGCGGCAAGGCTACCCCTGCCGCGCCCAGAAAATCTTGACACGCGCCAAAGCGGCGATTGGATCAGCGCAGCGCGCACACCGCGGCGGAGCTGGTCGTCACCGCCAATATCTCCGGATCCTTGAGCGCGCGGACCTTGCGAAAGAACTGGTCGAGCGTCAGGTCGGTGATTTCGCGATCCTTCAGGCTGCCCAGCGCCGACAGGCGGCGAAGCTGGACGAGCGACAGCCGGTCGACCATGCGCCCCGCCATGCACGTCGACATCGCTTTCGACAGACCCGCATTCTGGAGCCCGTTGCGCAGCCGCGTCTCGGGCGTTGCGCAGGCGGACAGGACCAGCGGCAGCGCCAGCAGCGGAACCATCACCCTTTTCATCGAAGCCTACTTTCCGTGAAATTCGGCCACCGCGCCGGAAACCGCCTGCATCAGAGCCATGCGCGCGGGGATCGACGCCGATGTATCGCCCAGCATCACGACGATGGCATAGCGCGTACCGTCGGGTGCGGTGGCGATGCCGATGTCGTTATAGCCTGCCGTCTCGCCTTTGTAATCCTGGCCGGTGCCGGTCTTGTGCATGAAGTCCCAGCCCGAGGGGAGCCCGGCCTTCAGCCGCTTCGGCCCGCTGTGCGTCCGGCTCATCACGCCCATCAGATATTGCGTCGATTCGGGCGACAGCAGCGCCCCGCGCGCCAGCCGGGTCAAGGCGCTCGCGATCGCCGCCGGCGCGGCGCCGTCCATCGGATTGGCGAGATAGGCCTCGCGCGCGGCCTTGCGCGTCGAATCGGGCAGCGCGGCGCGCGCCTGCTGGAAGGCGTTGCCCCGCGAATAGCTCTGCTGCCACGACAGGCCCGCGGTCGCGCTCTGCAACAGGCGTTCGCCGGGACCGAAGCGGATCGATCCCAAATCCTTCTTCGCGATGAAGCGCCGGACCGCCTCGGGACCGCCCACCGTGCGCAGCAGGCTGTCGTTGGCGGTGTTGTCGCTGTGCGTGATCGCGGTTTCGATAAGGTCGCGCACGCTCATCGTCACCTTGCCTTCGGACCGCACGCGCGCCGCGAGCGGCTGATGGAACAGCGTGAGGTCGTTGGGGCCGATGTCCACCTGGCGGTCGAGGCTGAGTTTGCCCTGGTCGACCGCATCGAGCACGGTCATCGCCACCCACAGCTTCGACACGCTCTGCTGCGGGAACAATTCGCCGCCGCGTTCCGAAAACGACCATTCGCCGTCGATGCGCTGGACGGCGATGCCGGTCTTGCCGGGGAAGGTCCGCCAAAGCTGCGAAATCCGGTCGCTCAGACCGCTCGGCGGGCGCCGGAAGCCGGGATCGACGACGTCCTTGGGCGGCGCATTCACCGCGCGCGCCGGGGTTGCGGCGCTGACCGGCGGCCCGATCGGAACGCTGACCGCACCGCGCGGCGCCGTTTGCGCCTGCCGCGGCGTCGGCACCAGTGCCGCGCCGCTGACGCAGCCCGCCAACGCCATTCCGCCAATCGCCATACCGAGCAGACGCCTGCCCGAAAATCCTAACGCCATCACAACCCCGCAACCCGCGACCAGTTTATCGCCCGACCTTTTTGGTCGGCACCATGCGTCCCGCACTCCGCCTGCGCGGACCAGCGATTTGCGGTGAATGATTCCTATCGCGCGATAAGTGGCGGAACGC
>Ga0209941_1001113_pt1 | contig 21230 bp, 22 predicted proteins | sample ThiBiot_300_plan_FD_183945 | JGI IMG/M metagenome (GOLD analysis project Ga0209941, IMG submission 183945) | Wastewater bioreactor microbial communities from Cape Town, South Africa - Thiocy_solids_1 (SPAdes) | ecosystem: Engineered > Bioremediation > Thiocyanate > Unclassified | place: South... | reverse complement strand
ACTCCCGTCGCGCTCCCGTGCCACTCCCGGGCACGATTCCTCCACACCTTCCGCACACCCGCCCCTCTCGCCACGGCCACAGCCTGCCCGGGCCGTGGCGAGAGGGGCGCGTCCGTTATCCGGGCGACAGCTTGCGGGGCCCCATCCCTTCCGGGCGCCAGCCTGCGGGCCCCCGTCCCTAATACGGCTCCTGTTCCGCGAAGATCCGTCTCGGGTTCTCGATCAGCATCGTGTCGATTTCGGCCTGGCTCACCCCGCGGCTGAGGAGGGCCGGGACGACTTGGCGGGCGACGACGCTGAGGTCGCTGGTGGTCAGGTATTCGGTGCCCTCCGGCAGGAGCTTGTAACAGACACCGTCGTGGGAGAGGAGGAGCTGCTGGACGTAGCCGCGTTCGAGCAGTTGACAGGTGATGTCGACCCGCTCCTCGACCCCGATCCAGGAGTAGGCCGGGTTCGAATAGCCGAAGCGATCGAGGCCGACGTAGCTGCCGCGCTCGATGATCGCCGAGATGTACTCGACGTCGGTCGAGTCGCCGCAGTGACCGATCACGACCCGGCCGAGGTCGACGCCCTCGCTCTCGAACACGTCCTGTTGGACCAGGCCGACCTTGGTGGTCGCCAGGGTGTGGGTGGAGATCGGCACTCCCGTGCGGCGGTGGGTCGTCGACGCGATCCGCAGCATGATCTCGTTCGCCTTGTCCATCGTCGGATCCGTGCCGACCTTGATCAGGCCCGCGCGCACGCCGGAATCGCCGATGCCGACCTCGATGTCGTGGACGAACATCTCTTCGACCTGCTCGGCCGAGAATCCCCACGACGCGAGGCCGACCGCGGCCTTCATGTCGGTCGGCAACGGGAGCAGCGGGTGCACCCCGGTCGAGACGATGACCTTCACGCCGGCGCGGTCGGCGGCCTCTTTGATCAGCGAGGCATCGCGCCCGATGTTGGGCGTCGTCAGGTCACAGACCGTGTCCACGCCGTGGGCGCGGGCGTCTTCGAGCGTGGCCACGGCCCGGTCGACCGCCTTGGCGCGATCCCACAGGTGCGGCCAGTGCTCGTACAGGCCGACGGACAGCACGAAGAGGTGCTCGTGCATCAACACCGACCCGAGGTCCGAGACCGGAGTCTGCCCCGCGGTCGTGCTCACCAGCTCGCCGCTCACAGGTCCACCACCACGCTGCCGAGGGGATCCACGGTCGCCCGCTGGGTCTCGGCTCGCAGGACCAAGGTCGTGTCCATGAACTCGACGATGGCCGGGCCGGCGATCTCCATGCCGGGTGACAGCGCCTGGCCGTCGTACACCGGTGTTCGCACCGGGTCGATCCCTCGCTCGTAGAAGATCACGTCGCGCTCTCCCTTCTGGGTCGGGGTCCCCCCCGAGCCGTCGGACTCCGCCAGCTTGAAACCGCCGAGCGACGCCCTCGCGCGCACGCGCATGGACGTCATCACGTGTTCGGCCCCGGCGTAGGAGCTGCCCTCACCGAACAGTCGCTCGTACTCCTGCTCGAAGGCATCGACCAGATCCGCGATCGCCGCCTCGTCGTATACCCCGTCGGGAGCGTCCACCTCCACCTCGTGGACCTGGGTCGAGTACCGCATGTCGGTGAAGCGCTGCACCCGCACGTCGGTGGCGGGCACTCCCTGCCCGGCCATGACCGCGAGGGCCTCGGACTCCAGGCGCTCCCAGGAGCGGTTGACCTTGTCGATGTCGAACGGCTGGTCCATCAGCGCCGGCATCTCGCGGATCACGACCGCCTCCGAGGATGCCGCGCCGAGCGCCGACCAACCGGCGGCGATGTCGCTCAGCGGCATCACGATGCGGCGGATGCCGAGCTCGCGCGCCAGCCCCGTCGCGTGCACGGGGCCGCCGCCGCCGAACGCGTACAGCACGTGCTCCCTCGGGTCGTAACCCTGCTGCACGCTGGCCACCCTGATCGCGTCGGCCATCTGGCTGTCGCAGATCCGCGCCGCGGCCGCGGCCGTCGCCTCCGCCCCCAGGCCGAGCGGCGCCCCGGCGCGCGCCAGCGCGTCGCGGGCGGCGTCGACGTCGAGGCTGATCTCGCCGCCGAGGAAGTAATCGGGATTCAGGTACCCGAGCACCAGCCCGGCGTCGGTAACGGTCGGCTCGGTGCCGCCGCGACCGTAGGCGACCGGCCCCGGGCGGGCGCCCGCGCTCTGCGGTCCGACCGCCAGCGAGCGGCGATCCTCGTCGTAGCGCACGATGCTGCCGCCCCCGGCGCCGATCGACCGCACGTCCAGCGTGGGCACGAAGTAGGCGTACTGGCCGAGGCGGGTGGTCGGGCGCCGAAGCGGCTGGCCGGCGCGGATCACGCCGACGTCGAACGTGGTGCCGCCCATGTCGCCGGAGATCACGTTCAGCGCCGCCGAATCGCCCCTGGAGGCCGCCGCGGAGCGGGCGAGCGCGCCCGCGCCGATCACGCCGGCCACCGGGCCCGAGCCCATCGTGAGGATCGGGAGCCGGCGCGCGTACCCGGGTTCGATCACGCCGCCGGCGCAGGTCATGATGTGCAGCGGGTTCGCGTAGCCCGCCTTGCTGAGCTCACCCTCGAGCGCCTCGAGGTAGGTCGCCATCGCCGGGCCGATGGCCGCGTTGATCACCGTCGCGACCGTGCGCTCGTACTCGCCGGTCCGCGGACTGACCTCCGCCGAATTGGTCACGAACGCGTGCGGCGCCTCGTCGCGGACGATCTCGGCGAGCGCGATCTCGTGGTCAGGATTCACCACCGACCAGAGCAGACAGATCGCAAAGGTTTCGACACCTTGGGCGAGCAGGCCGCGAACCGCCTCCCGACACTGCTCCTCGTCCATCTGGACGATCACCTCGCCGTCGAAGGCGACCCGCTCGTCGATCTCGGCGATCAGGTGCTTGGGGACGATCGGATCGGGCTTGCGGTGTGCGGCGACGTGGGCGATCTCCGTCGGTGACATCCCCCACAGCCGCCCCCCGGACTGCATGATGAAGATGCTGTCCCGCGTGCCCCGCGTGGTCAGCAGGCCGACCTTGGCCGTGCGGTTCTCCACCAGGGCGTTGGTGCCGACGGTGCAGGCGTGGTAGATGGCGTCGGCGTTGCCGACCAGGTCGCCGAAGCTCATCCCCATCCGCTGGGCGGCCGAGCCGAGCGAGTTCATGAAGCCCTGCTCGAAGTCGGGCGGGGTGGACTGCTCCTTGCCGATCGCGACGGTGCCGGACTCGTCCACCACGATCGTGTCGGTGAAGGTGCCACCGATGTCGACGCCGATCGTCTGCCCACGGCGGCCGGACGCGTTGTTCGAGCTGTTGTTCATCGGTCGTTCTCCAGGTCATCGTCAGAGCGACGTAGGGTTATCTCGGGCAGCGCGGGCTCGTCGGGCCGCGCGACCTCGGTCGAGGCGATCACGCCACATCCCGGACAGCAGTACTGGCGGAACACGATCGTGTCGTCGAGGAAGAGGGCCGGATCCACACCCCGTGGGATGTCCTCCGGCGACCCCTCGTGGACCAACATCCCCTGCTTGAAGTTGCCGGTGTGATCCGACAGCGTCGTTTCGCAGTGGGCGCAGGCGAGGACCCGGTGGTAACCCGCGTCGCGGCTGACCACGTTGTCCTGGATCGCCTGCGGCGGCTCGCCCGACGCCGGGGTGGTCAGCTCCCGGGCCGAACCGGTTTCCCCGGGGAGATCGGCGGCCGGCATCCACTCGAGGCGTCGCGCGAAGGCCTCTTTGCGGGTGCGGTCGGTGCCCGCCTCGTCGAGGGCTCCGTCCTCGCCGAGGACGACGCCGTAGATCCGCAGCGCGGCGTCCGCGCTCACGTACCCGAGCTCCACGTCGCGGGCGACGCGGTCCGGCTCGCGCCGCAGGGGATCGCCGTATCCGCCGCCGCCTCCGCAGAGGCCCTCCATGATGTCCTGGGGCCCGAGCGGCGTCCCGTTGGAGCGCCCGGGGATGAAGAAGGCCCGCTCCGAGGCCACCCCCTCGATGTCGTCCGGGATCTGGCTCTTGGCGAACAGGTCCTCGATCTCGGTCTGCTCGTGGACGCGGAAGTAGGAGGTCGGCGTCGGCCAGCCGCCGAACATCCCGAGCCCGCCGCCGTCCGCCGACGCACCCATGCCGCCGGTGTTGGTGATCGCTTCCAGCGACTCCGCCCGGTAGGGGATGACCGCGTACTCGGCACCGGTCCCGCCTCGCCACTCGCCGGCGCCGCCGCCGTCGACGGCCTCGCGGCGATAGAGGTAGAGCAGCGGGAAGAACTGCTCCAGGGCCTCGATGTTGAGCATCCGCATCAGCGGGCTCCACGCGGTTCCGCCGGTGTCGATGCCGTCACCGTCGGCACGCGCGGCGGTCCCCATCCCGGTCATCTCGAACAGTGCGGTCCCGACGTACTGTCCACGATCGTTGCTCCCGGCGAGCACGAGAAGCGGCGTGGTGATCTGGGAGCCGATGATGTCCTTCTTCAGCTCCTCATCACAAGCGAGCATCCGGCTCATGATCATCATGATGTCGTTCATGTAGACGACGATGTTCATCACCGCGCCGCTGACCGGAGCGGGGTGATCGACACACGACAAGAGGCCCGGCGTGGGGTTGAAGTCGATCTGCCGGGCGGCCCCGCCGGTGGAGAACATCTGCTCCCACAGGAGCGTTACCGACGCGACGCCCAGGAACGCGCCGGCGAAGCTGGCGTAGACGAAGCCGATCGGACCGTCCTGCTGCGGGTCGGTGCCCTCGTTGTCGACGATCAGCCGGTCGCCGCGCTTGGTGACGTTGACCTGGGTGCGGTACGTGTGACGGTCACCGGGAACTTTCTGGTCGACGTAACGCACCTGGCTCCAGGTGCCGCCGGGGATGCGCTCCAGCTTCCGCTGCATCGCCAGCTGCGCGTTGTCGAGGTTGCGCCGCATGGCGGCCTTGACCGTGGCCGGCCCGAACTCCTCGCAGATGTCGGTCAGCTGCTGGGAGGCGAAGCGGCACCCGGCGATCTGCGCCCGGAGGTCCAGCGCCACCAGGCCGGGGGTCCGCGAAAAGCGCCGGTACATCTGCTCGAGGTCGGTACGCATGACGCCCCCCTCGACCAGCTTGAACGGCCGCAGCATCACCGGGTCGCTGAAGACGTCGAGCGCGTTCTGCGGCCACCCGCCGGGCACGATGCCCCCGAGGTCGTACTGGTGCCCGGCGTTGCTGACCCAGGCGAACAGCTTGCCGTCGACGAAGACGGGGCAGCAGACCATGACGTCCATCTGGTGGACGGCGCCGATCCACGGGTCGTTGCAGACGAACATGTCGCCTGGTTCGATCCCGGGCTCGTCGCCGAAGTTCTCCATGATGTAGCGGCTCGCCAGCTCGCCCCCGGAGGCGAGGTAGATCAGGAACGGCCCGTTCATGACGATCTCGGCGTCCTCGGTCATCACGTTCATGCCGAAGTCGAGGCCCTGAAAGGTCGGTGAGCCCGAGATCCGGACCAGCGTCTCACCGTGGGAGAGGTTCATCGACCAGAGGCGGTTCCGGATCACCTCGAAGGTGACCGGGTCCAGGTCGGGATCGACATCACGGTGGAACTGGAGGGCAGGCGAAACCCGCGACATCCAGTCCGGCCGGGGTCGGTAGGAATGCTCGATGCCGTCCCAGTTGATCTCGGGATCAGGCGTCGGCGTCGCGTTCTGGGCCTCGGTCTCCACGGGGGCTTCCCTGATGGTCATTGGCTGAACCTCTCCTTGCGTGCGTTCCCGAAATGGATCAAGTCAACTCGTCGCGTAGCTGAAGCTGGGCATCACCTGTTCGGAGAAGAGCTCCATCGACGCGAGCACGTCCTCCTGCGGCATGTTGCCGAAGCCGACGTTGCAGACGATGTACTCCAGGCCGAGCTCGCTCTGCAGGTGGCGGATGCGCTCGATGCACGTCTCGGGCGAGCCGACGATGTGGTTCTCGACCGGGAAGCGGGCGAGCTGGCCGACCCGCTCGAGATCGTTGGCCTGGGCGCTGGTGCCGCCGATGAAGCGGCCGCGCGCTTTCTCGTAGTGGTTCTCGACGATGTACTGGAACTCGCACATGCGCCGGTAGGTGGCCTCCGCCGCCTCGGCGTCGGTCTCCGCACAGTAGGTGTAGAAGACGTGCGGGACGTCGGGTACGGGTGAATCCGGCCACGCCTCACGGTAGGTCTCCTGGAAGGCGGTGATTTTCTCCTTGTAGGCGTCGAAGTCGGTGAGCGGCCAGGTGATGGTGGCGTACGGCCAGCCCAGTTCCGCCGCCCACCGCGCGCTGCCGACGCTGGCGGCGCCGATGAAGGCCGGCAGCTTCTCCTGGATCGGCCGCGGCAGCATGTGCAGCTTCGGCAGCTTGAAGAACTCCCCGTCGAAGGTGAACTCCTCACTCTCCCACGCGGTCCGCATCAACTCGACCGCCTCGCGGAATTTTCGCGTGTTGACACCCTCGTCCTGGGGGACGTCGAAGACCTCGTACTCGCGGAAGCCGACCCCGCGACCGAGGGCCAGGTCCAGGCGCCCCCCGCTGACGACGTCGACGATCGCGGCCCGCTCGGCGAGCAGCATCGGGTTGTCCCAGTGCGGAACCGAAACCGCACTGCCGAGACGGATCGTCTCGGTGCGGCCGGCCACGTGCGCGAGCATGGTGAGTGCGTCGGGCACGAGGTCGTAATCGGTGGTGGGCCACTCGTCCTCGGCGAGGTCGAACGGCCGGTAGGACGCGTCGCTGGCGAAGTGGTGTTGGGAGGTCCACATGCTCGCGTACCCGAGGCGCTCGCCTTCGGTCGCCGTCTGCACCCAGTTGGCGTACGTATCTCGTGAGCTTCCGCCCGCCTCACAGTGGGCGACACGCATAAGTCCGAACTTCAAAACGACCTCCCAGCTCCGGTTTCCACCACGTCACTTCCTCTGGCCGGGCACGATAACACAATAACCGAGCGCCCGTTAGGGTAATGCGCGACGCCCGGTCCATTCGGGCGCCCGGCGTTCGGCGAACGCCCTGGGGCCCTTCTTCGCGTCCTCGCTGGCGAGCACCCGCTCCCAGGCGAGCCGCGACCGCTCCCAGGCAGCGGCCTCCGAGGACGCGATCGCGGTCCAGGCCACGGCCCTGCTCTCCCTGACCGCGACGGGCGCGTTGGCGGCGACGGCTTCGGCGAGCTCGATGCCGCGTTCGAGCACGGACCCGGGAGCCGCGATCTCGTTGACCAGCCCCAGGGCGAGGGCCTCGGCGGCATCGATCGGGCGCCCGGTGAGGATCAGCTCGAGCGCCTTGCGGGGCGGGATCAGCCGTGGCAGCCGTTGTAGCCCGCCGGCCCCCGCGATGATCCCCCGAGACACCTCCGGCAGGCCAAACCTCGCCGCGCTCGAGGCGACGACCAGGTCGCAGGCGAGGGTGATCTCGCAGCCGCCCGCGAGCGCCGCGCCGTTGACCGCCGCGACCACCGGCTTGCCGCGCTGCCCTTTGACCAGGCCCGCGAACCCGTACGGCTCCACCTCGGTGATCTCGGCCAGCCGACCGGCGGCGATCGCCTTCAGGTCGGCGCCCGCCGAGAAGGCCAGGTCGCCGGCGCCGGTCACCACGCCGACCCAGAGCTCGGGATCGTCCTCGAACTCCGCGACGAACTGGTTCATCAGCCGTGACACGTCCGGATCGATCGCGTTCCGCTGGGCGGGGCGGTTGATCGTGAACACGGCGATTCTCCCGACCCGTTCGAAGATCACCGGCTGCTCGTCCGGCGCGGTCATTGCGAGCCCCCTAACAGCCGAGGTTGCGGGCGATCACGAGCTGCTGGATCTCGTTCGTCCCCTCCCCGATCTCCAGCACCTTCGCGTCGCAGTAGAAGCGCGAGACCGGGTACTCGTACATGTACCCGTAGCCGCCGTGGATCTGGACCGCCTCGGACGCGGCGGAGACGGCGAGCCGGGCGGCCAGCAGTTTGACGATCGCCGCCTGGTGGGCGAACGGCTTGCCGGCATCGCGCAGCGCGGCGGTGTGGAACAGGAGCACGCGCACCGCCTCGAGCTGGGCGGCGACGTCGGCGAGCTTGAACTGGATCGCCTGGAACTTCGCGATCGACCTGCCGAACTGGCGGCGCTCCTTCGCGTAGGCGAGGGCCAGCTCGAGCACCGCTTCGGTGAGGCCGACGCCGAGGGTCGCCACGGTGATCCGGCCGACGTCGAGGACGGACAGGAACTGCCTCATGCCCCCGGCCGGATCCCCGATCAGGTGGTCGTCGCCCAGCACCACGCCGTCGAAGTTGAGCTCGCGGCTGTCCAGGGCGTGCCAGCCGATCCCCCTCAGCTTCGGGCCGTGCGTGAAGCCATCGGTTCCGAGCGGCACCAGGAAGGTCCCGAAGCCGGGCCGCTTGCCCTCCTCGGCCTCGGCCGACCTCGCCAGCACCACCGGGCCGAGGCTCATCTCGGTCGCCGCGTTGGAGATGAAGGTCTTCGACCCGTTGATCTCCCAACCGCCGTCACGGCGGGTCGCCCGGGTCGCGATGCTCGCCACGTCGGAGCCGGCCCCGGGCTCGGTCAGCCCGAACGACCCGAGCTTTTCGCCCCTGGCCAACGGGACGAGCCACCGCTGCTTCTGCTCCTCGGAGCCGAAGGCGAGCAGCGGCAGGCTCCCGATCGAGAGGTGGGCCTGCCACGCGGCGGCGACCGACTGGTCCGCCCGCGCCAGCTCCAGCAGCGCCGCGACCATGCCCGTCGTGCTGACTTCGGTGCCGCCGTACTCCTGCGGGACGAGCAGGCCCATCAGGTCCAGCTCCCCCATCGCCTTGAACAGCTCGACCGGGCAGCGCTCTTCGTGCCACCAGCCGGCCGCGTTCGGCGCCACCTCGTTCGCCGCGAAGTCGCGGCAGAGCTCTTGGAGGCTGCGCTCCTCCTCGCTCAGCTCAACCGGTGCGATGGTTGCGGTCACGATGGCTCACTCCTTGGTCGCTGGGTTCGTTGATCTGGGAAGGGGTCAGCCTTCGAGGGTGCGGGCGATCGCCGCCCCGATGCCCTCGGAATCGGGCAGCATCGCGGCCTCCAGGCCCGGGCTGTAGGGCACCGGTGTGGGACGGGCGCCATGGCGGAGGATCGGCCCGTCGAGGTCGAAGAGGGCCCCCTCGGCGACCTTCGAGATCAGCTCGCCGCCGGGCCCGAAACGCTCGACCGCCTCGTGCACGACCAGGCAGCGCCCGGTCCTCCTGACGCTTTCGACCACCGTGTCGACGTCCAGCGGCGCGAGGGTCCGGAGGTCGATCAGGTCGGCGGCGACGTCGGGTAGCGCGTCGAGGGCCGCGATCGATTCCGGCACCATCCGTCCCCAGGTGACGATGGTCAGATCCGCCCCCTCGCGCACGAGCCGGGCGCGGCCCGGGGGCAGAGCCTCCCGCTCCCACCCGTCGGCGCGCTTGCCGTAGAGGCGGCGGTTCTCGACGAAGCAGACCGGATGGTCGGCCCGGATCGCGGCGACGAGCAGGTCGTAGGCATCGCGCGCGTCGCTGGGGCAGTAGACGTCGAGGCCCGGGATGTGGGCCAGGATGCCCTCCAGCGACTGCGAGTGCTGGGCACCACCGCTTCGCCCGCCCCCGGTCTGGGTGCGGAAGACGATCGGCACGGTCACCCCGCCCCCGGTCATGTACCGGAGCTTCGCCGCCTGGTTGACGATCGGATCCAGGCAGACGGTGACGAAGTCCATGTACATCACCTCCGCCACCGGCCGCTGGCCGGCCATCGCCGCGCCGACGGCGGCGCCGAGGACGCCGGCCTCCGCGATCGGCGTGTCGATCACCCGGTCGGCGCCGAACTCCTCGAACAGGCCGCGGGTGACGCCGTACGCGCCACCGCCCCTGCCGATGTCGACGCCGAGCGCGATGACCGACCCGTCGGCCCGCATCTCGTCCGCCAGGGCGGCGTTGACCGCGTCCAGGTAACGGGGCGGCTTCGCGGTGGCGGTCGGGTCAGGCACCGACGTACTCCATGACCGCCTCCGGCTCGGGATACGGCGCCGCGAGCGCGTTGCGGACCGCGGCCTCCATCTCCTGCCTGGCCTCCTCGAGGAGGGCTTTCGCGACGCCGTCCTGGCCCGCCGCGGCGAGGGTCGCGTCGACCGCGGCGATCGGGTCCCGCTCCGCCCACTCCTCGCGCTCGCCTTCGACGCGGTACGGCTCGGCGTCGCCCTCGTAATGCCCGCCCATCCGGTAGGTCAGCATCTCGAGGAACGCCGGGCCCGCTCCCGCGCGAGCGGAGTTCACGGCGGCCCGCACCGCCGCTTCCACCTTGCCGACGTCGTTGCCCTCGACCCGCAGCGCGGGCACCCCGTACGCCGACGCGCGCTCCAGCAGGCCGGGGCCGCCCCAGGCACCGGTGCTGGGGGTGAACTCGGCGTAGTGGTTGTTCTCGCAGATGAAGACGACCGGCGCCTGCCAGGCGACCGCGAGGACCATGCCCTCGTGAAAGGCGCCGCAGTGGACGGCGCCCTCGCCGAAGAAGGCGAGCGCCACCCGCCCCGCCTGCTCTCGCCGGGCGGCCAGTGCCGCCCCGACCGCGATCGGCACCCCGGCACCGACGATCCCGTTCGCGCCGAGGATGCCGAGGCTCGCGTCGGCGAGGTGCATCGACCCGCCGCGCCCGTGACAGGTGCCGGTCTCACGGCCGAACAGCTCGGCCATCATCGGCTCGGGATCGGCGCCCTTGGCCAGGCAGTGGCCGTGGCCCCGGTGGGTGGTGGTGATGAAGTCGTCCCGGTCGAGGACTCCGCACGAGCCCGCCGCGACCGCCTCCTGGCCGATCGACGTGTGGACGAAGCCATGCACGTTCCCCTCGCGGAACTGGCGGCCCACCTGTTCCTCGAAGGCCCTGATCCGAGCCATCGTCCGCAGCCGTTCCCGCAGCGTCTCCGGATCCGGCGGCGCGGAGGCCGGCTCGATCTTCAGGTCTTCGTCTTCGGCAGGCATCTCGAAGGAGTGGATAGGTCGTGTCCCATTTGGTCGGTCGCGTCCCATTCGGTCTCCCACCGCGCTCGCCGTGGGCTATATTTATACCGACCGAACGGTATAAATATATATCAACTCTTGGAGGCCAAGGGGATGCATTCCTCTCCACGTGTTCATGGACCCGCCCTGGTGACCGGCGCGGGTCGCGGGATCGGCCGGGCGATCGCCCTCAAGCTGGCCGAGCTCGGCTCACCGGTGTGCCTGGCGGCAAGAAGCAGGGACGAGCTCGAGGAGACCGCGCGGTCGATCGAGCGCCTCGGCGGCGAGGCTCTGGTGATGCCCTGCGATCTCACCGAGGCGGGGAGCATCGAGGCGTTGGTCGAGGCCGCCGCCGAGCGCCTGGGCGGGATCGGCATCCTCGTCAACAACGCCGGCGGCGCCCACCGGCTGGCGCCGCTGGAGGACCTCGACCGGCAGGACTTCGAGCGCGGGACCGGCCTCAACTACACGGCGGTCTACCGCACGATGCACGCCGCCGCGCCCCACCTCTTCGCGGCGGCCCCACATGCCAGCGTGCTGAACATCGTCTCGATCGCCGCCGAGCGCGGCCTCGAGGGGATGTCGTACTACAGCGGAGCCAAGGCCGGCGTCGTCGGCCTTTCCCGCGCGGCGGCCCGCGAGTGGGGTCCGCGCGGGGTCCGCGTCAACTGCCTCGGGCCCGGCTGGATCGCGACCGAGCTGAGCCTGCCGCTGCGGCGCTCGGAGGAGTTCAGCGCCGAGACCCTGCGCCAGGTGCCGCTGGGGCGCTGGGGAGAGCCGGACGAGATCGCCGACGTCGCCGCGTTCCTGGTGTCCGACCAGGCCCGCTACGTCACCGGCACCACCGTCTACGCGGACGGCGGGCTGCTCGCATGAAGGCCCTGCGCTGGCACGGTCGGGAAGACGTCCGCCTCGAGGACGTCCCGACGCCCGAGCCGACCGAGTTCGCCGACTCGATCATCGAGGTCTCGCTCTGCGGCGTCTGCGGCTCCGACCTTGCCGAGTACCGGCAGGGGCCGGCGATGATCTCGCCCGCGGCGCACCCGCTCAGCGGCAAGGAGCCTCCGGTCACCCTGGGGCACGAGCTGGTCGGGACGCTGATCGAGGGCGGCTCGCCGGACGGGAAGATCAAGGTCGGCGCGCGGGTCACCGTCGACGCCTGCCTGCGGTGCGGCCGGTGCGGCGCCTGCGAGCGAGGCGACTACCACCTGTGCCGCTACGGCGGCGCGGTCGGCCTCCACTCCGACGGCGCGTTCGCCCCGCTCGTCGCCGTTCCCGGCTACACGCTCGTCGAGGTGCCGCCCGGGGTTCACGACCGCCAGGCCGCGCTCACCGAGCCCTTCGCGGTCGCGCTGCACGGGCTGGAGCGCGGCGGCATCGCGGCGGGGGCCGACGTCCTGGTTCTGGGGTTCGGCCCGATCGGCGCCGCCTCGGCGCTGGTCGCCAAGGCGCTCGGTGCCAACCCCCACGTGGTCGAGCTCGACGAGGGCCGGCGCGCTCGCGCGGCCGAGCTCGGCCTGCCGACCTGGGAGCCCGGTGACGACCTCCCGAAGCGGGCCCGGACCTCGCTCGGCGAAGGAGGCGCGCCGATCGTGGTCGAGACGACCGGCGTCGCGTCGATGGTGCCGGTCGCGGTCGAGTGTGCGTCACGCGGCGGCCGGATCGTCCTGCTCGGCCTCCCCACCACTCCCAGCGAGGTATCCGTTCGTCGGGTGACGCTGTTCGAGCGATCCTTGGTCGGGAGCCTCGGCTACCGGCACGACCTGCCCCGGGTGCTCGGCCTCGTCGCCGCCGGGGTCCTCGATCCCGCGGCGATCGTCGGCAACATCGTCCCGCTCGAAGATTCAGCGGCCGAGATGAAGCGGCTGGCGGAGGAACCGGGAGCGACGATCAAGACGCTCGTCGCGACGGGCCAGGACGCCCCAACTTAGACTGGTGAAACCGATGATCGACGACCTGCGCGATGCCGACTCGCCCTGATCGATCCGCGAGCCCGCCGCGCAAACGCGGGCGACCCAAACTCGAGAAGAACGAATCGTTCGAGAAGCGGCGGGCGGAAATCGTCGACATCGCCGCCGAGGTCTTCGCCGAGCGAGGCTTCCACGCGACCACGATCGATGACCTCGTCGAGGCGACCGGCCTGCAGCGCGGGGGCCTCTACCACTACATGGAGAACAAGGACGACCTGCTCGTCCGGATCCATGAGCGCTTCATCGAGCCCCTCCTGGCCGACGCCCGCAAGGCCGTCGGTGCCGACGACTCACCCGAGGTGACCCTCCGCAATCTCGCCCACGTCCTCATCAACGACATCGCCGACTACCTGCCCCAGGTGACCGTCTTCCTCCACGAGTGGCGCTTCGTCGAGCAGCACGATCGCTGGCGCTCCATCCGCGAATCGCGCCGCGAGTTCGAGGGCCTGATCTCGAAGGCCCTGGAAGAAGGCGCCGAACAGAACCTCTTCAAGATCAAAGACGTCAGGCTCGCCACCCTCGGCTTCCTCGGGATGTTCAACTACAGCTACCAGTGGTTCCAACCCGGAGGCCGCGTCAGCGCCGACGACCTAGCCGACCAATTCTGCGACATCTTCCTGGACGGCATTCGCGCGTAGGTAGTAGTTCCAGGCACGCTTCGAGGCGCCGCAAGCTGTCGCCCGGGAGGGTCCAGGCCCCGCAAGCTGTCGCCCGAGGTAGGGCCCCGCCCCTCTCGCCACGGCCCGGGCAGGCTGTGGCCGTGGCGAGAGGGGCGGGTGTGCGGAAGGCGTGGAGGGACGTGCCCGGGGGCGTCACGGGAGTGCGCCGGGTGTGCGCCAGAAGCGCGCCGGGACAGTCACCGAAGGGCGCCGAGGGCCGGTCCCCGGACGGTCAGGAATCTGCGTGGTTGGAAATCCGCGTATGGCGCGGGTTTCCAACCACGCGGATCCCCGGTCGGTCCCGCGTGGTTCGAAATGGTCGCCATACGACCATTTCGAACCACGCGAGCTCCCGGCCGCCGGATCCGTGACGGAGATGCCGGGAACTCCACGCTTCCTCCCGTGTTGTGCAACAGCGACCTACGCGCTGCGTGGATTGCCCGTGCTATAGGACGGGTAATCCACGCAGCGTTTTCGACCCCCGATTCAGGTCCGAAAAGGGGCTTCCCGGGGCCGGGAAATGTGACGTTCCCGGCATCTTCGTCAACGATCGGGCCGAGGTGTGGAAGCTCTCCGACACGACCCTCACGTAAGTCCGACTTCGCGACGTCCCTGTGACGCCTCTCCCACGCACGCCTCACGTCCTGGGCTCCTCATGGGGGTCACAGCCTGCCAGGACCCCCATGAGGAGCCCAGGACCTCCCTCGGACGGCCGCCCGCCCCCCGCACCCCCGCCCGTCCCTACCCCCGCCCACCTCACCCCTCAGCGCCAATCTCCTCCATCAACACCGGCACCCCAAGGGTGCAGGTGTGGATGCCGAGCACGCTGGTCAGCTCGAAGACCTCCATGATCTCCGCCCGGGTGGCGCCATGGCCCAGGGCGTTGCGGATGTGTTGTCGCAGGCCGGGCTCGTAGAGGTGCGTCGTCGACGCGTCGATCGCGACGTAGATCAGCTCCTTGAGCTTCGGCGTGAGGGTGCCTGACTTCCATGGCACACCCGAGAAGGTGAGGTACGCGCGGAAGAACTCGGAGTCGAGCGCGAGCAGGCCGTCCCAGAACTCGTTCCAGTAACCGCGGGCGGCGACGAACTCGTCTTTGAGGGTGCGCTGCTCCTCGGTGAGCTCGCGCGGGACCGGCTGCCCTGCCGTACCGAGCTCCTCCATCAGGACCGGCACCCCAAGGGTGCAGGTGTGGATGCCGAGCACGCTGGTCAGCTCGAAGACCTCCATGATCTCCGCCCGGGTGGCGCCGTGGCCCAGCGCGTTGCGGATGTGTTGGCGGAGACCGGGCTCGTAGAGGTGTGTCGTCGACGCGTCGATCGCGACGTAGATCAGCTCCTTGTCCTTGGGCTCCAAGGGCCCCGATCTCCAGGGCACCTCGGAGAAGGCCACGTAGGCCTCGAAGAACTCGGGATCGAGCTCGAGCATCCCTTCCCAGAACGGGCTCCAGTGCCCGCGCGCGTCGATGAAGCTCTGCCGCAAGGCTCGTCTGCGCTCATCCACGGTCGGAAGACCATAGCACTACCGAGCGCACGGTAGATTATCTGCCGAACCCCGCGGCGGAGACCGACCTCCCGGATACTATGAGGCCGTCCGCGCGCACTCTCGAACAAGGACTCGTGTGTCATCCCGCGCCCCACTGCTTCCTCACGACGGTCGTCCAAAACGGCGACGCCGCAACGGCGAGCCGACCGCTGATCGCATCGTCGAGACGGCCGCGAAGCTATTTCGCGAGCACGGCTACGCGCAGAGCAGCACCCGGCAGATGTCCGAGCTGCTCGGCATCCAGAAGGCCTCCCTTTACCACCACATCGGCAGCAAGGAAGACCTCCTGTATTCGATCTGCATGGGTGCGACCACCGGTGTGCTCGAGGACGTGAGGGAGGCGATCGCCGCGGCGCCCCCGGAGGAACGCCTACGCGAGGCGATCAAGGCCCACATCGTGAGCGTGATCCGCGACAGCGACCTCCACGCGGTCCTCCAGTTCGAGTGGCGCGCGCTGTCCGAGGAGCGGGGCGAGGAGATCTCGGAGATCCGGCGGGAACTTCACAGCGAACTGCGTCGACTGATCGAAAGCGACCGCAAGGCGGGGCGCCTGCGGACCGACGTCTCGGTGAAATACATCTCGCTGACCCTGATGAACCTGCTCAGCTGGGCACTCTTCTCCTTCGACGAAGCCGGCACCGAATCCCCCGCGAAGTTCGGCGACACCCTCGCGCTCCTCTTCCTCGAAGGCGCGCAGGGCACCCCCGCCTAAGAGCGGTCGCCGACCGCCGCCCGCAGCTCGTCGATCTCGCGGCCGAGCCGGACCACGAGCTTGCAGAGGGTGTCGACGACCGCGGGCCCGGTCTTGTCCGTCGTCACCTGCACCGCTTCCAGCGCGCTCCGCACGTCGTTCTCCATGCTCTTGCTCATCGGTCCTCCTTCGTCGTATTGCGGAATTCGGTGAACGCTCCGTAGCGTCCGTCCCAGAACAGCAGCGCCTCGGCATCCGGCCGCGACTCCAGCGCCAAGACCCGCGCCAGCACGATCACGTGATCGCCGGCGTCGAGTTCGGACTCGATCTCGCAGTCGATCCAGGCGACCGCGTCGTCGAGGCCGGGGCCGCCGACGCGCGGGTGCAGGCCCAGGCCCTCGAAGCGGTCCTCCCCGCGCAGGGAGAAGCGCCGGGCCACCGTCGAATGGTGTGCCGCCAGGACGTTGACGCACAAACGCCCGCACTCGCGCACCAGCGGCCAGGTCGTGGAGGAGACGGCCACGGAGAAGCTCACCAGCGCGGGATCGAGCGACACCGACGTGAACGAGTTGCACGCCATGCCGACCGGCCCGTCGCGGTGCTGGGCGCAGACCGCGACGACTCCGGTCGGGAGACGCCCGAGCACCTTGCGGAAGTGCGCCGGATCGCTCGGGGACGCGAGCCGGCACTGCGGGGTCACGTGACCATCCCTTCGAGCTCGGCGGGAAGGAGATGCCCGAGGCGGTTGCGCTTGGTGGTCAGGTAGCGGAGGTTCTCCGGCGTCACCGAGGGCGGGCGCCCGACCCGCTCCACGACCTCGAGGCCGAATCCGCCCAGGCCCTCGTACTTCGCCGGGTTGTTGGTGATGAGCCGCAGCCGCCGCACGCCGAGCCCGCGCAGGATCTGGGCCCCCACGCCGTACTCACGCGTGTCGACCGGGAGCCCGAGCGTCGTGTTCGCATCGACCGTGTCGAGCCCCTCGTCCTGGAGGTTGTAGGCGCGGAGCTTGTGGCTGAGGCCGATGCCCCGCCCCTCGTGGCCGCGGAGGTAGACGACCACGCCGCGTCCCTCCCGCTGGATCAGCGCCAGCGAGTCCTCGAGCTGCTTGCCGCAGTCGCAGCGCACCGAGCCGAAGACGTCGCCGGTGAGGCACTCGCTGTGCACCCGGACGAGGACGGGCTCGGGCGTCTCGACATCGCCGACGACGAGGGCCACGTGCTCGACGTCGTCGACGTCGGAGCGCCACACCTCGCAGCGGATCTCGCCGAGGGCCGTCGGGAGCCGTCCGCCGGCGACATGTTCGACCAGCGTCTCCCGGGACAGGCGATACCGGATCAGCTCGGCGACCGAGACGAGCGGGAGGCGGCGGAAGTCCGCGAGGCGCCTCAGCTCGGCGCCGGAGGCCATGCCCATCTTGTCGTCGGAGACGACCTCGCACAGCGCCGCGGCGGGTGCGACGCCCGCGATACGAGCGAGGTCGATGCCGGCCTCGGTGTGTCCGCCGCGCCGGAGGACGCCGCCCGGTCGCGCCCGCAACGGGAAGACGTGACCGGGCCGGACGAAGTCCGCCCGCGTCCGCGCGGGGCTCGCGAGCGCGGCGATCGTCGCCGCGCGCTCGACCGCCGAGATCCCCGTCGTCATCCCCTCGGCGAGGTCGACGGACACGGTGAAGGCGGTCCCGCGCGCGTCGGTGCTCTCCGCGACCATCAGCGGCAGGTCAAGCTCCCGCGCCCGAGATTCCTCGATCGCGACACAGATCAAGCCCGAGGTGTGCTTGAGGAAGAAGGAGATGGCCTCCGGCGACGCGTGCGACGCGCTCATGACCAGATCGCCCTCGTCCTCCCGGTCCGGGTCGTCGGTCACCACCACGATCTCGCCCCTGCCGATCGCGGCGACCGCGGTCTCTACCGCGTCCGTCATCGCTCCTCGACTGCCGCCAAGGGCTGGGCGCCCTCGCCGCGGCGACGGGTGCGCTCGGCGTGCTCCCGCTCGCTCGCCAGCCAGAATTCCGCCTCCCGCGCCAGTGTCCGCACCCGCGACATGGGAACGACGATCGCGTCATGGCCCTTGCCGAGCAGGTGTTCGGTTCCTCTGGCCGGCGACGATTTCGACGTTGCTCCGGTAGCAGGCATCAGCTCTCTCCTCACTCGTGGTGCCGTTCGCGACGAGTCTGCTGACCGGGCGTTACCGGAGGCGAAACCTGCGGGGATCGGACCCGGCCGAGAACGGCCGCGGATCGGTCAGGAATCGAGAAGACACGGCCATCCGCGGGGGTTAGCGTGGCCCCAGATGATCGGCTCACGCAACCCACGAGAGGGGATGGAACGATGAAGACGATGACCTGCAGGCAGCTCGGTGGCCCCTGCGATCTCCCCCACCACGGCGAGAGCGCGGACGAGGTGATCAAGGCCCAGGACCGGCACCTCAAAGAGGTCGTCGCCGCGGGTGACACCGCGCACGAGGAGGCCCTCAAGCAGATGAAGGGACGCTGGAAGCACCCGATCGCCGGCATGGGCTGGTACCGGAAGGCCAAACGCGACTTCGCCAACCTGCCCGCGGACTGAAGGCGCCGCGACGCTTGGCCGTCGTTTTCCTACACTCAGTGTGTAAAAGAAAGGAGAACGACGTATGAGCGAGCACCTCTACCCACCCGCGAGCGGCGAGATCGCGCGCCACCGGGCCGAACTCGCCCCGGACACCAACGAGGCCTTCCAGGCGTTCAGCCGCCAGGTGTTCGCCGAGGGCGCCCTCGACCGCAAGACCAAGCAGCTGATCGCCGTCGCGGTCGCCCATGTCACCCAGTGCCCCTACTGCATCCGCGGCCACACCAAGGCGGCGCTCCGCCAGGGCGCCGACGAGAAGGAGCTGATGGAGGCGATCTGGGTCGCGGCGGAGATGCGGGCGGGCGGCGCCTACGCCCACTCGGCCATCGCCCTCGACGCTGCCGCCGATATCACGGAGTCAGGCGGGTAGCGGCCGAATCGGCGTACCATTCTGGTGTGGACTCGCACAAGCCTTTCGACTGGAGATGGGCGTGGGTGATCCTCGCCGTCCTCCTCTGCCTCGCCGGGCTGGCGACGGTCGAACCCGAGACGGCCGAAGCGGTCAACACCATGATCGGCATCGGCGCCCTCGGCTGCGTCCTCTGGGCGATCTGGGAGCTGATGCAGCACGACCAGTAGGGCCCGGCGCCCCGCCGGTCGCGGCCGCCTAAGGGGCGACGCCGGCCACGAAGGGCTCCTGGGCCTCGGTCGCCGGGACGTCCGGGACCGACAGACCGCCGGCCGCTCGCCGCCAGGCCCAGACCGCGCCGGCGTAGAGCACCACCGCGATCACCGTCGCCGCGCTCACCACCGTCCCCGCGGCGGTCGCGGTCACCAGGTTGGTCGTCCCGAGGGCGGCCACCATCGCCGCCGGCCCGGTGCCGACCCCGAGCGGCAGCAGACCGACCGCGCCCATGGTGAAGAGGACCAGGCAGACGTGCGCGGGGTCGACGGGTAGATCGAAGCCCGCCATCACGATCAGCGTGCGCAGGAAGGCCATCGCGGTGAATCCGGCGACGATCGCCGCGAGGCGGTTGCGCGCTCCGGGATCGGCGAGGACACCGAGTCCGGCGGCGATCTCGCGCTCGCGGAAGCGGCCGTAGAGCGCCCGCAGGATGGCGAGGGCCGCGATCGCCCCGCCGAGCATCGCCCACGGCGCCCAGCCCGGTATCCCGCCCACCGCGGTGGAGCCGACGGCCGCCAGGACGGCCGCGCCGCAGATCTCGAAGAGGACGATCGGCGCGTCGCCGAGGGCGATCCTGGAGACCGGCGCGGCCTCGGCACCGCCAAAGCGTCGAAGCAGCGCGATCCGCGTCGGCATCGCCGCCTGGCCCTGGACGGTCCCGGCAAGGAAGGCTCCGGCGTTGGCGGCATGGACGGCGCACGCCTCGAGCCCCCGGCCCCCGGCCGCACCGAGGACCACCCGCCAGGCCTCGGTCCGCAGGACCAAGGTGAGGAGGTGGGCGGCCACGGCGCCGGCGAGCACCGCCGGCGGCACCGCGAAGAGCGCGGCAAGCAGCTGATGCCCCCTGCTCAGGAAAAGGTAGGCGACCGTCGCCAGCGCGCCCATCGGGATCAAGGCCGAGAGCACCGAGCGGATCGGCGCCACCATCGACCCGAAGCCAGTGGACGGGCGCGCTGACGACATGGGACGACTCTGCACCCCGGTCGTGAACGCACGATGAGAGGGTGATGAGGGTCCTCTCATCGACCTGTTCCGGCGGCCCGCCGCACCCCACCCCGCATGCCCCACGCCGGATAGCGTTCCGAGCGTGGACCTCCAAGGCCGCATCGCCTCCCGTCAGGGCGAGTTCCTGCTCTTCGCGCTGACCCCGCCGCGGTCCTCGACCACTCCGGAGAGCGCCCAGGAGATCGCCGACGTCACCGCCCGGCGCCTCGAGCCCCTCGGTCTCGACGGGCTGATCCTCTACGACATCGACGACGAGGGCGACCGCAACCCCGAGGAGCGGCCGTTCCCGTTCCTGCCCACCATGGACCCGGCCGACTATCTGGAGGGGCACCTCAAGTCCTGGCGCACGCCGGTCGTCGTCTACCGCGCGACCTCGAAGTACACCGAGGAGGAGCTCCGCGACTGGGTCGGATCCCAGGACCCCTCCAGGCGGATGGCCGTCTTCGTCGGCGCCCCCTCGCGCGAGCGGCCTGTCGCCACCACCCTTCGCAGGGCCCAACAGCTCCGCGCCGAGCTCGCCCCCGACCTGCTCCTCGGCGCCGTCGCGATCCCCGAGCGGCACACCCGCAAGGGCGACGAGCACCTCGGCCTGATCGCCAAGCAGGAGGCCGGCTGCTCCTACTTCGTCACCCAGGTCGTCTACGACGTCAATGCCGCCAAGAACCTGGTCTCCGACTACTCCTACGAGTGCCGCGACCGGGGCCTCGACCCACTCCCCATCGCCTTCACCCTCTCAGTCTGCGGCTCGATGAAGACACTCCAATTCCTCCGCTGGCTCGGCGTCCACGTCCCCCGCTGGATCGAGAACGACCTGCGCCACGCCGACGACACCCTCGACGCATCCCTCCAACAAGCCGAGGCAACCGCCCTCGAGCTGATCTCCTTCTGCCGCCACCTCGGCGTCCCCTTCGGCATCAACGTCGAGTCCGTCTCGATCCGCAAGGTGGAGATCGAGGCGAGCGTGCGACTGGCAGCGCGGCTCCGCCGCGAGCTGACCCGCTGAGGCTCGCTTTCGACGCGAACGCGCAGAGCCGAACGTCCGATATCAAGGCCCAGGAGGGCCGGGAGCTCAGCTCCCGCGGTGCTGGAGCAGCGCGCCCTCGGCCGCGAGCGGCGCGATCTCGAGGCCCGACATCGCCTCGCCGAGCCCGATCGAGGCGGCGGCGACGCGCTCCGGGTCCTCGTAGTGCGTG
>Ga0209941_1001112_pt1 | contig 21231 bp, 17 predicted proteins | sample ThiBiot_300_plan_FD_183945 | JGI IMG/M metagenome (GOLD analysis project Ga0209941, IMG submission 183945) | Wastewater bioreactor microbial communities from Cape Town, South Africa - Thiocy_solids_1 (SPAdes) | ecosystem: Engineered > Bioremediation > Thiocyanate > Unclassified | place: South... | reverse complement strand
GCGGACGGAGGGCCGACCGCGCTAGGCGGCGTCGCGGTTGGCGCCGGCCAGCTCGTAGGCGGCGCGCAGGCCGTCGCCGAAGGCGCGGACCGCGTTCAGCTCGCTCGGGTTCAGGGCGCCGCCGACGACCCGGTGCGGCACCTCCAGCCGCTCCAGCAGCGGCCGCAGCTCGTCCCGACGCTCCTGGCCGGCGGCGATGACGACCCGCTCGGCGGCGATCAGCTCGACGCTCCCGTCCTCGAGCTGGATCTCGATCCCTTGCGGCGTGATCTGGCGGTAGCTCAGTCCGGTGCGCGTCTGGACCCCGGCGTGTTTGAGCGCGTCGAGCCAGACCCAGCGCGTGGTGCGGCCGATGCCAGTGCCGACGCGCCCCGAGCGGCGCATCAGCGTCACATTCGCCCCATTGGTCAGGCCTTTGCTGTGGTGAGAACGTGGCTCTATAGGCGACTTTCTCACCACACCCGGCGGCGTGACTCGGTAGCGGTCGAAGAACTCGGTCGCGTCGCTCGACTCATGCGTCAAAAGGTGCGCCAAGTCGACACCGATGCCGCCCGCGCCGACGATCGCCACGGTCTTCGCGTCCCCGAGGCCCGACTCGAAGGCCTCGGCGTAGTCGACGACGTGCGGGAGGGACGCACCGGGGATGTCGACCGTACGCGGGTGGACGCCGGTGGCGAGGACGACGCCGTCGCAGTCGGCGATCACGTCGGCGTCGTCCTCGTCGACCTCGTGGCCGAGGTGGAGGTGGACGCCGAGGCGCTTGAGCTCGGATTCGAAGTACTCGATCGTCGCCCCGTAGTCCTCCTTGCCCGGAACCTGACGCGCCCAACGGAATTGCCCGCCGAGCTCGTCTCGCGCCTCATATAGCCGGACCTCGGCACCAAGCGCCGCGAGTGCCCGCGCGGCCTCGAGCCCCGCGGGCCCGCCACCGATCACGGCAAATCGCCCCGCGTGCGCGCCCACCCGCGATGGTCCGCCCACTCCCGGCGCCCGCCCGGTGCGTTCGCACTTCTCCGCGCTATTCGCGGCTTTCTGCGAACTCGACGGGGTTGGGGATGGGGTCGAGGCGGTGGGGGACGGGGACTCGGCGGTTGGGACGGGGAAGTCGACCTCGTAACCGGACCGCGGATTCACCAAACACGACACATGCTCGCCGACGATCGACCGGTCGATGCACGCCTGATCGCAACTGATGCAGACGTTCACCGCCCCACCCGTCCGGCCCTTCTCCACGATCCGAGGATCCGCCAAGAACGGCCGCGACATCGAAACCAGATCGACGCCCCCGGCCGCAAGGATCTTCTCCGCGTCCCGCAACCGATTGATCCTGTTCCCAGCGATCACCGGCACCGCCGCCATAGCCGCCGTAGTGGCGGCGGTGCCGGTGATCGAGGTCTTAAGTCGTTCTGCCCACCCCACGAACGCCCCCGCCGGCACTGCGCCCTGCACGGTCGGCACCGACGATTCGTGCCACCCGACGCCGACGTTCAACGCGTCGACCCCCGCCGCCACCAGCGCCGCCGCAAAGGCCTCGACCTCCTCCCACGGCCGCGACTCGGGCATCAGCTCCGCCCCGGTCATCCGGAAGAGCACCGGGAACTCGTCCCCGACCGCCTCGCGGACCGCGGCCGCCACCTCGACCCCGAACCGCATCCGCCGCTCGGCGTCCCCGCCCCACGAATCCTCGCGCTGGTTGGTCACGGGGGAGAGGAACTGGTCGACGAGGTAGCCCTCCGAGCCCATCACCTCGACGGCCGCGAAGCCGAGCTCCTTCGCGAGCGTCGCGCCCGCCGCGAACTGCGCGATGACGTCCCAGACCTCATCCTCGTCGAGCGCCCGTGGCTCGACCCGCGAGACCCGGCTCGCGATCGCCGACGGCGCCACGACCTCGCCTGGCGAATCGGCCAGCGCATAGCGCCCGGCGTGGAAGAGCTGCAGCGCGATCGATGCTTCGGTTCCCTTCGTCGCGCTCGCGACCGCGGCCAGCGCCCGCCGCGCCACGTCCCCCGGCGCGGTCGTCCTAGCGTCCGCCCCCCGCAGCGCGGTCGACCTAGCGTCCGCGTACCGGACCTTAGGACGACCACGGATCGGGGGGCGGACGTTAGGACGACCGCGCTGCGAGGGGTCGGCGCTCAGCACCCCGTAGCTCGCATCCGCCGCCCCGTCCGCGGACACCGCCCAGCCGCCGGTGACGATCAGCCCCGCGCCGCCCAGCGCGCGCTCGCGGTAGAACGCCGCCAGCCGCTCGCCGGCGTCCTCGTCGCCCTCCATGCAGAGGTGCATCGAGCCCATCACGATCCGATGCGGCAGCTCGAGGCTGCCGATCCTCACCGGCGTGAAGACGTGGGTGAGCGCCCCCGGCGCGTCGGCTTCGGCCGGCTCAGGCATCGGACGCGGCGCCCGCGTCCTCGGCGGCCGGCCGCTCGGGCAGGCGCAGCGGCCCGGTCGCGTCGTCGAAGAACGGCGGCGCGATGATCGTCAGCCCCCCGTCGACCACGAGCGACTGCCCGGTGATGTACTCGGAGCGCGGTTCGAGCAGGAACTCGACCGTGTCGGCGACCTCCTTCACCGTCCCCATCCGCCCCTTCGGGATCTTCGGCAGGACGTCCTTTTGCAGGTCCGGCATGCCCTCGACGTCGTAGAAGTAGGCGCTCGAGTCGCTCTCGATGATCCCGCCGTTGACCGCGTTGACGTTGATCCCGAGCGGCGCGAACTCGACCGCCATGTACCGCACGTAAGCCTCCAGCGCGGCCTTCGCGGCGCCGAGATTGGCGTAGGTCGGGTAGGCGCGGATCGACCCGTAGCTCGACAGCGTGACGATCCGCCCGCCGTCGGTCATCAGGTCCACCGCCCGCTGCGCGCCGAGCACGAAGCTGCGGATGTTCATCGCGTAGGAGCGGTCGAGGTGGTGCAGCTTCAGGTCACGGACGTTCTTGAAGCTCGACGCCGCGGCGTTGTCGACGAAGTAGTCGAGCCGGCCGAACTCCTCCTTCGCCGCGTCGAAGAGCCGGTCGATGTCCTCCGGCGACTCCATGTCGGCCTGGACCGCGATCGCCCGCCCGCCGCGCTCCCGCACCCCGGCGACGACCTCGTTCGCCAGGTCCTCGTTGACCTTGTAGTTGACGACCACCGAGCCGCCCTGGTCGGCCAGCGAGAGCGCCAGCGTGCGCCCGATCCCGCGCGAGCTCCCGGTGATGAGGGCGACCATGCCCTCGGCGAAGCGCTCCGCCATCAGCCGACCTCGCGCTCGGCAATCGAGGCGTGGACCGGGGCGAAGACCTCGCGGGCGATGATCGTCTTCTGGATCTCGTTCGTCCCCTCCTCGAAGCGCTGCGCGCGCGCGTCGCGGTAGACCCGCTCGATCGGCGAGGAGGACCAGAAGCCGATCCCGCCGTGCGCCTGCAGCGCCTTGTCGGTGACCCGGCCGAGCATGTCGACCGCGGTCAGCTTCGCCATCGACGACAGCACCGCCGCGTCGGGCGCGCCCGCCTCCCAGCGCCGCGCCGCGTGCAGGGTCAGCTGGCGCGAGGCTTCGATGTCGGCGGCATTCTCGGCCAGCGCGAAGGAGATCGCCTGGCGCTGCGAGAGCGGTTTGCCGAAGGTGACGCGCCGCGCGGCGTGCTCCGCCGCCAGGTCCTGCGCCCGCTGCGCCAGCCCGACGCAGGTCATCGCGACCGCGATCCGGCTCGGCGTCAGGAACCCGCCGAAGGCGACCTGCAGCCCCTTGCCCTCCTCGCCGAGCGTGTCGGACACCGGCACCGGCGCGCGGTCGAAGACCAGGTGGGCGTGGTCGGTCCCGCGCACGCCGAGCGACTCGCCCATGTCCTCGACCTGCACGTTCGGCGTGTCGCGGTCGACCAGCAGCGCGATCGTCCCGTCGGCGCCACTCGTCCCGGCCAGCCGCGCGAAGAGCAGCCAGCGATCGCAGCTGACCCCGAAGGTGATCAGGTGCTTCTCGCCGGAGAGGTAGAAGGTGTCGCCCTCGCGCTCGACCTCGCAGCGCAGGTCGGCGCCGGTCCCGGCGGTCGGCTCGGTCAGCGTGAAGGCGACGGTGAGGTCGCCGGTCACCGCCGGCATCACATAATCGCGCCGCTGCTCCTCGGTCGCGAACTGGTCGACCGAGCGCCACACCCCGTTGGCGACGTGGACGATCATCCGCAGCGAGGCGTGCGACATCGCGAACAGCTCCAGCAGCTCCAGGTAGCGCGAGAAGGGGATGCCGGCGCCGCCGTACTCCTTCGGCCCGGCCAGCGAGAGGTAACCGCGCTCCTTCAGCTCGACCCGCAGCTCCGGCGGCACCGCGCGCTCGGCCTCGATCCGCCGCGTCCACTCCTCGCCCTCGTTGGCGACGTAGGCGGCGATCTCCGCCTTCAGGTCCGCGAACCCCGACTCGTCGAAGTTCTCGGGCAGGGGGATCGCGGCTTGCGGGATCATCGGACGGGCTCCTTGTCAGTCTTGTCGGTCGGTTTCGGCTCCGGCCGGAGCCCCTTGGCGCGGTCGCGCAGGACGAACTTCTGGATCTTTCCACTCGGCGTGCGCGGCATCTCCGCGACGATCTCGACCCGCTCCGGCCAGTAGTGCTTGGACACCTCGTGGGCGACGAGGTGCTCGCGGACCTCGGCGAGGCCGAAGTCGCCGCTGAAGTCGGGATCGCGGACGACGAAGGCGCAGGCGCGCTCGCCCAGCCGCTCGTCCGGCATCGCCACGATCGCCACCTCGGCCACCGCCGGGTGCTCGTGGAGCAGCTGCTCGATCTCGGCGACCGGCACCTTCTCGCCGCCGCGGTTGATGATGTCCTTGACCCGCCCGGTGAGCCGCAGGTAACCGTCGGCGTCGATCGTCGCCAGGTCGCCGGTGCGGTACCAGCCGTCCGCGGTCATCGCCGCCGCGGTCAGGTCGGGACGGTCGAGGTACTCCTCGAAGAGGCAACGGCTGGTCACCTGGAAGTTGCCCTCCACGCCGGGGCCGAGCACGTTGTCGGCGTCGTCGACGACGCGGATCCGCGTGCCCGCGAGGGCGCGGCCGTCGGTGCCCCAGACCTTCGCCGGGTCATCGCCGGGGGCGGCCAGCGCGCCGAGGCAGGACTCGGTCGAGCCCCAGGCGCCGCAGACCGAGGCGGAGAGGACGCGGGTGGCGCGCTCAGCGAGCGCCCGCGGCACGGCGGCGCCGGTGACGACGAAGATCCGCAGCGCCGGCGGCGCGACCTCCTCGCCGGCGTCGATCACCCGCACGAGGTCGGCGAGGAACGGCGTCGCCGCCTGCACGAAGGTGCCGTCCCACTCGCGCAGCGCGCGGGCGCCGCGGTGCGGGTCCCAGACGTCCTGGATCACCTGCGTCGAGCCGAGCGCGAACGCCAGCCACATCCCGTACAGCAGGCCGGTCTGGTGGGCGAGCGGGGTGGGGATGAAGATCGTGTCGTCACGCCCGAGGCCGAGGTGCTCGACCTCCATCATCGCCGCGCGGGTCAGCGCGTCATAACGGTGCAGGACCCCTTTCGGCTCGCCGGTCGAGCCGGAGGTGAAGAAGAGCTGCGAGAGCGCCGTCGGCTCCGGTTTGCGGGCGACGATCGCCTCGCGGTCGGGCTCCTGGCGGGCGACCGCGGCCGCGAAGTCATGCCAGCGGACCCCGTCGGTGTGCGGCAGCTCCGGCGCCCCGTCCGCGCCGACGACCAGCACGTGCTCGACTCCGTGTTGACGGGCCGAAAACTCAAGTATGTCTTGAGTTTTCGGCCCGTCAACATCGCTGTCCGCCAGCATGCTCGCCGTCTCCTCGGCGTGCCGGCGGCCGCGGAACTCGTCGGCGACGACCAGCACGCGCGCCTTCGAGCGGCGCAGGGCGAAGGCGATCTCGCGCTCGCGGAAGATCGGCATCAAAGCGCAACAGATCGCGCCGATCTTCATGCAGGCGAGCGTCAAGATCACGAACTCGCCCCAGTTCGGTAGCTGGTAGGCGACGGTCTCGCCCGGCTCGACGCCGAGCTCCAGCAGGAGCGCCGCGGCCTTGTCGGCCTCGCGGTCGAGCTCCTCCCAGGTCCAGACCCGGGTGCCGCCCGCGCGCACGTCGACCAGCGCGTCCTCGCCCGGCCGCTCGCCCGCCCAGCGCCCGACCCAGTCGACGATCGGCACCTCCGCCGCCTGGTCGATCGCGATCGACTCGACCGCGCGCTGCCCGGCCGCGGCCTCGGTGCGCGCCGCCGCCAGGCCTTCGGCGGTGCGATCGCGGTCGTCCTCGATCGAGAGGTCGAGGCCGATCGACGCCATGTCGTCGAGGAAGGTCGGGTAGGAGATCCGGTAGGCGTTCGGGTAGGTCAGCGAGCTCTCGCCGCGCGCCCGCGAGGCGGCGACGGTCAGCGACATGTGCACGCGGTGGTCGTTGAAGCTGGAGAGCGGGGAGCCGGTCAGGTCGCCGTCGATCCCGCGCACGACCAGCTCGTCGCCCTGCTCTTCGACGTCCCCGCCCATGCGGTTCAGCTGCAGCATCGAGACGACGCGGTCGGACTCCTTCAGCCGCACGTGGGCGACATTGGAGAAGCGGGTCTCGCCCTCGGCGAACTGGCCCATCGTGGAGAGCACCGGCAGCATGTCGGGCATCGGCCGGCAGTCGATCTCGACCCCGCGCAGCCGCACCCCGTCGTGGCGTACGCGCACGCCGCCCGCCGCGCGGTCGAGCTCCATCGGCAGCCCCATCTCGGCGACCACGTCGAGGACGTGGGCCTCGGGATGGTCGACCTTGGCGCCGTCGATCTCGGCGACGCCGGAGAAGAACACGTCCGAGGGGTGGAGGGCGGTGGCGGCGAGGCCGAAGGCGAGCGAGCCGATGTCAGGCGGCAGGGTGACGTCGGCGGGCCGGGCGGTCTGGTTGCCCTCGATCTCGAAGCGGCACCAGTCGTCGGACACGCCGACTTCGAGCCCGAAGTCGCGCATCATGTTCACGGTCAGTTCGACGTAGGGCTGCTCGTTCAGCGTGCCCTCGACCTCGATCGTTGTCGGCCCGGTGGCGAACGGCGCCAGGATGATCAGGCCGGAGATCCACTGGCTGAGCGTCCCCGCTATCGACACGCGGCCGCCGCGCGGGCGCCGCGGCCGGACCGTGATCGGCGGCGTCGCGTTGGCCGACTCCAGCTCGACCCCGCACTCGGCGAGCGCCTCCAAGAGCGGCCCGACCGGGCGGCGCTGGAAGTACTTCTGGCCGGTGATCGTGACCGGCGCGTCGGCCAGCGAGGCCAGCCCGATCATGAAGTAGAGCGTCGTGCCCGAGGAGCCGACCGAGACGGTGTCGCGGAGCGGCCGGTAGGGGAGGCCGCCGCGGACGACGAAGCCGTCGTCGGTCTTCTCGATCGGCGTGCCGAGGCCGGTCAGGACCTCGATCGTCGACTGCACGTGTTTCGCCGCGACGCCGCCCTTGATGCGGCTCTCACCCTCGGCCAGCGACGCGAGCATCAGCGCCCGGTGGGCGTGGTACTTGGACGCGGGGACCGAGATCTCGCCTTGCAGGCGTCCCGACGTTTCCCTCACATAGAGATGCACTGGCCAAGAACGTATATGCAGAGCCAGTCGTGAAGCGGTCTGCGTACCCCGATCAGGCGGGTACCGCGGCGTCTCCTTCCGCGCGAACAGCGATAATCGCTCTGCATGGACCCCCGGTGCCGCCAGCAGTGACCCCAGCAGCAGACCCAGTCGTCACCGGGCTCGGCGCCCTCACGCCGGTCGGGCTCGACGCGCCCTCGACCTGGCAGGCGCTGGTCGGCGGGCAGTCGGGGATCGGCCCGATCACCCAGTTCGACGCCTCCGGGCTGGCGACGCGGATCGCCGGCGAGGTCAGCGGCTTCGACCCGGTCGAGGCGCTCGGCGCCAAGCGCGCCCACCGCACCGCGCGCTTCTCCCAGCTGGCGATCGCCGCGGCGCGCGAGGCGGTGATGGACGCGGGGCTCGACATCGAGGCGCAGGCGGACCGCGTCGGCGTCGCGATCGGCAGCGCCGTGGCGGGGACGCCGGAGACCGAGCGCAACGTGCGGGCGCTGGTCGACGAGGGACCTCGCGCGGTCAGCCCTTTCTACGTCGCCTCGACGATCCTGAACATGGCGAGCTGCGAGGTCGCGATCGACCTCGGCGCGCACGGGCCGGTGACCGCAAGCGCGCTCGCCTGCGCGACCGGCACCTACGCGCTGCTGGAGGCGCGGCGGCTTATCCTCGCCGGGGAGGCCGACGTCGTCATCGCCGGCGGCGCCGACGCGGGCATCAACGAGGCGGTCTTCGCGGGCCTCTCCAACATGGGGCCGCTCTCGGAGCGAAACGACGATCCGGCCGGCGCCAGCCGCCCCTTCGACTCCGACCGCGACGGCTTCGTCTTCGGCGAGGGGGCGGTCGTGATGATCGTCGAGTCGGCCGAGCATGCCGTCGCCCGTGGCGCGACCCCCTACGGCCGGCTCGCCGGCGGCGCCCTCACCTCCGACGCCTTCCACATGAGCGCCCCGGAGCCGAGCGGCGACTATGCCGCCGGCGCCATCCGCCTCGCCCTGGAGCGCGCCGGCATCGCGCCCGCCGAGCTCGGCTACATCTGCGCCCACGGCACCGCCACCCGCGCCAACGACACCTCCGAGAGCCACGCGATCCGCAAGGCCCTCGGCGATGCCGCCGACCACATCCCGGTCTCCTCCCCCAAGTCCATGGTCGGCCACCTGATCGCCGCCGCCGGCGCCCTCGCCGGCATGGTCTGCCTCCTCGGCATGCGCGACGGCGTCCTCCCCCCGACGATCAACCTCACCAACCCCGACCCCGAGTGCGATCTCGACCACATCGCCCTCACCGCCCGCAAAGCCGAGCCCACCACCGCGATCGCCAACGCCTTCGGCTTCGGCGGCCAGAACTGCGTGGTGGCGTTCCGCCGGGCCTAGCCCTCCGAGGTGGCGCAGGGTGTCCTGGGCTCCTCATGGGGGTCCTGGCAGGCTGTGACCCCCATGAGGAGCCCAGGACGTGGGGCGTTCGTGGGAAAGCCGGCACAGGGACGTGAGGGAGTCGGACTTACGTGACGATCGGGTCGGGGAGCCTCCACACCTCGGCCGGATCCGTGACGAAGATGCCGGGAACGTCACACCTTCCGGCTCCGGGAGGCCCTTCCCGGGCCAGGATCGAGGGGCGGGGAACGCGCTGCGTACTTTGACCTTGCTATAGCACGGTCAATACACGCAGCGCGTAGGTCGGTGTTGCACAACACGGGAGGAAGACCGGAGTTCTCGGCATCTCTGTGACGACGTCTGACATCGGCGATGGATCGGTGTCACTCCCGACGCACTCCCGTGAGGCTCCCGCGGTGTCCCTCCACACCTTCCGCACACCCGCCCCTCTCGCCACGGCCACAGCCTGCCCGGGCCGTGGCGAGAGGGGCGCGTCCGTCATCCGGGCGACAGCTTGCGAGGCCTGGACCCTCCCGGGCGACAGCTCGCGAGACCCCGTCCCTTCCCGGGGCGCCAGCTTGCGGGCCCCGTACCTCCCCACGCACCGACTCCCCCGGGCGCGGAGCTCGTGGGAGTCATGATCCTTTGGCGAAGGACGTGGCCCCGGGGATCCCTGCGGACCAGGGACCCGAGGCCTAGCCTCTCACCCGCGGCAGCTCCGGTGGGTCGGAGACGACGAATTCGCCGTTCCCGGGGCCGGGCCTGAAGACGATCCCCTCGAGCAGCGTCGGTAGCGGTACTTCGAGCGCGCCGGCCAGTCGGATCAAGGTTTCGAGAAGCGGCTGACGCTGACCGGTCTCGAACAGGCTGATCTGGGTCCGATGGACGCCCGCGCGTTCCGCGAGGCTCTCTTGGCTCAGCCTCCTCGCCTGCCGAATCCGCAGGAGATTCCCGCCAAACCGCTGCAAAACGTCCATTCTCACAGGCTCTCTGCTTCCTAGCTGCGGGCAACAGGCTGGGAACATACGTTCGTAGTCGGATACAGACAATACGTTTCAAGTTGCTGTAAGCTGACCACAGCAAGCGGTTGCTCGACGCCCCATTGCTGTTCGCTGTGGCCGCGCGCATCATGTGACATTTTCTGAGCGAGAAAACGTGAGGTGAGTCGTGAGTGTCGGTACTATCGAGCATGTGACGTCGCTCGACTTCAAGTCCCCTTTCGACGAGCTGACCGAGCTGCGCGCCCTCCTGACGACCCAGGAGATCGCGGACATGACGGGCCTCCGCCGCGAGACGATCTCGCGGGCCCGCCCGGACAGTCGCTTCCAGCGGCGAACCGAGAAGGCCTTGCGGGACCTCTACCTCGTCGTCACCAAGATGAAATCCGCAGCCGGTGAGGAACTCGGCCAGCTCGGTGCGGTCCTCAGGCGACCGCAAACGGAGTTCGCGGGGCGCTCGATCGCCGAGCTCTTGAGGGAGGGTGAGATCGAGGCCATCCTCGATGGCCTCTCGGTCGATGCACCGACGGAAGCGGAAGGGCTGGCGAACTTCCAGCTCGACCCAAAAGTTGAAGACCGACTGACTCCCTGGAACGAGCCCTCGGAGGCGACCGTCGTCGAAGACCCGACCTTGGACGAGCGAGTGGACGCGCTGCTCGCGGCAGACCCCGAGCTTCGCTCGCGATTGAGCGAAATCGAAGCGGCGCTGGTCGGACATTTCGGTCCGGGGGCCAGAGTCGAGCGAAAAATCATCAGCGAGTACGACGACCCGGGAGGAGGCGACGAGCTCTACCTCCGCGTGCACACTGATCTGTCGTACGGCGAGGAGGTCGACCGTCTCGCCGAGTTCCTCCGCAGGCAGGAGGGCTTGTTGGCTCCCGTGCGGCAACAATTGGTCATCGGGTTCCTCGGATGATCTGGGCCAACTACGTTGTCCTCGCCGGCAGCTTGGTGGGTCACGAGTTCGAGGCCTCGAAGCGAAGCGCGATCAGCCGCGCCTACTACGGCGCCTTCAACGTTGCGCGGCGCTGGCTTGAAGCGCGCGACATGCCAATCGATAATCGAGGCGCCCACGTACGGGTCTGGCGCACATTTCGCGCGGCGCGCCGAGCCACTCCCGACACCAGGGAGAAGTGGCAAATGGTCGGTGAGCTGGGCGGAGAGCTGCGCGCCCTTCGCAATCAAGTCGACTACGCCGACGTGGTCCCGGGCCTCGATGACCAGGCCCTCGATGCTGTCGACACCGCGGAGCGGATCATCGCGCTCCTCGACGAGCTCGAGCTCGTCGACTGACCGCACCCGAGGCGCCCGCGAGCCCGTTACGCAAGCTGACCGGGATTTAGTCACCGGGCTGTAACCAAAATGTAGAGGCTGTAGAACAAAAAATTTCGGGTTGGGAGCATTGCGGGCGGTGGCCGCGGCACTCGACATCTCGGAACGATTTGCCGCGAACCTGGCGCGGGAGCGGGAAGCGGTGGGGTTGAGCCAGGAGGAGCTCGCCGGTCGCGCGGACATCCATCGCACGCAGGTCAGCCTGATCGAGGGCGGCAAGCGGATGCCGCGCCTCGACACGCTGGTGAAGCTCGCCGGCGCCCTCGACGTCCCGCCCGCGAGGCTCCTCGACGGGATCTCGTGGGAGCCGACGGTCACCAAGGTCGGCCACTTCCGGGTCGAATAGCCGCTTCTCCCGCCGTCGATCAAACCGTCGATCAAACGTGCGCAATTTGCGACCCCTTCGGGTTGCTTTGTCCGTGGAGATGTCTGACTTTTAGGGGAACATATGTTCGTATGGAGAGCCCGCAACAGCAGCTCGGCAGGAACCTGGCCGGCCAGCGCAAGATGGCCGGGCTCAGCCAGGAAGAGCTGGCCTTCCGGGCCAACCTGGATCGCACCCTCATCAGCCTGATCGAGCGGGGCAAGCGCAACGCGCGCCTCGACACGCTGGTGAAGCTCGGCAAGGGCCTCGGCGTGCCGCCCGCGAGCCTGCTGAAAGGGATCCCCTCGGACAGGTCGGCCGAGCAGGCCGGCGACGGGCTCGCCGGAGCCCGGGGCCACGCCGACGGCTATCCCTGGAGCTTGCGTTCGTAGACGCGGTACTTCTTCACCACGCGGCCGTTCATCGCTTCGAGGCCGGCGTTCATTGCGTGGTTCGTCTCCAAGATGAAGCCGGCCTCGCCACCTTTGAGGCGGGAACGGGCAGCGGCTTCGAAGTGTTCGACGTAGAGGAGGGCGGCGACGCCGGTGTGCTGCCACTCGGGCTTCACGCCGAGGAAGCCGACGCGGAGGCGGTCGGTGGTGCGGTTGCGGCGCAGGAAGTGCCACCAGCCGGTGGGGAGGACCTTGCCGTTCATGCGTTTCTGGAGCTGGTTGGCGTCCATCACGGTGATCGCCATCGCGATGGTCTCGCCGTCTTTTTCGGCGACCATGAACCATTCCGGCGAGTAGACGATCTGGAGGTCGAGCGCGTAGGCGTCGAGATCCTCCTTGGAGTAGGGGACGAAGCCCCAGTTCTCCGACCAGGCGGAGTTGTAGACCTCGGCGAACTTGTCGAGGTCCTTGCGCAGGGAGCGGCGGGTCATTTTGCGGACCGTCACGCCGTACTTCTCGCGGCACCGTTTGGCGAGTTTTTCGATGATCGGCTTCATCGAGGCGCGGTCGTCGATCGAGAGGTCCCAGGAGAGGAGGTCCATCGCCTTCTCCAGGCCGAGCTCCTCGATCTGCCGCTGGTAGCGGGGCGGGTGCCAGTTCTGGCGGACCAGCGGTTCGAGCTCGAAGCCCTCGATCAGGACCCCGCCCTCCTCGTTGAGGTTGAAGTCCATCGGCCCGAGCATCTGGTCGCACCCGCGCGCCCGCAGCCACGCTTCCGCGGTGCCGACGAGGGCGGCGAGGACCTCCGGGTCGTCCTCGAACTCGAGGAAGCCGAACATCCCCGCCCGGGTGCCGTGGAACCGGTTGTAGGCGAAGTCGATCTGGGCGGTGATCCGGCCGACCACGCGCCCGTCGCGCCGCGCCAGGAAGTAATCGGCTTCGCCGTGGGTGAAGTAGGCGTTCAGCTTGCGGGTGAGGAACTGATGGCGCTCGACCTTCAGCGGCGTCACCCAAGGCGTGCCCTTGTGCAGGCGGAACGGCAGGTCGATGAATTCCGCGATCTCGCGGCGGTTCTTCACGGTGGTGATCTCGACCGCCATCAGCAGTACCTCTCTTCGACTTCGGCGAGGAAGGCGTCGAAGAGGCGTTCGAAGGCGTCACCGTCGAGGCTGATTTCCTCGCCCGGCTCGAACCCCAGCACCGAAGCCTCGGCCCGCAGCTTGATCCCTTTCGGCACCGTCATCACGGCGCCGTGCTCGATCACCGAGTCGGCGATCACCCGCACCTCGTTCAGCGGGTTGCCGTCGCGGCCTTCGACCTTCGGGATCCGTTGGGCGAACCAATGCTCGAGCGCCACCACCAGCTGGTTCCACGCCACCGACCCCGCGCCCACGCGCCGCAGCTCCTCGACCGCGGCCCCGATCGACTCGCGGCAGGTGGCGACGTAGTGGCGGTCATAGCCGGTGCGGGGCAGCATGGATCGGGGAAGCTAACCGAACTCGATCACGCTGCGGATCCCGTCCTGGGCCTCCATCAGCTCAAAGCCGCGGTTCACTTCGTCGAGGGTGATCTTGTGGGAGATGAACGGCGCGACGTCGATCTCGCCGGCCAGCGCCCGGTCGACCAGCACCGGCACCTGGTCGCGCCCCTTGACGCCGCCGAACGAGGACCCGGCGAGCCGCCGCCCGGTGATCAGGAGGCGCGGCACCACGTCGAGCGTCTCGCCCTTGCCCGCGACCCCGGCCACCGTGCAGAGCCCCCAGGCCATCCGCGTCGCTTCCAGCGCCTGGCGCATCACCGCCACCAGGCCGGTCGCCTCGAAGGTGTAGTCGGCGCCGAATTCGCCGTCCGTCATCGCCAGGATCTCGGCGACCGCGTCGGGCCCGCCGATCAGCGTGTCGGTCGCGCCCTGCCCGCGGGCGAGCTCCAGCCGGTCCTCCGACATGTCGACGCAGATGATCCGCTCGGCGCCCTGCAGCCGGCAGCCGGCCACCGCGCCCAGCCCGACCATCCCGGCGCCGAACACCGCGCAGGTCGTCCCCGCTTCGACCTTCGCCGTGTTGATCGCCGCGCCGAGCCCGGTCGAGAGCCCGCAGGCGAACAGCGCCGCGTGCTCGAACGGCGCCTCGGGATTGACCTTGGCAAGCGCGATCTCCGGCATCACCGTGTACTCGGCGAAGGTCGAGCAGCCCATGAAGTGGCGGATGTCCTCGCCGTCGCGGGAGAGCCGTACGCTGCCGTCGGGCAGGTGGCCGAGGTTCTGCTCGGCGCGGATCGCCATGCACAGGTTGGTGCGCGGGTCGACACAATGGACGCACTCGCGGCACTGCGGCGAGAAGAGCGTGACGACGTGGTCCCCGGGCGCGACCGAGGTGACCCCGTCGCCGACCTTCTCGACGACCCCGGCGCCCTCGTGGCCGAGCACGGTCGGCGCGTAACCGGACGGGTCGGCGCCCGAGGCCGTGTAGAGGTCGGTGTGGCAGACCCCGCAGGCTTCGAGCCGCACCAGTACCTCGCCCGCCTTCGGCTCGGCCAGGTCGACCTCCTGGACCGCGAGCGGTTGCCCGAACTCCTCCAGCACGGCGGCACGGATCTTCACAGCGGTCTCCTTCCCTGAGGGTCGCGGTCAATCCGATCCTAACCCGCGCGGAGTCGTGTCAGGACGCGGACATTCTCGAATCCCGCCCGCCTGTTAGAAGTCGATATCCGTCCACACCCCCTGCGCACTTTTAGGTATTCGGGGTACGGCTGCCGACATGCCTTTCATGCCCTCATCTCAACGCCCCGCAGCCAACCTGCGCACGCTCGCCCTGATCCTCGCCCCGCTCGCCGCGCTGGTGGCGCTCCTCGCCTTCGGCGCCCGCGAAGCCGGAGCGGGCGACCCGACCTGCCAGGGCAAGCCGGCGACGATCGTCTCCAACGCGGCGACGATCACCGGGACCAAGGCGCCGGACGTGATCGTCGCCGGGGGCGGCAACAACACGATCCACGGCGCGGGCGGCAACGACCTGATCTGCGCCGGCGGCGGCGACGACACCGTCTACGGCGAACGCGGCAAAGACACGATCTACGGCGAAGAAGGCAACGACGTCATCGACGGGGAACGCGGCTCCGACGTCCTCGACGGGGGCGGGGGCGATGACAGGATCTTCGGCTCGCGCGGCTCCGACGAGCTCGAAGGCGGCCCCGGCTCCGACCTCCTCGAAGGCGAACAGGGCAACGACACCGTCAACGGCGGCGCCGGCGACCACGACATCGTCAAAGGCAACCAGGGCGACGACACGCTGAACGGCGGCGCCGGCGACGACGACGTGATCTTCGGCGGCACCGGCAACGACCACATCGACGGCGGCCCCGGCGAACATGACATCGCCGACTACCAGGGCGTCGGCGGCGGGGTGACGATCAACCTCGCCGACCAGACCGTGACCGGCGCCGAGGGCGAGCACCTGAGCGGCATCGAGGACGCGATCGGCGGCTCCGGCAACGACACGCTGATCGGCTCCGCGGCGGCGAACCGCCTCGACGGCGGCCCCGGCTCGGACCACCTCCAGGCCTCCGGCCCCGGCGACGCCGCCTTCGGCGGTCCCGGCGGCGACACCTGCAACGGCGGCTTCGCCGAAGAAACCTCCTGCGGCCCGGCGGGCGGCACGAACGGCCTCGCTGTGGAAATCTACGAATCGATCGACGGCTCCTCGACGCTGATCCTGAGCGGCACCTCGGGCGCCGACCAGGGCACCGTCAACTACGGCGGCGGCAAGTACACGATCAGCGGCGCCGACGTCACCAACGGCGACCCGACCAACCCCGACTGCACCGGCAACGGCACGATCGTCTGCACCGGCAAGGTCGACGCGATCGAAGCCGTCCTCGGCGCGGGCAACGACGAACTGACGATCGGCCAGGGCGTCCCGCACTCGGTGCCCGCGATGCTGGAAGGCGGCACCGGCTCCGACAAGCTCGTCGGCGGCCCGGCCAACGACGTCCTCTACGCGGGTGAAGACCATGACCCCGACACGCTCGAAGGGGGCGGCGGCAACGACGTCCTCTACGGCGTCAACATCTTCCACCCGCGCAAAGACTCGGGCCCGGCGACGATGATCGGCGGTCCCGGCTCCGACTTGATGATCGGCGGCCAGCCCTGCGATGGCGACACCTTCGACGGCGGCCCCGGCGCCAACGACAGCGCCTCCTTCGCCCGCGTCCACAACTCGGGCGTGGCGGTCGAGGCGACGATCGGCGGCGCGGTCACCGACCCCGACGCGGGCGGCAACTGCACTCCCGGCCACATCGACTCCTCGACCGAGAAGATCGAGGGCTCGCCCGGCAACGACATCCTCACCGGCGACAACGGCCCCAACGACGTCCTCGGCCGCGGCGGCAACGACAAGTTGGACGGCAAGGGCGGCTTCGACGATTGCGTCGGCGGCGGCGGGCACGACGCGGCGACGAACTGCGAGAAGACGGCGTCGGTTCCGTAGGGGGTGGGGCGGGGTGTCCTGGGCTCCTCATGGGGGTCCTGGCAGGCTGTGACCCCCATGAGGGGCCCAGGACGTGAGGCGTTCGTGGGAGAGGCGTCACAGGGACGTGAGGAAGTCGGACTTACGTGACGATCGGGTCCGGAAGCCTCCACACCTCGGCCGGGTCCGTGACGAAGATGCCGGGAACGTCACACTTCCCGGCCCTCGGAGGCCCTTTTCGGGCCGAAATCAGGGGGCCCCAAACGCGCTGCGTGTTTTAGGGCCCCTATAGGGGGGTCAATACACGCAGCGCGTAGGTCGGTGTTGGACAACATGGGAGAAAGACCGGAGTTCTCGACATCTCCGTGACGAGGTCTGACTCCCGTCACGGATCCGTGCCACTCCCGACGCACCCCCGTCACCCTCCCGCGCACGCTCCTCCACACCTTCCATACACCCGCCCCTCTCGCCACGGCCACAGCCTGCCCGGGCCGTGGCGAGAGGGGCGCGTCCAATACCCGGGCGACAGCTTGCGGGGTATGAGCCCAACCGGGCGCCAGCTTGCGAGCCCCCGTCCCTTCCCCGCCTCCTCCGGCTGTTCCTTATGGCGCCCACGGCGCCATAAGGAACAGCCGGGCGGGTAGCTTGGACCTGTGCCCGCGCCGACGACCGCCGATCGCAGCGACAGTGACCCCGAGGTCGGGGTCGTCCTTGCCGCCTACGAGGCCTTCGGGCGCGGTGATATCGCCGGGGCGGTCGCCGACATGGACCCCGAGGTGGAGTGGATCGAGCCGGACTCGTTCGAGATGGGCGGGCGGCGGGTCGGCACCGGCGCGGTCGCGGAGTACCTGGAGGCTTCGCGCTCGGGCTGGAAGCACCTGACCTCGGAGCCGAGCGCGCAGCGGGTCGGGCCGGAGATCGTCGTCGTCCACAAGCTCCACGGCATCCTCCTCGACGGCACCCCGCAGGAGGCCGAAGCCACCGACGTCTTCCGGTTCCGCGAGGGGCGGATCGGTCGCATGCGCGCCTACGAGGGCCCCGAGGAAGCCTTCGCCGCGGCGCCGCTGCGGCGGTGGATCGACGCCTACCGTGAGGCCTGGGAGACGAACGACCCCGACGCCGTCGCCAACCTCTTCACGGTCGACGGCTTCTACCGGATCGAGCCGTGGTGGATCCTCAACGGCACCGAGGAGATCGTCGCCGGCTGGCTCGAGCACGCCGACAAGCCGGGCGACACCGGCTTCCACTGGTGGCACGTGGCCCGCGACGGCGACCTCTGGATCGTCGAGGCGCGCACCAGGTACAACAACCTCGGCAAGGACTACTCGAACCTCTGGCTGGTCGAGCTCGACGACGAGGGGCGGGCGCGCGGCTTCAGCGAGTGGTGGAAGCAGTGGCCCGACGACGCAGCCGGCTGAAGCGGCCGTCGCGGAGGATGCGCTTCGCCGCGTTGTGGCCGGAGGCCGCCATCACGCCGCCGCCGGGATGGGTCCCGGCGCCGCAGAGGTAGAGGCCGGCGACCGGGGTCGCGTAGCCCGCGAGGTAGGGGGAGGGACGCATGAACGCCATCTGGTCCATGCCCTGCTCGCCCTGGAAGATCGAGCCGCCGGTGAGGCCGAAGATGCGCTCGATGTCCGGCGGGGCGAGCACCTCGCGCTCGACGATCGCGCCGGGCACGTTCGGCGCGTAGCGCGCCAGGTGCTCGATGCAGGCGTCGGCGTAGCGCTCCCGCGCGCCGTCCGGCCAGCCCGCCTCGTCGTGCGGGCCGTACTGGGTGAACATCGTCATCACCCAGCTGCCGTCGTCGGTGAGGCTCGAGTCGATCGCCGAGGGCAGCTCCGCCTCCACGTACGGTTCGGCGGCGGGGCGCCCGGCGAGCGCGTCCTGCCAGGCGCGCTCCAGGTAATCGATCGAGGGACAGAGGTTGACCCCGGTGTGCCGGAGCGTCTCCTGCATCTCGTCGCTGACGCCCTCGTAGCGCGGCGGCTCCGAGAGCACCATGTTGATCTTCACCGAGCCGCCGCGGGTGCGGAAGCGGCGCATGTCCTCGACCACCTCGGCAGGGAAGTTCTCGGCGCCCGCCAGGTCGAGCACGGTGTTCTTCGGGTGCGCGCCGGAGGCGACGACCGGGGCGCGGAAGCTCTCCCCGGAGGCGAGCGTCACGCCCACCACGCGTTCGCCCTCGATGTCGATCGAGGCGACCTCGGCGTCGGTGCGGATCTCGGCGCCCGCGGCGCGCGCGGAGGCGGCGATCGCCTCGGAGATCGCGCCCATGCCGCCCATCACGTGTCCCCAGGCGCCCTTGATCCCGTTGAGTTCGCCGAGCGCGTGGTGGAGCAGGTTGTAGGCCGTGCCCGGGGTGTTCGGCCCGGCCCAGACGCCGACCACGCCGGTCGAGGCGATCGACCCCTTCAGCCCGTCGTGCTCGAAGTACTCGTCGAGCATGTCGGCGACCGACATCGTGAACATGCGGACCAGCTCGTGGACCTCGGCGCGGGAGAGGCCCGCCGCGCGCGCCCCCTCGCGGGCCAGCGCCAGCAGGTCGCCGGGCTTCTTCGAGCCGAGCGCCGGGGGTTCGCGCAGCAGCATCGGGCCCAGGAAGTCGGCGACCCGGAAGAGGCGGTTTTCGAACGCCTCGAAGTTGTCGGCGTCGTGGGCGTTGATCGGCCGGATCGAGGCGGCGGTGGCGGCCGGGTCGTCGTAGAAGACCATCGCGCCGTCCTCGGTGAGCGCCGCGTAGGCGGGGTCGAGCGGCACCGCGCGGTAGCCGAAGTCTTCGAGCCGCAGGTCCCTGACGACCTTCGGCTGCAGCATCGAGACGACGTAGGACGCGCGCGAGACCCGCTTGCCGGGCCAGAGTTCCTCGGTCACGCAGGCGCCGCCCAGGATCGGCCGGCGCTCCAGCACCAGCACCCGCTGCCCGGCTTTTGCCAGGTACGCGGCGGTGGTGAGGCCGTTGTGGCCGCCGCCGACCACGATCGCGTCGTAGGAGGAGCCGCCCGCAGAGCCGTTTGCGCCGCCGCCGCGGGGCATGGGAGCTTTGCTCCGGGTGGTCGCCATGGGGCGGCACCGTACCACAACTTTGTGAATTTGACTACAAGGTAAACTAGAGGCCATGGACAACCGTCTGCAGTCACTCGCCAAGCAACATCTGATGCTCCACTTCACCGACATGGCGGCGCTGGTCGCGGAGGGGACGACGATCATCGACCGCGGGGAGGGGTGTCACGTCTTCGACACCGATGGCCGGCGCTACATCGACGGCCTGTCCGGCCTCTACTGCGTCAACCTCGGCCACTCGCACGGCGAGGAGATCGCGACCGCGGCCGCCGAGCAGATGGCCCGGCTGCCGTTCACGACCAACTGGACCGTCGCCCACCCGCCCGCGATCGAGCTCGCCGCGAAGCTGGCCGAGCTGGCGCCCGCCGGCCTCGAGCGCGTCTTCTTCACCTCGGGCGGGGCGGAAGCGGTCGAGTCGGCCTGGAAGATGGCGGTCCAGTTCCACCGCGCGAACGGCGAGCCGGCGCGGCGCAAGGTGATCGCCCGCCAGGACGCCTACCACGGGGTGACGATGGGGGCGCTGGCGATGACCGGCCTGGAGGAATGCCGGACGCCGTTCGAGCCGTTCGGGGTGCCCGCCGTCCACGTCGCCAACACCAACGCCTACCGCCACCCGGAGGGCGCGGACCCGGCGCGGCTGCGCGACGCGCTCTTGGCGGAAGTGGAGGCGACGATCGAGCGCGAGGGGGCGGAGACGGTCGCGATGCTGATCGCCGAGCCGGTGCAGAACGCGGGCGGCTGCCTGATGCCGCCGGACGGCTACTGGCAGGGCCTGCGCGAGATCTGCGATCGCCACGGGATCCTGCTCGTCTCCGACGAGGTGATCTGTGCCTTCGGCCGCATCGGCACCTGGTTCGGCGCCCAGCGGCTGGGCTACGAGCCGGACATGATCACCTTCGCCAAGGGGCTGACCGGGGCGCACTTCCCGATGGGCGGCCTGCTGATCTCCGAGCGCGTCGCCGAGCCCTTCGTCGAGGGGCGGGAGATGTACCTGCACGGGATCACCTTCGGCGGCCATCCGGTGGGGGCGGCGGTGGCGCTGGCCTCGATCGAGATCTTCGAGCGCGACGCGGTGCTCGACAACGTGATGGCGAACGAGCCGCTCCTCCGCGAGCTGCTGGACGGGCTGCGCGACATCCCGATCGTCGGCGACGTGCGCGGCATCGGGCACTTCTGGGCGATCGAGCTGGTCCGCGATCAGGAGACGCGGGAGACCTTCGAGGGCCCGGCGGCGGAATGGCTGCTGAAGGACGTGCTCTCGGCGGAGCTCTGGGGCCGCGGCCTGATCTGCCGCCTCGACGACCGCACCGAGCCGATCATCCAGATCGCCCCGCCGCTGGTGGCCGACACCGCGACGCTCGAGGAGATCGCCCAGATCCTCCGCGAGGCCCTGACCGTCGCCGCCGAACGCATGAGCGAGCGCCCCGAGCTCAGCCCAACCGCCTGACGGTGTTGATGGGCCGAAAACTACCCCTATAGCTTTACTTTTCGGCCCATCAACATGGGGTGCGGCGGGCGAGGGCATCTAGCGCGACGCAGCCGCGAGGGGAGGCGAGAGCGGGGTTGACCTCGAGCAGGTCGAGGTCGTGCTCCAGGGCGAGCTCGCCGAGGCGCGAGCCGAAGCGGGACGCGGCGGCGAGGTCCACCGCCGGGCCGCCGCGCGCTCCGGTCAGCAGCGGCGCGGCGCGCAGGCCGCGCAGCGCGCGCTCGACCCGGACGGGCGAGGCGGGGA
>Ga0209941_1001110_pt1 | contig 21285 bp, 19 predicted proteins | sample ThiBiot_300_plan_FD_183945 | JGI IMG/M metagenome (GOLD analysis project Ga0209941, IMG submission 183945) | Wastewater bioreactor microbial communities from Cape Town, South Africa - Thiocy_solids_1 (SPAdes) | ecosystem: Engineered > Bioremediation > Thiocyanate > Unclassified | place: South... | reverse complement strand
AATGGACCCCGCCGCAAGGCTATCCGCCTTTCACCCTGGCGCTGGCCCATTACGAATGGATCGAGCTGGCGTTGTCGGTATCGAATCGCGGCATCGCCTGCGGCGTCGATGCGCAAGGCGATCTGCTCGACGGCGTCCCCGTGCTGAATCCGGTGCTGGCCAATCTGCGCTACGACTGGCCGGTGCACCGGATCGCGCCGCGCCGCAAGATTCAGTCTGCCGAAACCTGGCTGCTGGTGTTCCGCGACGCGGCCGACCGGGTGCAGTTCAGCGAAATCAACGCGTTCACCGCGCACCTGCTGACCCTGCTGGAGCCCGGCACGCTGAGCGGGCGTGCCGCGCTGGCAAGCCTCGCCGCGGAAAGCCGCCATCCCGACCCTGCGCTCATCCTGCAGGCCGGCGCAGCGTTATTGGCGGACCTGCACGCACGCGGCGCCATTGCGGGAACCCGCGCGGCCTGATCCGGCACGCCGCGTGTGCGGTGTGCGGTGTGCGGTGTGCGGTGCGCATTGCGGAGCGGCAGGGTGCCGGCTTCAGGCCGAACGGCCCGCGGCGCGCCACGCCGGGCGCCCGGCGCCGCCTCAGTGAGGGGGATGCGCCGCGCCGCCCATGCGGACGGCGCGGGCGACCGCATTCACCTCCACCGTTTGCCGTTTGCCGCCGGACTCCACCACCAGGGTGAGCGGAATGACGTCGCCGGCCGCAATCGGTTTTTCCAGGTTCATCAGCATGATGTGGAAGCCGCCGGGTTTGAGCGTGACGGTCTTGCCTTGCGGCAGATCGATCGCCTTCACTTCGCGCATGCGCATCACGCCGCCGTCCATTTTCATTTCGTGCACTTCCACCCGCGGCACCGCCTGGCTGGATGCGCCGATCAGGCGCGCGTCGGCATCGGCCTGGAGCTGCATGTAGGCGCCGCTGACCGGCTGCCCCGGCATGGTGGCGCGCACCCACGCGTCGCTCACGTCGATATTGGCGGCCCCGGCGGGCAGGCTGGCGGCACTGGCCAGGAACACGGCGGCAACAAGCGCTTTCATCGATTGCCTCTCTTCAGAACCGGTAATTCAAGGCAGTGTAGATCGAACGGCCCATACCGGGAACCGGGGTGCCCCATTGCGGCACGGTCGCAACCGCAGCTGCGGTCATCGTCGTGCCCTGGCCGATATAGGCGCCGCCGAGCGGATGGTAATAGAGCCGGTCGAACACGTTCTCCACGCCGAAGTCGACGCGCAGTTTTTTCCACGCGTGGCTGCCGCGCAGGTTGAGAAGCGCGTAGCCCGGGGTTTCCATCTCGTTGCGCATCGCGGACACGTCGTCCTTCCGGCTGACCATCACCAGTTCGGCGGCGTTGTCCCAGCCACGCAGCTTGTGCGTCAGCGTCAGCTTGGCGTTGAGCGGCATGATGTTGTAGAGGTTGTCGCCGGTATCGCGGTTCTCGCCCTTGGTGTAGCTGAGCAATCCCTTGATCCCATACTCGCCCGTGCCGGTCTTCGCCAGCGGCATCCTGCCGGACAGGTCGATGCCGTAAAGCCGCGCCGACTGATTGACGAATTTGAGCACCGTGAACTGGTCCGTCACCGGCGTCGCGCGCGCAGCGTTTGCCGTGGCATCCCACTGCACCGCGTCGACGTAGTCGGTGACGTAAGTGTAGTAGGGGGTGGCCTTGAATTCCCAGCTGCGATCGGCGGCATGCCAGTCGAAGGAGGCGGACACGGTGTTGGCTTTCTCCGGCTCCAGGTCGAGGTTGCCGATGTAGCCGTTGCCGTCGCCGGCCCAGTTGACCATCAGCGCCGCCATCTGCCAGGTCGACCAGGTGTAGCGTTCGTGCAGGTTGGGCGAACGCGTCTTGTGGGCGAAACCGAACTCGATGTCGCGCGTGGCGTCGGGCGTGTAGCGCGCCAGCACGGTCATGTCCCAGTTGTTGTCGGTCTTCGAGTGGTCCTGGGCGTTGAACGCGGCGCTGTCGCGCAACTGGTTGCCCGAGTCCGGGGCAACCGTCTTGTAGCCGTGCACGTCCCCGGCGTCCATGCTCACCCGCTCGAAGCGCACGCCGGCGAGCGTCATCCACTGCGTGCTGTGCTGCTTCTCCCACTCGCCGAACACCGCCGCGCGGTCGCGCTCGCCGTCGTTGACGTTGATGAAGGCATTGGGCCACATGCCCGCGCCGGAAGCCGGCCACCAGTCGTCGAGCCGGTAGCGCTGGTATTCGGCGCCGACGCGCAGCAGATCCTGCTGCGTCAGGTCGATGTCGGCCTTGACGATGGCCCCGGTGTTCGTGCTCGTGGTGGCCATCGGCATGCCGGCGGCGCAGGCGGCGCTGGGGCCGCCGCAGGGAGCGCCCGCATACGTGGGGGCTCCTGCCTGATACCAGTACTTCTTGTCGGCGCCGAAGTCCATGAAGTGCTCGACGTCCTCGTGGTAGACGCGCGCCTCCAGCTTGCCCCAGGCGAGGTCGCCGAGATAGCGCAGGTTCACCCGCTTCTGGTCGTTGCCGAGCATGTCCATGCGCTGGTTCGGCCACAGCTGCTCGGGCAGATCCTGCAGGCCGAACTTGGCCTCGACCAGGTGGGCGCCGCCGCGGAACGCCATCCCCAGCGTGTGGTTGCGGGTGTCGTAGGCGGTCGAGCCGACTTCGTCGGCCGGCAGGGTGTGGCCCGGGCGGCCTGTGAAGCCGGCGGGCGTTCCCGCGACGAAGAGCCGGTCCTTGAAGTTGCCGCCGGCGTCGTAGTTGTCCGATTGCGCGATGGCGCCGGTGTAGGAGATGTTGAATCCCTCGGTCGCGTAGGTGGCTGCCGCGTTGGCGCCTTTGGCATTGCCGTTGCTGCGGTAGTAGGTGCCGACCTTGCCCTTGACCAGGCTGCCTTCGCCCGGCTTGGCAAATTCGGGGTCGGCGGTCTTGGCGACGATCGCGCCGCCGATGCTGTCGCCGCCGACGCTGACCGGCGCGATCCCGGCGTAGACGCCGATCGATTCGACCTGCGACGGATCCAGATAGGACAGCGCCGGGTTCATGTGATTGGGGCAGGCCGCAATCAGATCCATGCCGTCGACCTTGATGCGCAGGCGGTCATCCGCCAGACCGTGGATCGCGGGCAGGCTGGATATCCCGCCGGCGCCATACAGGCTCACCCCCGGAACGTCCCTGAGCAGGCTCGCCGTGTCGCTCGTCGTGGCGCGCAGTGCCGGCGCATTCCCGGCGTCGGCGGCGAACGGCGCAGCCTTCTCCAGGGTATCCACCACCTCGACGGTCGGCAATTGCGCTTCGTTCGCGCTGGCGCCGAGCGGCAGCAGGCTGGCGGCAATCAGGGCAGGCAGCAGACGGGGGGCAAAAACAGGACACGGCATGTCGATCACGCTCCGAAAGAGGACAAGGGACTCAATTATCCTGTTTCAGGCGTGTTCGCGGAATGTGGCAAATCGTCGCAGGACGCGTGACCGCGCCGGAAAATGCCGCCACGTAGACAGCCGAGCATAGGTCGAACGCATTACCCGGCGCGCAGGTTGCGCACGCAAGCGGACAAATTGTCGCACCCCACGGTGTATCGCAATGCGCGGATTACAATGCCGCCATGCCATCTGCAACCGATTTCACGCTGTCGTCCACACTGCCCGCGCATGCCCTGCTGGGACGGCTGCTGGCGGTACGCGTATCGCTGCTTGCCGGCTGGGCGGCGGGTATCACCTGGCTGCACTGGGGCATCCACATTCCGGTGCCGCTCCTGCCGATGGGTTCGCTGCTGGCGCTGATGGGGCTGTTTGTTGTGACCACCGCCTGGCGGCTGCGGCAGGACATTCCCGCCACCCAGATGGAGTTTCTGGCGCATCTGCTGGCCGACCTTTCCATGTTTGCGATGCTGGTGTACTTCAGCGGCGGCGCCACCAATCCCTTCGTCTCGCTGATGCTGGTGCCGATCGTCATCGCCGCCATCAGCCTGCGTCCGCGCTGGGTATGGCTGCTGGCGGCGGTGGCGGCCGGGTTCTATACGCTGCTGCTGTTTTTTTACCAGCCGCTGGCAATATCCGATCCGCTCGCCGCCCACGGCATGCACCTCGGCGGCATGTGGTTCAATTTCCTCGTCAGCGCGGGCCTGATCGCATTTTTCGTCACCCGCATGCACGCCGGGCTGCGCGCGCGCGACCAGGAGCTGTCCGCCCTGCGCGAAAAACAGTTGCGCGATGAACGCATCGTGGCGCTCGGTACCCAGGCTGCCCTGGCGGCGCACGAACTCGCCACCCCGCTCGCCACCATCCAGACCACCGCGCACGAACTCGCCAGCGAGTTCGCCAACGACCCCGACATCGGCAACGACTGCCGCCTGCTCGAACGGCAGGCGCAGGCGTGCAAACGCATTCTCACCCAGTTCGCCGCCCGCGCGCAGGACAGCACGCCGGCGGCGCAGCCGCTCGACGCCTGGCTTGCCGCGTTGATCGAGCGCTGGCAAGTGCTGCGCCCGGACGCGCAGTTGCTGGGCGCGCTGCCGTCCATCGGCCGCAGCTTCAGCCCCCCCGACGGGCTCGAACAGGCGATCCTGAATGTGCTGAACAATGCGGCCGACGCCTCGCCCGGCGCGGTCGAATTCAGCGCAGAAACGGACGGCGGCGTGCTGGTGATCGAGATCGCCGACCGCGGCCCGGGCTTTTCCCCCGAACACAAGGCGCAGGCCGGGCGCGTGCAGTTCAGCAACAAGCCGGGGCGCGGCTGGGGCATGGGGCTGGCGCTCACCCACGCCACGCTGGAACGGCTCGGCGGCGCGCTCATCCTCGCCGAGCGCGATGGCGGCGGCACCCGCGTGCGCATCACGCTACCCTGGGATCAAACGACATGAGCATGAAACTTCTGATCGTCGAGGACGATGCCGATTTTGCCGCCGCCCTGTCGCGCGCCATGGGCAAGCGCGGCTTCAACGTCGCCCTGGCGCACGACGCCATTGCCGCCGAGGCCGCCGCGGAAGCGTTCGCCCCCAGCCATGCGATCGTCGATCTGAAACTGCCCGGCGACTCGGGGCTGAAAGTCGTTTCGCAGCTTGCCGCGCGCACCCCCGCTCCCGCCATCGTCGTCCTCACCGGCTATGCCAGCATCGCCACCGCGGTCGCGGCGGTACGGCTGGGCGCCCGGCATTACCTGGCCAAGCCGGCGGATGCCGACGAAATCCTCGCCGCGCTGCTGCGCGACCGGCCCGACGATGCGGCGCTGGAAGTCAGCCCCGAGCCGCTGTCGGTGGCCCGGCTGGAATGGGAGCACATCCAGAAAGTGCTGAACGAGCACGACGGCAACATCTCGGCCACCGCGCGCGCCCTGAAAATGCACCGCCGCACCCTGCAGCGGAAACTCGACAAGCGCCCGCCGAGGGCCGACTGAAGCGCGCACGGAACTTCGCGCCGCTGCGGCAGGTCTGCCGATGCCACTGACGTGGCTGCCGCCGCCGGATCGATGGAAGTCGCGAGCGAGATGTACCTGGTGAGCGTGCTGGCGATCGACGCCGAGGGCTTCATGGAACGCGTCTGCCTCGACGAACCGGCAGCGTGAACACTCAGTGCCCGGCGCCCCAGTCGACCACCCCGAAATAGGCCGTCGCCAGCACCACCCCACCGAACACGATGCGGTACCAGGCGAACAGGGTGTAGTCGTGGCGGCTGACGAACTTGATCAGCGTGCGCACCGCGATCAGGGCGCTGACGAACGCCGCCACCCCACCGACCACGAACAGCGGGACGTCGTGCACGTCGAACAGATGCCAGTTCTTGTAAAGGTCGTACGCCGTGGCGGCGAACATGGTGGGGATGGCGAGGAAGAAGGAAAACTCCGCCGCCGCCTTGCGCGACAGCCCGAGGAACAGCCCGCCGATGATGGTCGCGCCGGAACGCGAGGTGCCGGGAATCATCGCCAGCGCCTGCGCGAAGCCCACCGCCAGCGCGCGGCGCCAGTCGAGGTCGTCCACCGTCGGCGTGCTGACCACGTGGCGGCGCCGCTCCGCCCACAGGATCAGCAGGCCGCCGGCCACCAGCGCCGACGCCACCACGATGGGGTTGAACAGGTAGCCCTTGATCTCTTTGTAGAACAGTAGACCCAGCACTGCCGCCGGCAGAAAGCCCGCCATCAGGTTGACCGCCAGCCGCCGCGAGGCCGGCTCGCTGTGCAGCGTCGCCGCCACATGCCCGAGCTTCGCCCGGTATTCCCACACCACCGCAAAGATCGCCGCCAGCTGGATGGCAATCATGAACACCTTGGCCTTCTCGCCGTTGAAACCGAGCAGCTGCCCCGCCAGAATCAGGTGCCCGGTGCTGGAAATCGGCAGGAATTCGGTGACGCCTTCGACCAGGCCGAGGATGAGGGCGTGCAGCAGCAGAGTGGGGTCGATCATGGCGGAACACAAAAAAGCGCGCCACACCGGCGCGCCCGTGATTATAGAGGCAGCGTGCGTAAGCCCAGTCAATACACGGTGTCGTGGCCACCCACATTCACCGGAATAATCTGTTCATCCTGAATCAGGATTTCCAGCGTAATGCGGTAAGACAGATTGATCGAAACCGAATGCAGGGTGTGCAGTTTTCCGCTCAGGGCATGCAGGCGCAGTGACGGATGGTGAGGATTCAGCTCAAGCAGTTGCAGGGTTTTGAGATACTGCTTTTCCAGATCGGGGTGCCGCTTGAGAAACCGTGCGGCGCGTTTCGTGTACTGATCGGTAAAAATCAATCGATAACTCATGCCGACGATTTCACCTGCGCCACATGCGCTTCTGCCGACGACTCGGTAAAGCGCCCCGCCGCCAGATCGGCGCGTGTCTCGGCCAGCGCCGCCTCCAACTCGCACTCGCGCAAATAGTGATACTGCGCGATATCCATCACCACGAAACGTTCCTTGCCGCGCACCGAAACAATCGCCTCGGTGTGCTCGGCAAGCACCGACTCGATCGCTGCGATGCCTTTGGTTTTAAGATCGTTGGCAGTTAGTTGGGACATGGCACGCACCTTCAGCACGGTTAACAGTTCTGTTAATAATGCGCCAAAAAGGGCGATTTATCAAGCGAAAGCCTGATGTCGCCGAATGCCTACCTGACAGCCTCGTCCGCCTTCACAAACGCCAGAATCACCTCGCGCACCACCTTGCGCTGCGCAACCGGGAGTTTGAGAAAGGCCTCGAACACTTCGCGCTCCTGATAGCCGATGCCTTCGTCCCAGCGTTGTTGTTTGGCGCGTACCCGGTCCTCGATCTCCGCCCCATATCGCAGCGTCTGAGGTGAAACGCCCAGCCATAACGCCAGTGCTTCCAGCTTGTCCTGTCGTGGCAGCGATTCGCCGAGCAACCAGCGACGCACGCCGTGCAGGGTCATCGGCTTGCCCAAGTAGTGCAAATTGAATTCGCGCTCCAGTACCGAAGGCTTAGCTTCATAGCCCGCCGCCACCATCGCGGCGCGTAACCGTTCCGCAAATTTTTTGCTTGCGCTATCCATGCCAGGAAGTTACCGGCGGCTGGCTGTGCAAGGGTAAGTGCACACTCCGAGCAGTTACGTTTGCAACGTAACTAATGGTAAAGTTCGTGCGACATTTCCCTGCGCAACAGCACGCATTCCATGCCCAAATCCCTGCTCGAACAGCTGCCCGAAATCGTTACCAGGGGCAGGCAGCAAGCCGAAAAAATCCTCGAAAGCATCGAAAGTCGCCACCGCGTGCAACTGCAAACGCGCGAAATCGTACTACCCGCAAAAGATGCGGCGGCGCACGACTGGATTGCCAGCCAGACCCGGCAAGCCCAGCGCGAAGCCATGTTCAGCCCCGCACAAACCACCCTGGTCGACCCGGTACAGCCTGGTTTGAATGCAGCGCCCGAAGCGCCCTGGACCAACCGCCTGATCTACGGCGACAATCTGCTCGCCATGGCCGCGCTATTGGCGGGCGACGACACCACGCCCAGCCTGCGCGGCAAGGTCGACCTGATCTACATCGACCCGCCGTTCGACTCCAAGGCCGACTACCGCACCAAGGTCACCCTGCCCGGCGTCGAGCTGGAACAAAAACCCACCGTCATCGAACAGTTCGCCTACTCCGACACCTGGAGCGGCGGCACCGCCTCGTATCTGGCGATGATCACGCCGCGCCTGATCCTGATGCGCGAGTTGCTGGCCGACACGGGGTCAATCTACGTGCATCTGGATTGGCATGTGGGGCACTACGTGAAGATCGTGATGGATGAGGTGTTCGGAAAAGACAACTTCCAGAACGACATCACATGGATTCGTACTGCGTCACACAACGACACAACAGGTAAATATGGCCGAACAAAGGATTCGTTGTTTTTCTATGTAAAAACAACGAACTACCCATTCGCAAAACAGTACCTGCCTTACTCCAAGGAATACATTGACGCTGAATGGAACTTGCTTCCGTCTGGCCGCTATTGGAAATCAGAAAACATGCTCGACCCGCAAGGGAAGATGGAGCTTTTCGAATTTCACGGCACGCCTGCCCGTTGGCGCACAAGCAAAGAAAAAATGGAAGCACTCTGGAACGCCCCTCAAACGAAAGTACCCAATAGTCATGGCCGAATAAAACTCGGGAAGAACGGACTGCCAATCAAACGTTGCAAGATCACTTTTCTCGACGAATTGCCCGGCGTTCCACTCAGTGACGTGTGGACAGACATTTCTTATGTAGCGGGAGGTTCAGGCCAAAGCGTAAATTACGCCACCCAAAAACCCGAGAAGCTCCTCGACCGAATCATCCGCACCTCCTGTCCAGAAGACGGTCTTGTAGCCGACTTCAATGGAGGCTCCGGCACCACCGCAGCCGTCGCCGAAAAACTCGGCCGTCGCTGGATCACCACCGACCTCGGCAAACCTGCCTGCATGATCATGCGCAAGCGCCTGATCGATCAGGATGCGCAGCCCTTCCTGTATCAGGCCATCGGCGACTATCAGGTGGAAGCGGCGCGCGCGATGCTGGGGCGCGATTTCCGCATTGGTGACCTGTCGCAGATCGTACTGTCGCTGTATGGCGCGCTGCCCTTGTCGCCGGAGGACAGCCCACAACGCAACCTCGGTCACGTCACTGCAGGCGGCAGCAAGACGCTGGTGCTGGCCGATTCGCCCAACAAGCTGACCGGCACGGCGACGCTGAAAAAGGCCATCGCGCAGCGCGACACTTTGCTGGGTGGCTGGGACCGCGTGGTGGTGCTGGGCTGGAATTTCGAGCCATCGATCGGCGAGACGATCACGGCGCTGAATGATGAACGGCTCGAAGTGCTGGTGATTCCGCCCGACCTGATGGACCGCTTGAAGAAGAAGGGCGGGCTGGAAAAGCTGCGGGGATCGGTGCGGTTTTCTTCCCTGCAATATCTGACGATCTGGCCGGTGGAACGCGTTCCCTCTCCCCAACCCTCCCCCAGCGGGGGAGGGAGTGAAAACCAGGAAACGCTGATGGTCAAACTCAGGAACTATGTATTGCTGTCGCCCGAGGCGATCAATCTGGACGAAGCCAACCGGGCAAAGCTGCAGGCCATTGCCAACGCCGAACCGCTGGCACTGATCGAATACTGGGCGGTGGACCCGGATTACGACGGCCGCGTGTTCCGCTCGGTGTGGCAGGACTATCGCGGCAACACGGCGAATGACGGCGACCCGCTGCGGGTAGTGGCCCAGGCCACGCTGACCGTCCCCGCCAAGCCCGGCGCGCGCCGGGTGTGCGTGCGGGTGGTGGATGTGTTCGGCTTCGAGGCGGAAGTGGTGACAGCCGTGGCCGCAGCATGAGCACCAGGACGGAGAACCCGCTTGCACTGCCTGCCGGCCTGACCGCCAAAACCAACGCGCTGTGCCTGGGCCTCGAATCCGGCGCGGCTGAAATACTCGACCTGGTTACCCCCGTGACTTCCGAGTTGCTGAAGTGGTGGTTCGGCGACGACATGGTGGCGGCGCGTGGCGGGTTGAATTTCCACGCCGGGCAAAAGCAGGCGATTCTGAATGCCATCGTGGCGCACGAGGTGCTGGGCGCGACAACGCTGCTGGATCTATACAAACAGGCTGCGCCCGATGCGCTGCTGGCTGGCAGCCGCATGAGCGAAGTCGCACAAGCCAAACACGCGCACCCCAAATACTGTTTGAAAATGGCGACCGGAACGGGCAAAACCTGGGTGTTGCAGGCGCTGCTGATCTGGCAAATGCTCAACAAGAATGCGGCTTTGAACGAGGGTGTGGACGATCCGCGCTTCACCCGGCAGTTTCTGATCGTCGCCCCCGGTTTGATTGTATATGAGCGGCTACTGGATGCGTTTTGCGGCAAGCTCATGGGCGGCGTGCGCGATTTTGCCACCTCGGACGTGGCGCAATTTGCCGACCTGTTCATTCCGGATTCGTACCGCGAGCAGGTGTTCGGCTTTGTGCGTGGCAACGTCTGCGCCAAGGATGAGATCGGCCTGAAAGCCACCGGCAACGGCATGATCGCAATGGCCAACTGGCACTTGCTGGCGGAAGGCGACGAGGTGGAGTCCGATGAGGACATGCTCAGCCCCGGCGCGCCGCTGCAGCCAAAGCAGGTGATCGACACTGTGCTGCCGCTGACGCCGGGACGCGCCACCGGCAACAGCCTGGACGTGCTCGACCGCCGCTATGCGCGTGGCAATGTGCTGGAGTTTCTGACCCGGCTGCCCGAATTGATGGTGTTCAACGACGAGGCGCACCACATCCACGAAGTGAAGCGCGAAGGCGAAACCACCGAGGTGGAATGGCAGAAAAGCCTGTCGCGCATCGCCGAAAGCAAAGGCCGCCGCTTTGTGCAGATGGACTTTTCTGCCACGCCTTACAACGACGTCGGCAGCGGCAAGAACAAACGAAAGCTGTACTTCCCGCACATCGTCACTGACTTTGATTTGAAGAGCGCGATGCGCGCCGGGCTGGTGAAGTCGCTGGTGCTGGATCGGCGCAAGGAAATCGGCGCACTGCCGCTGGAATTCAAGGCTGAACGCGATAAGGATGGCAATGCCATATTGAGCGAAGGCCAGCGCGTGATGCTGCGTGCGGGGCTGTCCAAGCTGAAAAAACTGGAAGTGGGTTTTGCCAAAATCGACCCGACACGCCATCCCAAGATGCTGGTGGTGTGCGAAGACACCACAGTGTCGCCGCTGGTTGCCGCGTTTTTGCAGCAGGAAGGCCTGGGCGACGACGAGGTGATGACCATCGACTCCGGCAAGAAAGCCGAGCTGGGCGAAAAGGACTGGGCGCCGGTGCGCGAGCGATTGTTCAACGTGGACAGGCACGCCACGCCGCGCGTGATTGTGAGCGTGCTGATGCTGCGCGAAGGCTTCGACGTCAATAATATCTGCATCATCGTGCCGCTGCGTTCGAGCCAGGCGCAGATTCTGCTGGAGCAGACCATCGGGCGCGGCCTGCGGCTGATGTGGCGCGACACGGAATACGATGAAATCAAGCGCGACAACCGCGAACGTCTGAAGAACGGACAGGAACCCGGCAGCCTGATCGACGTGCTGTCCATCGTCGAGCACCCGGCCTTCCAGTCGTTTTACGATGAACTGATCAGCGAAGGGCTGGTGGGAGAATCCACCGAGGATAGCGACAGCACCAGCAGTACCGGCGACGTGATCGCGGCGGAACTGCGCGAGGGCTACGAGGCTTTCGATTTCGGCATTCCCTTCATCCTGCGCGAAGCCGACGAAACCATGGATCACGCCGCGCTGGATGTGACGAAGCTGCCGGCCTTCATCGCCATGACCCCCGAACAGCTCACCGCCATGCTGGGGCGGGGCGATGTCTTCGTCTCGCAGGATTTGCAGAGCAATACCCTGTTCGGCGATTACCGCGTGGACGGCGCGATCATGAATGTCTCCGGCTACAACGACTTTCTGGCGCGGCTGACGCGCCGCATCAGCCAGGCTTTGAGCCAGCCGCTGCCAAAAGGCAACAAGATCGCCGCGCACCTTGCCAACCCCTACTTGCAGGTCAACACGGCCGACCTCACCGGCGCGCTCGACGACTACATCTGGACCCAATTATTCAGCGGCCCGTTCAACCCGATGGAGGATGAGAACTGGCGCGTGTTGCTGTTGCAGCCGGTGGTGGACCACATCACCAAGATGTTCGCGATGGCGTTGATCGAGTCCGAAGCACCGCACGTTTCCGGACAAACTGAAGTGCTGCACCGCCGCTTGTCCGAAGTGCCGAAGCTGATGATGCGCGAGAGCAGCTCGCTGCCTGTGAACAAGTGCATTTACGGACGGCTGGCTTTTCCTATCCGCAACGGCGGGCTGGAACGCGCTTTCATGGAATGGGCGCAAGCCGATGCAGGGATACAGGCATTTTGCAAAATCAGCGAAAACCGCCACACCTTCGCCCGCCTACGCTACGTGAAGGAAGACGGCTTGCCGGCGTTCTATTCGCCGGATTTTCTGGTGCGTACGGAATCGGCGATTTATCTGGTGGAAACCAAGGCGCAGCAACAAATCACCCATCCCAACGTGCAGCGCAAACTGAAATCGGCTACGGCCTGGTGCGAACGCATCAACGGCCTGCCACCAGAACAACGCGACGGGCTGCCGTGGCATTACGTGCTGCTCGGGGAATCTCAGTTTCGTGATTGGCGCAGCAAAGCCGCGCGTCTCGGTGAATTACTGGACTTTGCGCGGGTACGTCCGCTCAACGATGCCTCGCTGCAGGGGCGGCTGGCCTTGTCATAAGTCCACCCGCGCCACACAGGTCAGACCTTGCGGTAGACCTCGGCGCCCTGCCTGACGAACTCCACCGCCTTCACTTCCATGCCCCTGGCCAGCGCGTCGGCTTCGTTCAAGCCTTCCTTTGCCGCGTACTCGCGCACGTCCTGGGTGATTTTCATCGAGCAGAAATGCGGGCCGCACATCGAGCAGAAGTGGGCAACCTTGGCCGATTCCTTGGGCAGGGTTTCGTCGTGAAAGGACTTGGCCTTGTCGGGGTCGAGGCCGAGGTTGAACTGGTCGTCCCAGCGGAATTCGAAGCGCGCTTTCGACAGCGCGTTGTCGCGGATCTGCGCGCCGGGGTGGCCCTTCGCAAGATCGGCCGCGTGCGCGGCGAGCTTGTAGGTGATGATGCCTTCCTTGACGTCGTCCTTGTCGGGCAGGCCGAGATGCTCCTTGGGCGTCACGTAGCACAGCATGGCGGTGCCGTACCAGCCGATCATCGCGGCGCCGATGCCGGAGGTGATGTGGTCGTAGCCGGGGGCGATGTCGGTTGTGAGCGGGCCGAGCGTGTAGAACGGCGCTTCGGAACAGGACTCCAGCTGGATGTCCATGTTCTCCTTGATCAGCTGCATCGGCACGTGGCCGGGGCCCTCGATCATCACCTGCACGTCGTGCTTCCATGCCACCTGGGTGAGTTCGCCGAGCGTGCGCAGTTCGGAGAGCTGCGCCTCGTCGTTGGCGTCGTAGATCGAGCCCGGGCGCAGGCCGTCGCCGAGTGAGAAGGCGACGTCGTAGGCCTTCATGATTTCGCAGATGTCCTCGAAGTGGGTGTAGAGAAAGCTCTCCTTGTGGTGCGCGAGGCACCACTTGGCCATGATCGAGCCGCCGCGGGAAACAATCCCGGTCATGCGGTTGGCGGTCATCGGCACGTAGCGCAACAGCACCCCGGCGTGGATGGTGAAGTAGTCGACGCCCTGCTCGGCCTGCTCGATCAGCGTGTCGCGGAACATCTCCCAGGTGAGTTCCTCCGCCTTGCCGTCGACCTTTTCCAGCGCCTGATAGATCGGCACCGTGCCGATAGGCACCGGCGAATTGCGGATGATCCACTCGCGCGTCTCGTGGATGTTCTTGCCGGTCGACAGATCCATCACGGTGTCGCCGCCCCAGCGGATCGCCCAGGTCATCTTCTCGACCTCTTCCTGAATGCTGGAGCCGAGCGCCGAGTTGCCGATGTTGGCGTTGATCTTCACCAGGAAATTGCGGCCGATGATCATCGGCTCGGATTCCGGGTGGTTGATGTTGTTGGGGATGATGGCGCGGCCGCGCGCAATTTCGCTGCGCACGAACTCGGGGGTGATCTCGTTCTGCAGGCTCGCGCCGAAGGCCTGCCCCGGATGCTGGCGGTTCATCAGCGCGGCGAGCTTCGCGCCCTGCGGGCCGGAGGCTTTCAGTGATTCCAGGTAGGCGGCGCGGTTGTTGTTCTCGCGGATGGCGATGAATTCCATTTCCGGCGTAATGATGCCTTGCTTCGCGTAATGCATCTGACTGACGTTCATGCCCGCCCTGGCGCGGCGCGGGGTGCGGTGCAGACCGGGGAAGCGCATCCCGGCCAGCGCCGGGTTGGCGGCCTGCTGGCGGCCGTATTCGGAACTGAGGTCGGCCAGCACCTCGGTGTCGCCGCGTGCCTCGATCCAGCGCGTGCGCAGCGCGGGCAGGCCGGTGCGGATGTCGATCTTCGCCGCCGGGTCGGAATAGGGGCCGGAGCAGTCGTAAACGAAAATCGGCGGATTGGGCTCCGAGCGGGTGCCGCCGGAGCCGGATTCGCCGCTGAACATCAAGGGCGTATCGGCCTGGCTGATTTCGCGCATCGGCACACGGATATCGGGCTGGCTGCCCGCGACGTAGATCTTGCGCGAATTGGGCAGGGGCTGCACCGCGGCCTCGTCGACGTGGGCAGTGGCAGCGAGGAATTGAGGGTTGGCGTTCATGTGGCGCTCCGGAAAACAGGAGGCGTCCGCATCGGCCTCACTGGAATAACAATGGAGGCTGGGGATCAGCCTCGCTAAATTCAACGCAGGAGGCTGTGTATCGGCCTCGCTAGTTCAACGCAGAGGCTGTGGACCAGCCTCGCTAGTTCAACGAGGGAGGCTGTGCGTCAGCCTCCCTCCGGCGGTCTCAACCGCATCAGGTTCGAAGGGTATGTCTCACTCCAACCGGTGCAACAGCCGGCTGGAGACCCCTGGCAAGCGGCTCAAGGTAGCCGAAATGTGGAATAATTGCAAGGCAAGACCCCATCTAACTTATTGATATTCAAGGGTACCGCATGGACATCGAGCAGGCGCGCTACAACATGGTGGAACAGCAGATCCGCCCCTGGGATGTACTGGATCAGGATGTGCTCGACCTCTTGTTCAAGGTGCGCCGCGAGGATTTCGTGCCGCAGGCGCATCGTGCACTGGCCTTTGTCGACATGGAAATTCCGCTTGGCCACGGCCAGGCGATGTGGACGCCCAAGCTGGAAGCGCGTGCCATCCAGGAACTGGCGATCCGCGCCACCGACCGGGTGCTGGAAATCGGCACCGGCAGCGGCTATCTCACTGCCCTGCTGGCGGCCGAAGCCGCCGCGGTGGTGTCGGTCGACATCGTGCCGGAATTCACCGCCGCAGCGACGCAGAAGCTGCGCGCGCATGGCTTCGACAACGTGACGCTGCACAGCGGCGACGCCGCCCGCGACTGGCCCGACGAAGCCGGTTTCGACGTGATCGTGCTGACCGGCTCGACCCCGCTGCTGGCGGACGCCTTCCGCCGCCGCCTCCGGGTGGGCGGGCGGCTGTTCGCGATTGTCGGTGAGGCGCCCGTCATGGAAGCGCAGCTCGTCACCTGCACCGCACCCGGCGCCAGCCGCAGCGTGACCCTGTTCGAAACCTGCGTGGTGCCCCTGCAAAATGCGCCGCATCCGGCCGCATTCGTATTCTGAGCCATGCGCCAGTTGCGCCCCGCCGAACTCGCCGCCCAGCTGCAGACCGGACACGCGCCGGTGCTGCTCGACGTGCGCGAGCCGTGGGAATGGAATCTCTGTCATCTGCCCGACGCCATCCTGATCCCGATGCGCGAGCTGCCCGCGCGCCTGCATGAACTGGACAAAGACGCCGAAACCGTGGTCATCTGCCATCACGGCGTGCGCAGCTATCACGCCGCCCGCTATCTGGAGACACTGGGTTTCGGCGACGTGGTCAACCTGTCGGGCGGCGTGGCCGCCTGGGCCGACGAGGTCGATCCGGCCATGCCGCGCTACTGACCCCACTATCGAGCACTGGATCCATCATGCAATTCAAACCCCTGTTTCTTGCCCTGACGCTGGCACTGGCGCCCGCCGCCCACGCAGCGAACCTGTCCGACGTCTTCCGCGACGCGCAGGCCTACGACGCCCAGTACGCCGCCGCCCGCGCCGCCTGGCAGGCCGGTCAGGAAAAGGCCGCGCAGGGACGCGCCGGCCTGCTGCCCAACGTCAACCTGGGCGGCAACCTGCGCTACAACAATGTGGATTCCAGCCTCACCGGCGGCGACGCCGACTTCGCCTCCAATGGCCTGTCGGTCAACGCCGCGCAGCCGCTGTTCCGCCGGCAGAACCAGGTGCTGTACGAACAGTCCAAGGGGCAGGTGAAAATCGCCGGAATGCAATTCCAGGTGGCCGAACAGGATCTGATCCTGCGCGTCGCGCAGGCCTATTTCGACGTGCTGCAATCGCAGGACAACATCGACTTCATCAATGCGCAAAAGGCCGCCATCGCCGAACAGCTGGCCGCCGCCAAACGCAACTTCGAAGTCGGCACCGCCACCATCACCGACACCCACGAAGCGCAGGCACGCTACGACCTTGCGGTGGCGCAGGAAATCGCCGAACAGAACAGCCTCGACATCCGCCTGCGCACGCTGGAAAAGCTGGTCGGCAAGCCGGCCGGCGCGCTCGACGCGCTGATCGAGCCGGCGCAGTTGAAGGCCGAATCCGGCAACATCGACGACTGGGCCGCGCGCGCCGCCGACGGCAACCTGCAGGCCGAGATCCAGCGCATCGCCAAGGCCATCGCCGACCAGGAAGTCGAGCGCAACCGCGCCGGCCACTACCCCACGCTCGATGCGGTGGCCGGCTATACCGTCAACAACAAGCAGAATTTCGGCACCACGCAGGTGGACACCCGCATCGCCAGCATCGGGCTGGAACTCAACCTGCCGATCTACCAGGGCGGGCTCACCAGTTCGCGCGTGCGCGAAGCCGTCGCCAACCAGGAAAAGGCGCGCCAGGATCTGGAAAACGCCACCCGCGAGGCCAGCCTGCAGGCCCGCCAGGCCTGGCTCAACGTCAGCAGCGGCGTCGCCCGCGTGCAGGCGCTGGAACAGGCGCTCACCTCCAGCAAGGCGCAGCTCGAATCCACCAAGCTTGGCCTGCAGGTCGGCGTGCGCACCAACCTCGACGTGCTCAACGCCGAGCAGCAGGTGCTGTCCGCGCGCCGCGACCTCGCCGGCGCGCGCTATGCCTACCTGCTGTCCGGACTGTCGCTCAAGGCCGCCGTCGGCAGCCTCGGCCCGGCCGACCTGGCCGAAATCGACCGCCACCTGAAACCCGCGGCGCCGCAATAAGCGCGCCGCTCTCGCCGCTGCCGGGGACCCGCCCCGGGCCGCTTGCGGTCAGCGGACCTTCAGCAGCGGCGCAACCAGCCCCGCCACCCGCGCCGCCGCGCCGCGATGGCGCGCAACGAACGCGAGGCCGGCCTCGCCCATGCGGGCGCGCGCCGCATCATCGTTCAGCAGCTTCAGCGCGTTCCCCAGCAGATCGCCGGCGTCGCTCACCCGCAGCGTCGCGCCGGCCTCGATCGCCAGCCGCGTCGCCTCCTCGAAGTTGAAGGTGTGCGGCCCCACCAGCACCGGCCGCCCCACGCTCGCCGCCTCGATCAGGTTCTGCCCGCCCAGCGGCGCGAGGCTGCCACCGACGAAGGCGACGTCGCACGCGGCGTAATACGCAAACAGCTCGCCCAGGCTGTCGCCCAGCAGCACCCGCGTGCCGGCATGCAATTGCGCCCCATCCAGTTCACTGCGGCGCTGCCATGACAACCCGGCGGACTCGATCAGTTGCGCCACCGCGTCGAAACGCTGCGGATGGCGCGGCACCAAGACCAGCAGCACCCCGGCCGGCGCGGCTGCGGCAAACGCACGCAGCAGCGGCGCCTCCTCGCCTTCGCGCGTGCTCGCCGCCAGCAGCACCGGACGCTGTCCCCATTGCGCCTTCCAGGCCGCGCCGCGTTCGAGCAGCGCGGGCGGCGGCGCGATGTCGAACTTGAGATTGCCGGTGACATGCACCGATGCGGCGCCCAGTTTGAGCAGGCGCGCGGCGTCGGCTTCGCTCTGCGCGGCGACGGCGGCGATGCGCGCGAGGCACGCCCGCGTCAGCGCCGGCAGTCGCGCATAGCCGCGTGCCGAGCGTTCGGACAGGCGTGCGTTCGCCAGCACCATGGGAATCCTCTGGCGCGCCGCGGCATCGATCAGGTTGGGCCACAGCTCTGTCTCCATCAGGATGCCGGCACGCGGCTGCGCGCGGCGCAGGAAGCGCCGCACCAGCCAGGCGTAGTCGTAGGGCAGGTAGACGATGGTCGCGAAGCTGCCGTAAAGCGCTTCGGCGGTGGCGCGCCCGGTCGGCGTCATGCAGCTGAGCAGCAGCGGCGCGTCCGGGTGCGCGGCGCGCAGGGCGGCAACCAGCGGCTGCGCCGCGCGCATCTCGCCGACCGACACCGCATGAATCCACAGCGCGCCGGCAGCCGGCGCGGGGCCGAGCGCCAGCCGCTCGTTCCAGTGCTGCCGATAGCCGCGCTCGCGGCGGCCGCGCCACAGCAGGCGCAGCGGAATCAGCAACGCTGCCGGCAGCAGGGCCAGCCGGTAGAGCATCCAGTCGAATAGCAGGCGCAGGGTGGGCATCGCCGGATTGTAAAGGCGCCGATGCTAGAATCGATGCCACCCTGGAGGCCAAACAATGAAAATCCTGCTCACCGGCGCCGCCGGATTCATCGGCATGCACGTCGCGCAAATCCTGTTGCAGCGCGGCGACGAAGTGGTCGGCATCGACAGCCTCAACGACTACTACGATCCGGCCCTGAAGCTGGCGCGGCTGGAGCAGTTGAAACCCTTTCCCAACTTCCGCTTCCTCAAGGACGACATCTCCGACCGCATGACGATGGAGGACCTGTTCGAGAAGGGCCACTTCGACGCCGTCGTCAACCTCGCCGCGCAGGCCGGCGTGCGCTACTCGCTGAAGAATCCGCACGCCTACGTGCAGTCCAACATCGTCGGCTTCGCCAACCTGCTCGAAGGCTGCCGGTACCACGGCGTCAAGCACTTCGTCTACGCCAGTTCGTCCAGCGTGTACGGCGCCAACACCAGGATCCCGTTCTCCACCCACGACCCGGTCAACCATCCGGTTTCACTCTACGCCGCGAGCAAGAAGGCCAACGAGCTGATGGCGCACACCTACTCGCATCTCTATGGCCTGCCCACCACCGGCCTGCGCTACTTCACCGTCTACGGCCCGTGGGGCCGGCCAGACATGTCGCCGTGGCTGTTTACTTCCGCGATATTGGAAGGCCGCACCATCGACGTCTTCAACCACGGCGACATGATGCGCGACTTCACCTATATCGACGACATCGCCGACGGCACCGTCAAAGTGCTCGACCGCATCCCGCAGCCCAACCCGAATTTCGATCACAAGAATCCCGACCCGGCATCGAGCCACGCCCCCTACCGCATCTACAACATCGGCAACCACACCCCGGTGCAGCTGATGGACTTCATCGGCACCATCGAGAAAGCGCTCGGCCAGGAAGCGAAGAAGAACTTCCTGCCGATGCAGGACGGCGACGTGCAGGCGACCTACGCAGATATCGACGAGCTGGTTCGCGACACCGGATTCAAGCCGGCGACGACGCTGGAATATGGGATCGGGAAGTGGGTGGAGTGGTATCGGGGATATACCTCCCACCGCGCAGGATGATGATCGTGCGAATGTCGAGGTAAGCCATGCCTACGATCAGCCAGTTCTTCGGCATTGTCATTCAAATGTTCTGGCGGGAACACTCGCCGCCGCACTTCCATGCTATGTATGCTGAACACGAGGCTTTGATCGACATTCGCTCGCTCGAAGTCATCGGCGGCAGCCTGCCCCGGCGGGCGCTTGCCCTGACGGTAGAATGGGCCGTCGAACATCGTGAAGAACTGATGGAGGACTGGAACCTATGCCAATCCAAACAACACCCGAAGCGGATCAAGCCTCTGGAGTGATCCCCGCAGCACCTTGGCGGATCAAGGCACTGTCCGTGCTGTCGGACTACCGGCTGGCAGTCACGTTCATGGACGGCACAAACGGCATCGTGGATTTTTCGGCTATTTTGACAGCCAAGGACTGTGGAATCTTTGATGCGCTCAAGGACCAGGCCATTTTCGATCAGGCGCGACTCGATTTGGGCGTAGTAGTCTGGCCCAATGGAGCAGACATGGATCCGGGCTGGATGTATGAGCAGGTCAGGGCCAATAAATCGTGGTCTGTCCCCTTTTAGTTCGACGACGCTGGAGTACGGGATCGGCAAGTGGGTGGAGTGGTATCGGTCATACAAGAAATGACCAAGAAAATGGACCCCGACCCCATTGAGTCCCGAAGTAAAAAAGCCAACCCACTGGTGTGGGTTGGCGTTACGTGAGAGCTCCCGCAATTACGCTTTGATTCGTCGGCTGAAAACAAGGCCTGCGAGGCCGATTCCGAGCAAAGCCAGTGAAGCCGGCTCGGGAACTGCATTCCCGCTTAAGGCAATGTTATCGAGTTGGAACTGGGCAGGACCACTGAAGTTATCCGGAATAGTGAGCTCAAAGGACACACGAATGCTTTGTCCAACCCAGGCAGACAGGTCAATCGAGCCACTTAATGAACTTGTATCGTTAATGATAGTACCCGCGAGCGCAGTAATCTCGTTAATGGTGGCCAGAGTCGTACCGCCTCCGGCTGTCTCAATGAGGACATTGAATAGGCGGTTGGAGCAATTTGCACAGAAATTCTGGAGATCGTACGCAGCACGATAGTCGAAGGTAAGAGTTGAGTCACCTGTGCCCGTGACCATGCCAATGTCCTGGGCGAGAGATATCGTGCCTGGACCCGCACCGTCGAACCCGCTGAAGGCCGTATAACTGCCGTCCGTGGGAGTCGAACTCCACGGCCAACCGAAAGAACAATTGATCGGGGACAGACCACGGTTTTCTGTGAAGGCCATCACATTTCCCGGCTCATTCCCGAGCCCCACTCAGTTCCGCGTCACCGCTGAGCGACGTTTTGCCCCGTCCCTCGCCCTGATCCCGCGGACTGCGCAGGAACTCCAAACGCTCGGGGGCAAAAACGGGGTCAGGTCTTGCCTTTTGCCTCCGCTATCCGTGGCCGAGCCACAATTCTGCTCACCCGCGACACCAAATAAATAGGGTCACCCATTAGCCGGCCGTAGTCAAGCGCGAACACCGTACCCGCCCGCTTGTTGAAGGCGGGTTTTTTTGCCCGTTCTGCCTTGCTGTTTCAGGTCGAACCCGTTTCCTCGATGCTGGCT